>JAAUYL010005903.1_pt1 | contig 22029 bp, 20 predicted proteins | sample 7278011 | NCBI WGS metagenome assembly JAAUYL01 (sample SAMN14350225, study PRJNA611818) | marine sediment metagenome | isolation source: surface marine sediment (1.8m) | place: French Polynesia: Moorea | collected 2018-08
GGGTTGAATAATTTCAACATTACCAAATCTTGAAAAAGCTGAAGAGTATCAAGTAAACATTATTGAAACCTAGGAATTTATTTCAGATAAATGCAAATTCGTCGTCGTCAGCCAAACCCAGCCGTAGAAATGGGCAACTTACGCTATGAAGTTTCTGTGCCAGAGTCAAAGGCTCAAAATATTCTAGAGGAAATAGTTTGGTATAAAGAAAAAGAGGTAGATTATCTGCGCGATCGACAACCTTTGATTGAGTTAAGAAAAAAGATTAACTTAATGCCTCCTCCTCTAGATTTTTTGACTATATTATCAGCAGGCAAAACTCAACCTGCTGTAATAGCTGAAGTGAAAAAAGCTTCTCCTAGTAAAGGAGTAATTAGAGAAGATTTTGAACCAGTTGCTATTGCCAAAGCATATCAGGAAAATGGTGCAACTTGTATTTCGGTTCTTACAGACAAAAAATTTTTTCAAGGTGGCTTTGAAAATTTAGGAAATGTTAGAGCAAATGTTGATTTACCACTGCTTTGTAAAGATTTTCTGATTTATCCATATCAAATATACTTTGCTCGTTTATACGGAGCTGATGCTGTATTGTTAATTGCAGCAATTTTATCAGACCAAGACTTAAAATATTTTATCAAGATAGTTAATGCTTTAGGAATGACAGCTTTAGTTGAGGTTCATAGTCTCGAAGAGTTAGATCGGGTATTGCAAATAGATGGGGTTAAGTTAATTGGAATTAATAACCGCAACTTAACAGATTTTTCAGTAGATTTACAAACAACTTGTAAGCTGATGGAAGCTAGGAGTAAAGAGTTACAAAAACTTGGAATATTAGTTGTAAGCGAATCAGGAATACATACACCTGAAGATATTAAAATTGTTAAAAATACTGGTGTGAATGCTGTTTTAATCGGTGAATCTTTAATGAAGAAAGCAAATCCAGGTACAGCATTGTTAGAGCTATTTACTGAAAAGCAAGCTTGAGAGCAATGTCTCTTTTTGAATAAGAAAAATAGTTGATATGCTGGCTATTTTCCTCTAAAGTTAAATCAAAGCTTGATTGGGAGAAGCGAAGGAATATAATACCATTTTGATAAATTTTTACTACAAATTAAGAAATAATATATAGCAAAGAAATAGTTGGTTAGGATAATAGTTACAGGTAAAATGAAACGGTTAACAGAAAATAGGGAATAAAAAATGTCTTAAGTATCTGGGACTTACGCAAAGCTACTATATATAGAGTTCAAAAACTATAACGTTATAGTTTTGAACCCTATATATGTGGTCTGGTGCGTACGTCCTAGTATCCCTTTCCCTGCTATAAGTATTTGGCTATCAGCAATTAGTTTCATACAAAATGAATTTATAAGGCAGTATTGAGAGACTGAAGTTCTATTTTCAAGTTTCGGTAAAAGTAAATCTGGAAACCTTATACCAAACGCGATAAATATTTGCTGCAAATAGTTAGACTGTTTCTAGGAGTCTCCGAGTCAGTCAGACCGAGTCCGAATAATAACTTAAATACCTTTTATACCAGTTCCCATGCATTAATGCTATACTTAGGTAACACTTCAGTTATTAATTAATTAACAAAGACAAAATCACCTTTTTGCTGATTTTAGCTAAGTTAATGTTAATTATTATTATGTTTACTTATCGCTCTCGGACGTTACATGCAACGTCCCTACCTCCGACCCTCCGACCCGACTCTGAAATAGATAAAGTTTTTGATAAATGGTATTATTAGGGCAGAGTTTCTCTTCTTAGTCAAAGGAACATCTTATCTAAAATCTTTCAATTACTCTTTTTATTCATTACATTCTTTTTTCATACATTGTATTAGCTATTCATAGTAAATATTTTTTATGATTCACATTTAAAAGCTGTTTGCGCAGCATGAGGTAGGAAATGCTAACTGCTAATATAGCGTTTCTGAATGGGATGTGAAAACTGAGTCCTATTAAAAAGGGAATAGAGAATTGCTACTGTTGCAATAGTCAACAAGGGAAAACAGCATTAATATAGTGAAAAATACAAGGGAATGGATACCATATCGGCACTCTTTTCTTATTAGAAAAAACCATTATCTAGATTTACATCTCAAATAAAAACACTATGGCTGAATGCTGACACAAATAATAGATAATCTTGATTATAATTGCTATTTTTTGGTAAAAACTCATTAATCTAATTGAGTGAGAAAATATACCATTTTATTGCTTGCCTTTTTTCTTGCTTATTCCAACTTCAGTTATTAGAGATTGAATGTATCAGGAAATATCAAAAAGGAGATAAGGAATACGAAATAGGGGAAGATACAAAGATTTGTCACCTATTTTTTACCGAAAAATTAAAGTTTAAAGCCTCTCATGAGCAAGGAGAAAAAGCGGTCGTTTGCGGAGCAGTCCGTAGGATGGGATGGCGAGGTCTCCTCGCTTGCCTCCAATCGACCAAGAGAGCGGTCGTTTGCGGAGCAGTCCGTAGGATGGGATGGCGAGGTCTCCCGCTCTTGCAGAGCCGCGAACGCTTTTCATGTCGCGCAGCGAAACGCCATATCCAATCTCCCCTTGAGAACCAAAAAATTCCTTTTAACCAATCCTCAATGTTTTAAGAAGAGGTAATTATTAATTATTAATTATTGAACATAATTTTAGGAGTAGGAGTATGAATAGCGAGACCCTCTCAACTAGCCGAATTTCTATCTTTAGTCTGATTCAAGCTTTAATATTTAGTTTTTAAACAAGTTTCTTAATACTTATTTGACAAACAGTCTCTTACTTTTTCCTTGCCTATACTATTTGTAACATTATTTCTTTAAATTGGTATAATAAAAGTACCTAACAGCTATTTTATGATGGAACCAATACCAGTCCCCTCTCGTATTCATTATGAACTACTACTTCAATTATTAGAAAAAAAGACGATTTTGGCAGTAGATTATCAGACAATAGAGTATCAAAAAGTTCAAGAACTTATTGTGACAGTTAGAAAAGCTTTAGCACTGCAAAAACAATTAGAGGAAAATTGTAAACAAGCAAATTTACCAATAGAATATCACTGGTCCCTTAATGAAGCTGAAAAATATTAACGGATATAGCATTTTCAAATGATTCGAGAATTAATAAAAAAATAAAATACTAAAATTTGCCAAATTTCCCAAATTTTAAAGTTCAGTAATCTTAAAGAAAAAGTAAGTTTTTTCTGTGACACACTTCTGTATAATTGACATCCTCCCGACGCTGCTCTACGAGACAGGGCGTGATTCCCTAGCATCGCTGTTAGGGGCTTTCTGTTTCATAGCACCCGCCCTCCGAGATTTACTCTCTTCAGGTCTTACAGTCGCTCCACAGGCTGACACTGCGAGTCCCGCAGCCTTCTTGGTGGGCGTTCCCTTGCGTCTGTCGCCGACGCGGGTTCCCATCCGCAAAATATTTATACTTGCATTAATGTCCCTGTCATGGTGGCTACCACAAACCGGACAATCCCACTCTCTGATATTTAGAGGTAGTTTTTCTACTATGTGACCGCAACTAGAGCAACGTTTAGAACTGGGAAAATATCGGTCAATCTTGATTAATTGACGACCATACCATTCGGCTTTGTACTCTAATTGCCTGAGTAATTCTCCCCAATTGGCATCACTGATAGCTCTAGCTAATTTGTGATTTTTAACCATGTTTTTGACTGCCAAGTCCTCAACTACTATCGTTTGGTTTTCTCTAATTAGTTGGGTTGTCAATTTGTGGGTCATGTCAAGTCTTGAGTCTTTAATTTTGCCGTGTATCTTGGCTACTTTTAGCCTGGCTTTGTGATAGTTATTAGACTTTTTGTCGGGTTTTCTATTTAAAGATTTTTGAGCTAACCTTAATTTTTTATGTAGCTTCTGAAGATTCTTTGGGTTGGCAACTTTTTCTCCATCACTGGTAGTTAGTAAGCTGGTAATACCCAAGTCAATCCCCACTTGTTTCTTAGTCGGCTTAAGCCTCAAATCTCTGGTGTCATTAATTCTCAAAGATACAGACCATCTACCACTTGGGTCAAGTTTGACAGTAATTGTACTAGGTACACAGTTTGGCGGTAGTTGCCTACTCCATCGGATAGGTAATGGCTCAGAACATTTCGCTAGATGTACTTGACCATCTTTCCACTTAAATGCGGATTTCGTAAACTCAGGACTGCCACCGTTACGCTTTTTCTTGAAGTTGGGATATTTAGCCCGTCCACTAAAAAAGTTGGTGAAAGCAGTCTGTAGATGTCTCAAGCTTTGCTGCAATGGAACACAGCTTACTTGTGCCAGAAAATCTAAATCTTCCTGCTTTTTCCAGGAGGTAAGCATAGCTGAGGTTTGCTTGTAACTTACTCGCTCTTTGTTCTCATACCAGGCAGTAGTTCTAGCAGAAGCGCGCTTTGTTGTAGACTAAACGTACACAACCCAAAGTCCTCCTTAATAGATTCTCCTGTTCTGGAGTAGGGTAAAATCTAAATTTGTAGGCTTTTTCAACCATCTACTACTAATCGAAAAACTTTTCACACTTTAACATATTGTGTGTGAAACCGCAACATTGATTGGTTTTCGCGGACGACGCTCCCCTACGGGAGAGCGCGGGTCTCCAACCAACGTTGAGATGAACATAGACAACGATCAAGTAAAACACAACAAAGGAACAAAAAATGGATGATAAACTGATGTTAATGATTCCTGGGCCAACTCCAGTGCCAGAAACAGCATTACTAGCAATGGCTAAACATCCAATAGGCCATAGAAGTGGTGACTTTTCCAAAATTATGGCAGAGGTAACAGAAAACCTAAAATGGCTGCATCAAACCAAAAATGATGTACTGGTTTTAGCATCTAGTGGGACTGGAGCTATGGAAGCGGGTATAATTAACTTCCTAAGTCCAGGGGATCGTGTACTATGTGGATGTAATGGTAAATTTGGCGATCGCTGGGCAGAAGTAGCGACAGCTTATGGCCTCAATGTTGAGAAGATTACTGCAGAGTGGGGCAAACCTCTAGACACAGAAGAATTTCGTCAACAGCTAGAAGCGGATAAAGACAAGCAAATTAAAGCAGTCATTCTTACCCATAGCGAAACTTCTACAGGTGTTTTGAATGATGTCGAAACTATTAATAGTTATGTTAAAGCTCATGGTGAAGCTTTGATTATAGTAGATGCTGTTACGAGTCTTGGGGCCGTAAACTTACCAGTAGATGAGTTAGGTCTTGATGTTGTTGCTTCTGGTTCTCAGAAAGGCTACATGATACCTCCTGGTTTAGCCTTTGTGGCAGTGGGAGGCAAAGCTTGGACTGCTTATGAAACAGCTAAATTACCACGTTACTATCTCGACTTAGGTAAGTATCGTAAAGATGCAGCTAAAAATACTACACCCTTTACCCCACCAGTAAATTTATTCTTTGCTTTGCAAGCTACACTTAGAATAATGCAAGCTGAAGGATTAGAAAATATTTTTGCTCGACATGAGCGTTTAAAGAATGCAACTCGTGCAGCAGTCAAGGCTTTAGGGTTGCCATTACTAGGTCTAGATGCAGTAGCTAGTTCTGCTGTTACAGCAGTTGCTCCACCACCAGAAGTAGAGGCAGAAAAAGTGCGGGCTATTATGAAAAAACGTTTTGATATTGCTTTAGCTGGTGGACAAGACCATCTGAAAGGGAAAATTTTCCGCATTGGACATTTAGGCTTTGTCTGTGAAAGAGACATTCTGAGCGCAGTCGCTGCGTTAGAAGCTACTTTGGGAGAGTTGGGATATGAATCTTTTACTTCAGGGGCTGGTGTAACTGCTGCTTCTAAAGTTTTAACTGAATCATAATTAAATTGGCAGTTTGGTAGTTAGTAGTAAATTTTGAAGATATTGATCGTTAGATTGAGTGTTTACTACTAGCTACATCTTGAAAAACCAAATTTTACTATTTTTATCGGGTTGAAATGTATTTTAATTAGGGCTTGCTGAATAAATATGAAAACGGTTAACTTGTTATTCAAAGAAAGCTGGTTATAATTTTTTATTATCATCATTCATTCAACTATAAGTTGAAATCATTAAACAGATCACAAAAACAGTTTTTTCTCCAAATATAAAAAAGTACAAAAAAAGAGAAAAAGCCTTTTTTAAGAGGGTGGAAAGGTTAATTACTAAAAAAGTAATTGCTATGGCAGTCACGGAAGTTTCAGAAAGTTTAGTCATATACTTTATCGAGGCTAAATCTTCTTTTTGCTTGCCCAAATTTACCCTCAATATAGTTGCATAATCTTTCATCCAACTGAGCTTGTTTCTTCTTTTCTTTATCAATATTTGTTGGTGGTCTTACTAAGGCAAGACCACTGATTCTAATACCTATTTTTTGGCAGAATTTTCGGTTTTCTGTTGTCCGGTAAATGTGGTCAGCATGAACAGATTCTGGATAATGACCTCTGTAGTTTTTAAATGCAACAACCTTGAGCTTTGAAATCTCCTGATTCATTAAAGTTATCCCAACTTATCCGGTGTAAAAATACATATCTATCGAAACAACTTGCAGAGAGTTTAGCTCTAAATTATGTATTTTTTATGGCTTTTCCTCCCATTACCGGACTAACATGAGGTTGATTTAAACTTACTATTCGCTCATCTATTCGCTGAAGATTATTATCAAACATCCATAGTTGCTGACGGTAGATTTCACTCACCACTAAGAGCATCTTATATGGTCTTTTACTCAAACTTTTCAGACTCGCACCTTTCTCTATTAGTAGGTATGCTAGTTAAATTTTTCGAGACATATTTCAGTTGTTTTTTCAGGGCTTTCCTGATTTTACATGCGAGTGGGTCGTCTTTTTTTTGCTAATGCATAAATATTCTTTTCTCCCTGTTTGGCAGTGAGTAATTTGTTTTTTATTAAATTTTATTTTGAGGGGTTCATAAAAGATATCTATGATTTTTTCAGTTTCAATTCTGGATCGATTTAATAGATTTAAGTCTGTGGGATAGCTAATATCGGCGGGGACGCAGGTGGCATCTATGATTAATTTACCTTGATTTTTTACTTCCTTTATTTATTCTAATTTTGTTGTTTTTTTTTTCTTCATATTCTGTATTTTCACCCTTCGTTTTGACCATATATGAATTAATTTTATTGACTAAATCAGCACAAGCATCTTTCTCTAAAATGAACCAACATAGATGGGTCAAATGGAGCTTCGTTGCTATAAGAATCAAGACCAATAAAGTATTTTAAATAATTAATAATTAACAATTAATAATTAATAATTACCTCTTCTGATAACGGATAGGATTGGACTAAAAGGAATTTTTTTTCTTCTCTTGGTCGATTGGATATGGCGTTTAGCTAACGCAAAACTTCGTTAACGCTGCGCGACATGAAAAGCGTTTCGCTTCGCGACATGAAACACGACTCTGTCAAGAGCTGGAAACCTCGCCATCCCATCCTAGGTCATGCTTGCCTCTTGCCTCCTGCGGAGGAGCTGCGCTTTTCATGTCGCGTAGCGAAACAGAGGAGCTTTGCTAACGCAAACGACCGCTTTTTCTCCATGAATGGAGAGGATTTATACCTTAAGAGTTCGGTAAATAAGGGTTTTCCCTAATTTTTTCTACTGTTTCTCTATTAGTTATCCCTAGTTTTTCTTTAATTATTAAGGCTCCCAGTGCTATTCTGAAAGGTAACGCTGGTACTCCTCTCTCCTCTGAAAAATTAATCCTATATTCGGCTTCAAATTCAGACCAAGGAATTAAACTAGCCATCATTATCCAACGATTTTCTGGGGATAATTGGCTATTGAACGGCAGTTCAAAATTTTCTAGTGCAGTGTCAGGTTGGCCTACTTTTCTGTACATGGCCTGTGCAAATAGATGCCTCATTTTTGGTATATTTTAGCTGAAAATAGGGCAAAATTTCTGATTATTTCTGATTAAAAAACTCATTTAATCCTTACTGTCTAAGTTTTTTAAATTTAATCAGCAAGCCCTAATTATACTTGCATTTGCTATTTATAGTAGTTGTGACATTTATGTTTAGTTGGAAGCATTCAGCTATTAGTAATAGTCAGCCCTTTAGCAATCATATCCTCACCTTAAAAGGCGAGGTTTAAATGAATTCGCAGTTAAGGGAGCCGTAATTTGGCAGTACATAATAGCTGATGGCTAATAGCTGATAGCTGAATGCTTACTTTAGTTGAAATCATAAGTGTTTTGTAGCCAATCAAATATTTTGTCTAATTGTTCTAGAGTAACTAAACCGTATTGCCACAAAATCATCGACAAAGCATTAGAGTCTGGTTGAGGACATGGTAATTCTGAAGTAACACTAGCTCGTTCAGCAACTGCTATAGAAGCTGAAGAAATAGATAATTCATTTTGCAAAAAATTGATAAAGCGAGCATAGTTTGTTGATGTCATAATTTCTGTTCACCTCCTTTTTTTTAAGAGACCATTTTCTGTGTAACTCTTATTTTTAATAAAATACATACGTTACATATTTGAGAGAATTTGCAAGTCAATGGAATTAATATTTTTACCTTGACTAAGTAATTATTGACTATCATAAAGTCAATATTTTTGTGTATAAAGTTAGTATCAGCCAGTTTTTGATCTGTTCTATAGATCGAAATTTTTTATATCATTTCTCCATTAAGTTGCACTTAATAAAAGATGAGAATAGTCTATGTAATCAGGTTTGAGCGATAATTATTGAGTGCATTGTTAGAAAGAAATGGTACTGAACCAAATTCAAAAACTTTTTTGATGAACTAAACAAAAGCTGGAAGTTAGCTATCAAAACAACAAGATAGCTTTAGCTTCCTTTCTCCATTAAGTTGCACTTAATAAAAGATGAGAATAGTCTATGTAATCAGGTTTGAGCGATAATTATTGAGTGCATTGTTAGAAAGAAATGGTATTGAACCAAATTCAAAAACTTTTTTGATGAACTCAACAAAAGCTGGAAGTTAGCTATCAAAACAACAAGATAGCTTTAGCTTCCTTCGGTTTGGATCTACATAAGTCACCCTTGCTATTCCGCAAAATCAGGTATTAGTTAAGATAAATGTTAGTGAAATTATAATTCCTCAAAATATATACTGCTACGCGGAAGACAGTTATGCACTTAATAGAGTCATGTAAAAGTTTACTACAATTAGATTTTCAGTTTATACAAGTATCAAACACTTTAATCGGTAGTGTTATATATACATTGAAGCTGAAAAAGAAGTTAGCTTTTCGATGATTTGAAAGGGGATGTTTTAACCTTCTCAAACAACCTGACTTAGCTGGAACCAAATATTTTTGAATAGCGGTGAGAAATCACGATTCAGCAATCAGGAAAAACTCAATTTTAGCTGATAGCTAGTTAAAACTAACTTACTATTGCTGCCAGTCAAAATCACAGAAAACTTACTATTGAATTATTACTTAATTCAAAAAACATAAGTAGTTAGAGTATAGGGTTTAAGTAGTTCTGTTTGATTAAAACTATTACCACTTATGAGGGGAACCTTGCTCAAGTCATTTGATTATACAATAACTTTACTCGAATGCTTGTATATTAGATTTTTACTTACAATACAAACAATTTTTTGTAGTTATTTATGTGCATAAAAACATATCACTAAGTTTTTAGACCAGCACAAAATTCGATCTCTCTCACACCAATTAAATCAAGTCAAAGACATAGACTATCAACAAGGCAAGCTTTCCCTTGAATCAACAAAACATTAGGTTGATAAACTTAATTTGGTATTACAGTATAGCAAACCATAATCTTAATGTATATACCTAGGAAGTAAAATAATAAAAAATTTTCTTAAATTTTGTCAACATAATTCAGAATTTGGTTCTTCTAGGAGTCGCAGTTTATAGATGAGGATATACAAGTTCTCATATTCAATGAGATGCAGTATTTTTTCTCTTCCCTATTCCCTATTCCCTATTCCCTAAAATTCAAAACTTCTGTATCTCACCAATTTGATCAACTCTATATGAGACAAAAGTCGTAGTTTATTTTATTCCTATTTTTCTTGTGTTTACTGCCGATTTATTCTGTTCTATTTAATAGAAACTTTTCGGAGTATCTAATTTTTAGTAATTATTATTCGATCTCCAACCTTCAAACCTAATTCCGTGATACGTCCTCCCCGCACTTCAATAACTCGATCGACTGGCACACCAGATCCGTAGACAGGGCAAGGATCGGCTAAACAAGGAGGAACATCAAGAGCGATCGCCTTAACTACACCAGACCGAATAAAAATCATGTCAAGGGATATTTTGCAATTTTTCATCCAGAAGTCAACCTTCCGAGGTGGGTCAAAAGAGAATAGCATTCCCTGATCGTCAGCTAATTCAGTTCTATACATCAGACCCATTGCTTGCTCTTTAGGAGTTTTTGCCACCTCCAAATTAATTATTTGACCAGATATTTGAGCTTTAGCTGTAATTGGCAATACCTGGCCTTCCTGAGATACCTGAAAATTTGATGGGTGTTGAGCTTGTGCTTGAATACTAATAGCCTGTGAAATTTGAACAAATGTTATTTGTAGCAAGCAGCCAACTAAAAACAGAATTATTCCAGACTTAAATAAACTAAACTTACTACCCATAACAGTATCTCAAATTTTCTAACAACTTAATATTGAATTGTTTAATCTAAAATGAGGCAATAGTTTTTTTGGCTAAACCTTTATTATCCCAAATCCGGTTTTCAAAACCTCTTTGCAAAAATAGGTTAAATTCTTTTTTATCAAGAATTTAGAATTATTTGGATAATGGGGGTGTGAGAAAAGGATTTAGTATTAGAGCTAGATTAAAGGATTTTCCTAAAGAATCTAATTAGATGAAACAGCCTAATAGACATCTCCAAAAACAAAAACAGGAAATCAATTATTTCCCTATTCCCTATTCCCTATTAGACATCTCCAATAATAAAAAATCAAATCAATTATCGTAAAGAAATCATCAATTATTTCTCCCTGCTCCCTACTCCCTACTCCCTACTCCCTCTTTTCTGGAGAGGTCTATTCCCTATTCCCTATTCCCTATTCCCTATTCCCTATTCCCTATAATTCTAAGTTTCTCTCAGAACATACCCAATACCACGGACAGTCTGAATTAATCTCTTTTCACCTTCTCCCTCAATTTTCAGGCGTAAATATCTAATATACACCTCAATTACATTAGACTCACCTAAAAAATTATAACCCCAAACATTTTCTAAAATCTGTTCACGACTCAAGACTTCACGAGGATGCTCCATTAAAAACTTTAACAGCTCAAATTCTTTCATAGTCAACTCAATACTACGACCATGACAAAAGACCCGCCGACCACCCAAGTCCAAAACTAAATTCCCAAATCTCAACTGGTCTTTGTCTAACGTACTAGGTTGCAAATAAAAGCTAATTAATTCTAAAAAGTCATCACTCCGATAAGGCTTGAGAAAATAATCATCAGCTCCAGACTCTAGACAAGCAACACGATCTTCAACTTGGTCGCGAGCCATCAAAAGTAACATGGGCATCTTATTACCCATTTTCCTCAGATTACTGCACAACGATAGTCCAGATTCTCCAGCCAACATTCGATCAATTACAATTAAAGCAGGTTGAAGCTCCATAGCCCGATGAAGACCTAAACTAGAGTTAGCAGCAACAATTGGATGATAGCCTGACTCTTTTAAGTCCAGGCTCACATATTGGGCTAGAATTTCATCAGTCTCTATTATTAAGACAGAACGATTTTGGTCAACAGTTAGGGTACTCATACTAAGACTCACTTATATTAGATTTAGATTACTCGATATAATCCTGATTTTTTTAGCATATTTAAGTTAGTCTAGCACTGAGAATTGTTACAAAAAATGAGAGAAAGGTGTTGTTAAACCAGGGATGAAAACCAGCAAGCAGGAGATTAAAATCCTACCTTTACTGAAGAATTGGGTTGAAAACCTTCCCCTTAAACCCAGGGGCAAAGCTGTTTCAAAATCAAGCAAAGTTGTATAAATTGATGATAGGGAGATGGGGTTAGGGGGAAATAATCTTGAAGTTAGGCAAAAAAGCTGAAAATTTGGTTAAAGAATGAGTATTTTATTATTTACACAAGTTTAATTGCCTAAGCTCCCTATCATGTATGTGAGTACTTAAAAAAAATTCTGGACTTGATTTAATTCTCATTCCTGAATTACTTTAACTACTTCAAGGCAATATTTGAGGACAATCAGCTCTTATAGGCCAAGAGAAAGCAAAAGGCGATTAAGTAAAGCTAAAATCAAGACTATGAGCTGGACATTTTCCCTATCTTCCTAATCTCTGAATCACTCTTAACCAAGAATGAAACAGCCCTACCTTTGAAAGCTATGCTTTATAAACATCTTTCTTAACATAAAACTTGACAAGTTCAGTCAGTTATGCTTAGGTCTTGAATCAGCTTTTTTCTGAGAAATAGTGTATTGAATTAGACATAAAGAAGTGAGAAATGCAGATAAGATTTTTACTCCCCCCTCTTCCCCCTCTTCCCCCTCTCCCCACCCTCCCACAAGGTTTTCAGGAGTTCCTTATCAGGGATAGCTTTGAAAGGGGGGATTTTGTGTTATAGTCAAATAAAGTGCAAAGGTATTCAACTTCCTTAAAAACTTAGTTATGGGTTTTTCCACATAAATGCTGGTGCATATAAAAACTCTAAGCATTAACTACACAGTACAAGAGAAACCAAGTTTTTTGCAGGTTTTGAACTGTACCGGAAAGTATATCAATTTAAGGCAGTTCCACAGAAGTTGGCTTGGCAATATGTGGTAGTCCCCATCCCAGTTTCTCCCGGAGAATGTGAAAAAACTCCGGTGGTTTGAGTCGAATAAAACGTGCTTTATACTGTGATTGTTTCACCCATACCTTATCCTCCGGCAGAACATAACATCCACCATTACCATCTACAACCATCATCAGACGATTTGGACTTGCTGGAAAAACAGTTACAGTTTCAGTATCAGCAAAAACCAAAGCACGGGATGCAAGAGAATGGGGACAAATAGGTGATAGCTGTAAAACTGAAACTCCTGGAGTCACAACAGGACCACCTGCGGATAAAGAATAAGCAGTAGAACCAGTGGGAGTAGAAATAATAATACCGTCAGCAGCAATATCTATAGGAGCGTGCCTACCAATTTTAATTTCAAAATGGCACATACAAGTCATCGGTTCCCGATGCAAAACCATTTCATTTAAACAAAGAGCTTCCCACAATAACTCATCATTTCGGAACAGACGTACTTCTAGCATAGTCCGTTCTTCTATTTCATAGTTCCCTGCTAGAATCTGTTCAATAGCTGGGTATAACTGATTGACAAAAGTTTCAGTCAAGAAACCCATATGACCTGTATTGACAGTTAGAAGTGGGATACTCGAAGGTGCTGCTTGCCGAAATGCAGATAAAACAGTACCATCTCCTCCTAAGACAATGGCAAATTTCATATCCTTTGTAAAACCAGAAGGAACTAGCTGGTCTATCGGAGTATGACATACAGGACGTTCTAGATTAGGAGAACCTAAAATTCCCTCCGCCCCAATGGTGACATGAACATCATAGCCATCACCTTTTAGCTTGTCTTTTAATTCATTAGTTATGCGACAAGCTATGGGTTTAGCATCGTTATAAATGATTCCTATTTTTGACACTCGAAAAAATCTAGTTCAATCTAGTTCAGGGTGGTTATAGTTCATAAAAATATAGTCACATAAGACATATCCTTATTTTGCCAGTTTTACCCTGACTGGGTGAACTACAACACCCTCTATCCCATGGTCAAAGACATTTGGGACTGCTTTTTGTGTTCCTCTTCTTTGATTATCTCTCTGATTCAATTTCTGCTTGGTCATAATACAGATGCTTGGACGTAGGTTCTTATGTGTCTAGAGGTAGCGTGTCAGCCCAGGAATTTCACCTTATTGAACTCAGATCGCTGACTCTTGAGGCTATTTGATTTTCTATTATTACCGACAAAGTTAAATTATCTCAATGTTTGCCCAAATTTCTGGAGACAAAAGACTATATTTAACTATATATGACTATATTTCTGTTGAATGTTTATGATACCTTTCACGGAGGTCAAAAGTCAAAAGTCAAAAGTTAGATTTTATAGAATCAGAACTTTGACGCTCCATTAATTTCAGGAAATTATTTCAGATATTATAGTTTGTATTGTTTGAAACTATTTGTGACATCCTTAAAGTGAATTGGTGTTAGAAGCTTTAGAAGAAGAAAGGTTTATTTTTAGAGGTTGTTTTTCCTGATTTGGCTTGCTCGTATTCTATTTCCTTCAATTTTTTCATAATCCGACTATAGTATTCTTGTAGATAAGACTCTAGGGTGGTTATTTCTTCTGGATTAATGCCAAATACAGGATAAACATCATCCATTGAAGCTGTTAAAGGTTGACTACTGGCTAATACTTCTGCAAAAGCTAGTCTATCTGCCACATTCCAACCCCATTGAAATGACCTGGTAAACTGACGGAATATACGCAACAAGTTAATATTAGTGCGAGTTACTTTGGCCTTTTCGCCGGAAAGTCGTTCACACATCCGAATAATTTCATTGGCATCCCAAGCACGAGGTCCTACTACTGGAAAGCTTTTATTTTCTGTTTCGGGAACTGAAAGAGTGCGGATAGCGAATTTAGCAATATCTTGAGTATCCATGTATGCAATAGCTGTTCCTTGACCAGGCACCCAGACTGCTTGTTTGTCTAAAATTGGTACTGCATATTGACCGATTAATCCTTGCAGGAAGCCACAGGGTTTTAAGATTGTGTATTTTAAGCCAGATTCAGCTATAAAAAGTTCTGTACATCGCTTAATTTCTAGTAGGGGAACTTGGGGATATTTTTCTGCATTTAAAAAGGAGAAAAATATGAAACGTTTTACATTTTGAGCGACTAGAGCTTGAATTAGTGATACTTTTCCTTCCCAGTCTACTTGTTTAATACTCAGAGAGTCTGTTGGTCTGGAGGTTGCGGCATCTATTACTGCATCAACTCCTTCCAAAGCAGGTATTAGAGATTTAGGTTTACAGAGATTTCCTCCTATTAGTTCGGCTCCCCACTCTTTTAAGAAGGATGCTCTACTATAACTTCTGATTAAACAGCGTACTTCATAATTTTCATCTAGGGCGCGACGTACTATTTGTCTTCCAAGAGTACCAGTAGCACCTAAAATCAATAGTTTCATAAAAGTTTTGTTATTTATATTAAAGAGTCATTCATTACTTTAGCAAGTTTATCTCATTTTTTTACAAAACTTAATATTTTGAGTAATATTTACCTTTTTGACTTTTTGTAGTCTTGTAGGGTTCGTTAATGAATGGTAATTCATTTATTGAAGCACCCCGCAAGAAGAGATGGATAGTAAAATTTCTCTTCTATTGCGTATAGAGCAATAATCAATTCATTTCTTGAAGCACCCCGTCAGATGAGATGGGTAGTGAAATTTCTCTTGTGTTGCCTATAGAGCAATAATTAATTCATTTCTTGAAGCACCCAGTCAGGGGAGGTGGGTAGTGAAATTTTCCTACTAGACTGATACAGCTAGAACTGTGCAGAGCGCTTTTTTCCTAAGAGAAAAATTGATGGAGAGGTGGAGAGTAGCACATTTTGTTGTATTTCATATCAATATTCTCTGACGACAAAGAATTAGCCTTGCTCCACTCCCCCACTCCTTAAAAAAACTTTTTCAGCAAACTCTAATTATTCGCCTCCTTGTAGTTTAAGTAAGAGGAAACCTCCTGCTAAACCAATCAAGATTACAGAAAAAGATAAAATTGCTGCATTGAAAATCTCACCACTCATGTTCTTAAAATACTCCTATACAAAGTGTATATGTATTTTAAGCCATTATGAAGACACCCGTAAGTGAAATAAAAAAGACAATTCCTCGTTTAGCAGTAACTATTGGAGACCCTGGAGGTATAGGGCCAGAAATAGTTCTGAAGGCTTTAGCAGATCCGAGGGTTACAGAAAGTTGTGATTTGACAATAGTTGGTAGTCGTCAAATTTTGCAAGAAACTTATCAACAACTCGCTCTGGAAAAGCTTGTCAATTGGGAAAATTTGAAAATTTTAGATGTAGAGTTTGATGGAAAGTTAGAAGATATTTGTCCGGGTAAAGGTAATGCTGTGAGTGGGGAAGCTAGTTTTCGTTACATGGAAAAGGCGATCGCCCAGACTTTAGCTGGAGAATTTGATGGTATTGTTACTGCTCCTATTTCTAAGACTTGCTGGCAGATGGCAGGTCATAAATATCCTGGTCAAACAGAACTTTTAGCAGAAAAGGCAGGAGTAAAAAGGTTTGGAATGTTATTTGTTGCTTGTTCGCCCCACAGTAATTTTGTACTTCGTTCCCTTTTAGCTACCACACATATACCATTAAGTAAAGTACCAATGGCTTTAACACCAGAGTTAATGAGTTGGAAATTAGAATTACTAGTGGAAAGTTTACAAAAGGATTTTGGCATTTCTAGACCAAAAATTGCTGTTGCTGGTTTAAATCCTCACAGTGGAGAAAATGGGCAATTAGGAACGGAAGAAATAGATTGGTTAATTCCTTGGTTGGATAAAGAAAGCGATCGCCGACCGGATATACAGATTGATGGGCCAGTACCACCGGATACTATGTGGGTTAAACCTGGTCAAGCTTGGTTAGGTTTAGCAGCAAAGACTTACGATGCTTATTTGGCACTGTACCATGACCAAGGTTTAATTCCGGTAAAACTAATGGCTTTTGATTTAGCTGTTAATACTACGATTGGTTTACCATTTGTTAGGACTTCTCCGGATCATGGTACGGCATTTGATATAGCAGGTGAGGGTATTGCTGATGCTACGAGTATGAAAGCAGCAATACAGTTAGGTAAAGAGTTAATTTTACAGAGAATTGGTAGTCCTAAATAGAATGGTAGATGGTGATAAAAAATTCTTAGTAAGGAACTATCCGACAAAAAACTATAGCGCTATAGTTAAAGATTAAGTCAGCTACTTTATTAGGTAATGGGTATTTTTTCTCTAGCCTAAATCCTACAAAATGGTCTATAATTTCGTCTTTTGCGTAAGTCCTGATAATAATAAGTAGATGGCGAGCAAAAATTCTTAGCAAGGGAGCAAGATACTCCTACTGTTGTTTCCCTTTGACCAAAAACTATAGCGCTATAGTTAAAGATTAAGTCAACCACTTTATTCGATCAAGGGTATTTTCCCTCTAGTTTATAACTTCTCATAATACCTTATAAAACCTAACATTTTTGAACTGAAAATTTTTTCTGTATGGAACCGATTTGGTATCTTTGCCTGGGATTAAATTTTTGAAGCATCAAGTTGTCTGTGGGAATTAGGCAATAGGAGAAAAAGGTTGAAAAATACTGCAATACACCTCCAATAAGCCATTTCCCCTACTCCCCTACTCCCTTACTCCCTCACTCCCCATCCCCAGAGTAGTTGACTTAGTGAATCTATAATCTAAAATAGAAAATATACAAATAGCTAGTATAAAGAAGCCGACAAATTTTATTGTTAGGTAAAAATACTTGCTAATAAAATTTTGTTTCAGCTCATCTTCTAGGAAAAAATTAGGAAATATAGGAAAAAATTAATACCTAAAAATATACCTATTAAAGTATGAGCCAGCAAAAAATTAAATGCTCAGAAACTCAAAAATTATTTTAGATAACCTAGAATAAAATCTCCTTTTCTATGCAGGGAAAAATGGATTATGAAACTTTAGGGAAAACAGGAGGAATTAGCACAACTCCTGGAACACCACAATGGGCACTTGCGATTAAGTTAAAACTACAATCTGTTCTGAAAAAAAGTATAGTTGCTAATGCAGAACAATTAAAAGCATGGCGTGAATTAATTAAACAACCAGCAGCTTATCAGCAATTACTTGATGAGCAAGGAAAACCATTTAATAGCTATGAAGAATTATGTCGTGCTCAACCACCTTATGGATTGGATTGTGAACCGAAAGAAATTGAAGAATTAATTAGCGGACTAGAATCAACTGAAATAAAAAAAGTTGACATCCCAGAAGATCCACTTAAAGATTTAGGAAATCCATCAAATTATTTTCATAAATTTGCCAAACTTGTGGAAGCTTGCCCAAACAATCAAGTTTTAAACGCATCTAAAATAGGAGAAATATTAGATTATGCTCATAGCACTGCTCAACTATGGAGAAAACGATGGGAACATTTGGGATGGTTGGAACAATCAAAAAGTAGTGGGAGAGGTTTTTATCAAATTACTGAATCAGGAAAAATTGCGGTTAAAAATTGGTTGGAACAACAACCAGAAGGTAAGTTAAATAAAGAATTATGGGTAGTAGTTCCTCAGAATCCTCAAAAGGCAGCAGAAAAGTTAATTAAGTCGTTTGAAGCTGAAGATTTAAGAGAGATTTATAAACTAATTGGAGAATCTTTTAGTCAAGAATCAACGGTTTTTTCTGGAGATATGGAATGAATATTTTTTTTAAGTGCCTAGGCAAGATTAATTACCTAATTTTGTTATCTATGATTTTGATAATATGAGTTTTCAGCTTAATTACCAGTTAAGTTTTCCCTCTCTCAACTTAGGAAATTTATTTTGCACGGCTACTTAGTTATTAAATTAGGAAATAGGTTTTTTTTGAGATATAAGTAGTCTAACGCTATTCTCTGAGAATCATTCAAAATATTACGGAAAAATCAAGGTATAAAGCCTTTCCTTTTAAGGATAAAAAAAAGTGCTAGGATATTTCCTTATATTCAATCAACTATGGTTTTAGTCAGAGGTAATTATCCATTATACATTAATTAGTTTTGCTTATTTATTACTTATTTATCTAGTTACAATCTATTTCATGTAAGTGAAATATATTTATTCTAGTAGATTTGTAAAAGTAATAATAAAAATTTAATTTTATAACTTAAAAAAAATTGAAAAAAACTAAGTGTTATTTTACTTTATAGACCTGGAACGCACTTTAAGAAATTAATAATTAATAATTACCTCTTCTCGAACGTAAGAGGATTTGGTAAAATATTTTTTTTCTTTTTTATCCATGAATAAAGAGGCTTTATACCTTGATTTTGCGGTAAATAAAAATTGAAATTATTTAAAAATATTTATTTAAAAAAAAGATAGTAATGATTTATTATTGATAATATTTAGGTTTATTATTAGTTTTTAAGCTGTAGAGATAGTCTTGTAATAGTGATAAATATATTTTATTTTTTTTAGTTATCAACATGACTATTTTATGACTTTTAACTATAGAATTTTTGCAAGTGTTAAATATATTGATTAGTAAAGTTAATGAGAGGAAGTAATGACAGAAATTTCAACTGAACAAATGCTTTATTTGCTTTATACGTTTGCCTATTCAACAGAGGGAACAGTAACTAGAAGTACAGTCAGGAATCATTTATCTAAAAAACGCCGACCTAATGCAAAACAAGTTTGTGAGAGTTTATGTGAGTTGAAGTTATTGGAGTCTCCTAAACGAGGCAGAATTAAAGTTACTGAAATGGGAATGAAAGCTCTGGTTATTAATCTTCAAACAACGGAATATAAGTTCAGGTCTAACAAAGGAGCTAAACTTTTAAATGCTCTGATGGCTTGTTTAAAATTAACAGCAAAATATAATCAGATAAATGATCGAGATGATGATATGGATTTTGAGACTTTTGTAGATAAGTTTAAAAAGCTTTATATTGAAGAAAGGAAGCGTCAAGAATTGGAAGGTGTTGTGGCTATTCGTAGTCAAGAAATTTGCCAAAAGTTTAGGAAAAATAATCATATTTCTGAATTGCTACTAGAAAAATATTTCGAGCAATTGAAATCTGATGGTTTAGTATTTGCAGCACAAGAAAACAATAAAGAATTAATTCAATGGGTGAACTAAATTATGCCAGAAGATGCAGGAAAAAAAAGATATATTAGAAAGTTTTTACAGCAAATTCAACCAGGAGAAGGTTATGTGGAAAATATTTGGGTTGAACGTGATGTAAGATTACCAGGAAAAGAGGATGAAGATTATACTACAGCTCAAAGTTTATCTCGCAAGTCCTCAATATCAAATATAACGGAACTACTTCTAGACGATCTTGAATATACTTTTTGTGATAGGTCTTTTACATTTAGATTTGTGGCAGCACTTCTTGGTAGTGGTAAAACTTCCCTATTAACTTATTTGTATGAATTAACAACAACTCAGTCCAATTATGAAAAACATTCTGTAGTTATTCAGTTTCCACTTTCTCATTTGCGGACAGTCGGTAGTAGTCATAATTTCAGCATAAAACTTTACTGTTATATTTTAGGAGATACTTTTTGGCAATTAATACATAATCAAAATTTATTGCCAGAAGTAAAAGAAGTTGCTAAAAATATTCTCGAAGAATTTGATGCAGGGTCATTATTAAATACAGGAACTAGAGAAGAGATAAAATTAAATTCTTTCCGGTCAAATTTTAGTAAATTTTTCGCCACAAGTGAAGTAAATTTTGTCGAATTATTTTTTTATGTGATATCCGAAGTCACAAAAGTAGACCCCAGATTTACTTTTGTCTATCTAACAGATGAATTAGATTCATTAGAAAAATTTCCACAAGAGATAGAAGAAACTAGAGTTATTTTTAGAGCATTACTAAAGCAAGCTGTTCAGAAATTTAGACGAAGTATTCCTCTACTAATTTATTTGGTAGGTACATCAGATAATGTAAAATCTTTAATTGAAGGAGACCCTGTATTAAAAAGCTTAGTCAAAGAATCGGTTATTAATCTTACTTCAGGTTCTAATAAAGAATTTATGATGATTAAACAAGAGATAGATGAAAGGATTAAAGGAGCGTACAAAGGATATAAAAATTTTAATAGTGCTTGGCAAGAAATTCAAAATATACCCTTGAAACCAGCTAAGAATTTCCGGGAATTTTGTCAATATTATTCAGGAAAAGTTCTAGAAATACATGAAAGGTATTTTGCCGAAGCTGAAGAGCAAAAATTTGAAGGTGATGCTCGTGAATTAGTCAAAGCAGAGTGTCAAAAAAGGTGGGAGAAATATTTAAAGCAAAAAGCATATACATTATCAGCAGTTGAAACTACCCAAGTAATTAGAGGTAACAAAACAGGAGAAAAACACGCCTTAGATTGTTATTTAGAATTGCTTCATAATAATAGACCAATAGCTAGAGCTTTTGGTGAAGCTAAAAATTATAAATTGATTATTGAACACTTGGATGATTTTAGTTTCTGGTTAGATGATTTAGAGTTTAATCCATACCCTTCAGGATCAGAAAATACTCCTCCAGACTTAGCTTTTATGATTGCTCCTTCATGTTCAGAACGTCTCAAAAGAAAGCTAGAGTTGCAAAATATTGAATTTATTCAAGCAGACAAAATTATCGATCTATCAACTCCATCAACAACTTCAACAATTTCAACTATAGATAAAATTATTGAAACTAAATCGACTTTATCATCAGATGCAAAAAGCTCTACTGCCGTTAATATCAATGCAGGAAATGAAGCTGACTTAATAACTGCTTTTAAAGGAACAGGTGTCAAGAAAAAAACTATTCAAAAAATACTAAATAATAGAAAAATTAATTCCTATAGAAATTTACCTCATCTTGTATCCGATCTTAAATTTAGCGACAATGTAAAAGCTAAACTCCAAGAAAAACTTGATAATGGAGAAATTATTTTTTCTGATTGAAGTAACAAAAGTAAAAGAAATATTTGCCATGGAGTAATCATTTCTCTGTTTCCACCTTTCCACTGCTGAAAATTTTCTAGGCAACTCTAGAAATTCTCCAAAAAATTCAACCAGATTGAGATTTTTCTGGTCTGGCAATGAGAAAAGTAACAGAAATATTTGACATGGAGTAATTATTTCTCTGTTTCCACCTTTCCACTGCTGAAAATTTTCTAGGCAACTCTAGAAATTCTCCAAAAAATTCAACCAGATTGAGATTTTTCTGGTCTGGCAATGAGAAA
>JAAUYL010099202.1_pt1 | contig 22025 bp, 18 predicted proteins | sample 7278011 | NCBI WGS metagenome assembly JAAUYL01 (sample SAMN14350225, study PRJNA611818) | marine sediment metagenome | isolation source: surface marine sediment (1.8m) | place: French Polynesia: Moorea | collected 2018-08
GGGTGTGGGGGATCCTGGGGTGGGTGGCTACCCAGCCATACCACTTTGAATGGGGAACTCAAAAAGTGATGTGTTCATAAAAGTTGAATATCTCCGACTTGGTCTGTTAAAAGGCATTAAATCAGTTAAACAATCCTACGTGCATATTTGGTCAAATCAAAGTCAAACCCACTAAATCCAACAACCATTCTTTTCATGTTGTTTCGCCTTTCGGTGTATTCTAAAAATACTTTTAAAGAACATCTATTTATGGATAATAAAAGAACTTTTGATCTCAACAAAAATATGGTTGCATACTTTTAATTTAATTATTAATTATTATGTTATTTGGACTTCGAGCCATAAACGGCTTTGTTGTTTTTTTCTTCTTACTAGCGGAAAAATGCGTGACGAGATTTCTCGCAACCTGATCTTGTCGAAGCTGCTGCTGTTGTTGTTGATGACCAACAACAGCGCGGCCAAAACAGCTGCAAGCTTTCGGCCTGCCACCGACGAAAGTCGGCCGTCCCGGCTGAGAATTGTTTTCCCTCCCTTCACCCCGACGATGTAAAAAAAGAAACAATTGAATGAAATCCAAATCCCGACCCCGACCGATTTCATTTCGAAAATCCAGTCGCAGTGCCGAGAGAAAAAGGCCAAAGGCTCCAGTTCCAGCCGCATCACCGACCCTCGGGACATCACCAAGATACGAGGACTTACGGTAGCTCAACGGAAAAAAAATCTCGATCGAGGCAACAGCTCGTCCAACGCCAAATGGCTTTGTGACTTCTCGACTTTCGACGACGACGACGACGCCATTCAACATGGATCGGTTAGGGAGTCCGCCGAGCGAGATGGGCTCGCCCGCCACTAAGGTGGCGAACAAGAAGAAGAAGCGACAGAAGAGCGGCCAAGGTCGGACGTATCGCTTCAGCCTCAGCCTCAACGACGAGGACAAGGACTACCCAGAATACAACTGGCTAGATCTCGTTGCTCAAGAGGAGGAGGCGCGCATCGAGGCCAAAAGGAAAGAGGTCCTTGATCCCTTCGCCAGTGACGACGAAGAGCAGATCAAAGCGATGGCTCAAAAGTTCGAGGCCAAGTATGGTGGCGCCAAGAGTAAGATCAAGCAGAAGAAGAAGACGCGAAAGCTGGACGACTACGCCGACCTGGGCTACGGCTACGACTCGGACGACCCGTTCATCGACAACTCTGACGTCCATGACGAAATTGTTCCTGAAAATCTGACCACTGCTCACGGTGGGTTCTACGTCAATTGTGGACCCTTGGAGTTCAAGGCTCGCGAGTCGGCCGACGAGGTATGCATTTTCATCAAAACTCTCTGTATATGTTTGTACAACAACGACTGGAAAATCCAGCCATAATAACCCGCTCCCAAAGTGACCTAGACTCATGGCATTCTTGAGTACGATAGCCTAGTGGCTATATGTAAAATTCCTAAGTGTGAAGCACTTATTTTCCACGTAAAAGTGACAGTAAAATTGCTCGGCCACCATAGGTCCTTGTCCTGTGCAGATAATTGTACTTTACATGCAAAACCAGTATGATATTTAATCTTGACATTGCTATTTAGTACCCTGAAGAACTTTTATGCCAAGAATAAGAAGAATAAGAGGAGGAAAAGGAAGAAGGAGCAGAAGAAGAACAAAGAACAGGAACAAGAACAAGAACAAGATCAAGAACATCAACAAAGTAATATTTAGAGCCTAGCGAGAGACTAGCTCGCGGGTAAAAATTATACTTTGCTTTCAGGATTCCGATGTCGAAGCTGTGTTGGCCGAAGGAGAGAAGGCCACGAAGAAGCGAAAGTACAAGAAAACAAAGGACGGCGAGACGGGGGCTGACAAGAAGAAAAAGGTCGCTCCTAACGGCCCCAACGGAAATGCCTCCAATTCGGCGACGACTACAAACGGCGTCGTCGGCGACAGCAATGCAGCCGGTGCCAATGTGGTGAAAAAGCCCCGTGTCCGCAAAGAAGGGTCGAAGCCTTTGGGTCGACCAAAGATGCGAAACCCCGACGGGAGCCTGGTGCATCCACCTAAAAAACCAAAGAATCCCCCTGGCCAATCGCCGAGCACGAGCGGCGTCAGTAGTGGCGGACAAACGGCCTCGGCAGGCAAAAACAAAAGCAACGATCAGCAGCAACAGATCAAGAAGACTCCTCAGTCTCTCCTTGCATCCCAACAGCAAATGCCTTCAACTAGCAAGCAGGTGAACAAGACTTCAAAGACTCAAAGTTCTGGTTCGGGCACAAAACCATCAGCGGCGGCGAATCAGATCAATCCAAAATCGACGCCATCGCTCCCAAAGGGAACGTCGTTGTTGACGTCATCGCAACAGCAACAGAAGCAGCAGCAAAAAACGTCGGAGGCGTCCAAGAAGTCGACTGACAATGCCGTGGACAAGTTCCTCTTGGAGCAGCAGCGCAAGGAGGCCGAGCTCCAGCAGCAGTTGATGAGGCAAATGATTGAGATGCAAAAACAGCAGGAGGAGTTCCAGCGTCAGCAGTTGCTCCAGCAACAGCAACAAGAACAACAACGGAAGTTGGCCGAGGCCAAGAAGGAGGCTGCCCGCAAGGCCAAGCTCGAGCAGCAGCGCCAATTGAAATTAAAGGCCGCGGCGAAGGCTGCCGCCGAGCAGGCTGAAGCCCAGAAAAAGGCTCTGGAACTGCAGAAGCAACAGAGGCTCCTGGAGCAACAGAGACTCCTGGAGCAACAGAGACAGGCGCAACTTTTGCTGGAACAGAAAAAGAAACAGGAGGTCGAGCGTCAGAAACAAGAACAACTCAAGAAGCAGCAGCAGGAACAGTTGAGAAAACAGCAGGAGTTGAAAAAGCAAGAACTGTTGAAGAAACAACAACAGCAACAGAGGGAGAAGTTGGAGCAGCAGAAACGCCAACAGGAGCTGCAAAAGCAAAAGGCACTGGAGCTCCAGCGACAGCAACAACAAAAGCAACAGCAACTCCAACGACAACAGCAGCAACAGCAACAGCTCCTTCAACAACAACAGCAGCAGCAACAGCTGACGAGTCCACAAGGGGGAGGCAACCGGAACTCTCTGCCTGGCAGCCTTTCAATCGAGTCTCTCACCGGAGGTGGCAACAACAAGAAACCGATGCAGGCCCCCTCAGTGTCCATCACAACTCATTCAGTCAAGAAACCTCAAACAACCTCGTCGTCGCCATCGATGAGACAGCCTCCGCCAGCTCATCAATCTCCGTTCTCCGCCAGTTCCCAGAACGACGCCATGCTTCAGCAGTTACAGAAACAACAGCAACAGCAGCAGAATAGCTACAGCCAACAGCAGCGACAACAGCAGCAACAGCAACAATCTCCCCAGATCTCGTCCTCGTCCCACCAGCACAACAAAGGCAGGAGTCCTGTCACGTTAAACAATCATGCTGTCCCCGGTCGAGGTCAGCAACCGCAGGGTCCTGCGCCAGTTGGGGTTTCTACTGCATCAGGTGGTCTCACGCAGCAGCAGCAACAGCAACTGTCAAACAGACAACAGCAACAACAGCAGCAGCACATGTCTCCAAAGATGAGCACGCCCCCTTCAAAGTTCACTGCCAAATCTTCCCCCTCCCCAGTGTCGCCTTCAGCCTCGTCAACTTATAGCGGGTTGACTGCTCAAAACGCTTCTCAAATGCTGGCCTCGATGCAACCGACGCCGCCAGCCAACCTCGGCCAATATTACAAGCAGCAACCTCCGACCTCGACACCGCCCAAACTCAACAGCAGCTCTGTCAGTTCGTCTAACAACAGTCAGATGGGCAACATGATGACGGCCTCGCCATCGTCATCGTCGACGTCATTCTCTCCGCAAAACTCATCCCGACAAGGAGGTCTGGGAATGTACAATGTTTCTCCCGGTGGCGGTCAACAATCGAAACAACCTGCATTGCCAACCACTCCTGCTTACAGTCCGACGTCGATGTCAGTGTCGCCGAAAACATCTTCAGGTCAAGGTTCGATGTATCAACAACAGAGTCAAAAGACTTATGGAAATGTGAATTCAGTGCTCATGAGCTCGCCCGTTGTAAACTCCTCGACCTCGACCGCCATGTCGATGAAATCTGCCAACCTGCCGAAGCAGCAGACCATCAGTTTGCCCACCGTTCCTGTCGGGATGTACTCGACGACCACCACGAGTCCCGCGTCGAACGTACAGCCGAACTTTAACATGCTCAATATGCAGCCTCAACAACAACCACAACAACAGCAACAGCAAGTGATGTCCCAGGGCATGCAATTCGCCATGATGTCGCCACAGCAGCAACCCCAAAAACAGAACAGACCTAACTTTAACATGCAACAACAATACCTACCAAAATAGTAAAAGCCCTGGCCCCTCATTCAGATTCGAACCACCCTTCTGTCCTTCCTTAGTACGTATTTTCTATTTTCTGCTCGTGCATTGCTTTTTTTATCAACTCTATATCGCGAACGGCCGAAACAACAAAATCTCATTATTTGCCATTGGCCACGTCGATAATTAACGAAATCTATGAAGCTGATTCGGATTCCACTTCTGTTTCCCATGAAAAAATCATAGTATGAGATAATAAATGATGACTTAATATTTGAGTAGTTATATTTATTGCCTAAATATAAATGCACTCGTTAGGGGGTTTGCGGCAGGCTAGATTTGCCAGGATACCCAAACCAGACCCCCAAAATAAGAAGGGGTCATATTCCCTATGGAAACCGGAAGTAAGCAAAACCGGTTTGGATTGCTCACTTCCGGTTTCCATATAGATGTTGACACTCTCGGGCCTAAGTGGATTACTCATGCCAAGTTTCATCAAAATCGGCTGGGTGGCTTAGGAAGAGTTCACGGACATAGGTACACAGATAGATGAAAAGGATCTCTATTAGATAGTTGGTTGATTTCATCAGTTGTCGTAACAGAATCCACAGGCTTGTCACAGTCAACAAGGGCAAGACGAGAAACACTAGTGTCATTCCAATGTACACGATGGCAACTCTGAAAATACAGTTCATTGTTAATGGTATTTATTGTCATATATTCCCCTATCTACTTACATAATCATTCGTCGCCAAGTTACGACAATGTGAGACTGGAGGAGTTCTGCCAAGTAAACATTGACGAGCATAAGGGTATTGACAATCGATCGGGTGATGCCGCTGATCCTGGACGTCTCGGACATTGCTTCTTCAAACAATTCAATCTGCATCCTGTACAGGCCCTGCTCCCGTTTTGCAAAGAAGCCTGCCATCAGTGTCTCGTAGTAAACCAGTTTAGGTGATCCCATCAATCTGAAAACCCAAGTGCCAAAAGGTTTTGGCAAAATATAAGGGTTGAACATTTGCATCCCCTCCAGGAGGTGCAACGCCATGCTGTCCCCCTCTTGGAACTCGTAGGTTGTTTTAAGAGCAGGAATGATGACTTCTTGATGAATATCACGGCAGTAATCGAGGACTTCATCGAGGTCATCACTGATGCAGAGGTTGAGGTCGTCATCGATGCCGAGCCTCTTGCCGACGCTCTTCATCACGTGGACCAGGGCCATCTTGTCGGCCGAGGACAAGTGGTCCACCCCGAGTTTGACGGGAAAGAGGAGGGCGGGCGCAATGAAGGCCCACTGCGTCACGACCATGTCGAACTGAGTGAACGGGTTGATCGAGGAGACACCAGAATGAATTTTGCGTACACACTTTAGGGAGGCCAGCCTCTCCTTTGGATCGGCATTGAACCACCTAATCGTATGAATCATGGTCTTGAGGTATCTGACAAAGGCCTTCTCTTTGGTCCTAGAATTGCCAGTTTTGCTGAGGACGTTGACAATGGAGGGGACGTACATGAGACAGAGGAGTCCCGATAACATACACACCAACATGGAGAAGACGTTCTCCCTGAACACAATCACTGCTCTCTCCATAAGTATCTGGTCCGTTTTTGAAGCTATCTCGTAGTTTTCGGGAGCCTCGAGACCATTATCATGTGGCCTCTTTTTGCCCTCTGTCAGTAGCAATTTTATTCTGGTCATTTTTAATTTCTTCCGTGAAAATAAGCAATGCGATCCTGTATATGGTCTTGTCACAATTTTGTTGTTTTGGTGCCAGCACTTGTATGCTCTCCAAGCTGTACGATCTCACATAGATATACTGGATGGCGGAAAAAGTCACCTGGCGACTCAAAAAACGTACTTTGGAAATTTCACGAATTTTCCTCCCGTGCTTAAATTGACCATTAATACTCGTACAATTGAATTCAATGGGTTATTTTAAAAAAATATGCCCAGACGTGCATCTGTGTCGTTTCTGCAAATGCTTGAATAAGGTTCATTTGTTCGGTCACGTCTATTTTCACTGTATTATTTTTGAGTAATCTTTGTTTTATCATATCAAACGAAAATCGCATCAAATAATTTTACACTAAATACTCGTAATTCCTCTCCTTGGTCAAGGTAGAATAGTATTAGAGCCGCTGCCATTTTCAATCACCTTGAAAATTCCGTTTAGCTTGGTCTTGGCTTTCTTCTTGGAGTCGGCGGGGGACGGGACAATTGAGATCGATTTGCGACCCTTCTTGGCCAATGATTTCCTGTTATTGCTACGGGTGTTTTCTTTCTCTTTTTCCGCAATTTTCGCCCATGTCAGGTCGCTCCTGTCCAACAGTTGGTCAAGCTCGTCCTTCGTAAAAACAGGACCCTCTTTGCGGTCGACCACCCCGGCATGGTCGCGGCTCTCCAGGAGCTCGAGCAACTCCTGAGGAGAGATGGCCGCCATAGTCTTCTTGAGGTCGTCGCTCTCCAGCGACTTAAACTTGTTTCTATGGATGATAAGCTTTTCCAGCTTGCGCTTGGCCGCTGCTCTCTCGACAATCCTTTCGTCGATGGTGTTGGCGGTGACAAGTCTGTAAACCATGACCGGGTTCGTCTGTCCGATGCGATGGCAACGATCTTGGGCCTGGAGATCCTGCTGGGGGTTCCAGTCACTGTCGTAAATAATGCAGGTGTCAGCCGCTGTCAAGTTGATTCCAAGACCCCCAGCCCTCGTCGAGAGGAGGAAAATATTTACCTCCTCGGTCTCGTTAAACTTGTCAATGTTTTCTTGTCGGTCGATGAAGTTCATTGTACCGTCAAGGCGAGAGAACTTTTGACCCTACAGAAATTAAAAAAAAACTTAGACTCAAAGCGGCATTTGCAAGCATTTAAATGTACAACTCACTTGAAAATTGAAGTAGTCGCCGAGGATGTCGAGCATGCGCGTCATCTGTGAGAATATTAGTATCTTGTGCTTCCGGCTCAGCAGCTCCTTCAGCATCTGGTCCAGAACTTTCATTTTTCCGCACAGCTCGACGACGTTCTCGTCCGTGTTGTAAAACAGGCCGTCGTCGGTCAACGGGTATTCGATGAGGTATGGGTGGTTGGTGCTCTTCCTAAGGTCCATGAGCCGGTTCTTCAGTGAGATCTTCACGTCGGTCGTCTCTCGTACCTTCGTGTTCGCCGAGACCATCATTGAGTTCTTGGCCTCCCGCTCTTTTTCCAGCCTCTCGAGAGACTCCAGGTACCGGTCAAAATTCTTGTCGCTTTCGTGATTCTCGTGCTCGAGGATGGCCTTGTAATCGAATGGCGCAGCTGATCTTTTCGGCCTGCCTTTTTCGTCGCGCTCAGGCTCCTCCTCTGCCTCGTCCTGGCCTTGCTTCAAAGTCTCCTGAATTGTCTTGTTAACGGTGGCTTCGTAGAAGGTCCTTTGTTTCTCGGACATTGGACAGTAGACCAGCACCTCCTTCTTTGGCGGGATCTTCAGGTCGACGTCCGACTTGACGCGCCTGAGCAGAAACGGAGTGAGGATCTTGTGCAGGATTGCCAAGATGTTACTCTGCTGTTCCTGCTTCAAGATTCGTAGCTTTTCGTCCTCTCCGCCCACGTCTATCTCTTTAGCGTCGAACCAGTAGCGAAAGATGCGCAAGTCGTCGAAGATGTCAGGCATGACGAAGTTCAACAGCGACCAAAGCTCGTCGAGGTTGTTCTGAAGCGGGGTTCCTGTCAGGAGTAGACGGTTGTGCGATGTATACAGCTTGAGCTCTTTGATCAGGCGGCAGTTGGTATTCTTCAGTCTGTGGCCTTCGTCGACGACAATGTAGCGCCACTGGACTCTTTGAAAGTATGGCCGATCGTTGATTGCGATCTCATACGATGTGATGAAGATGTTCTTGCAATGTCGCTTCTCGCCCTCGACGAGGTCGATCTCGTGCCTCTCGTTGATGAACTGCCGACGTTTTTCCGCGCGCTCTTTTTGGCTCCCGTGATAAAGAACGACTGGGAGGCTCGGAGCGAACTTCTTGAACTCCTTCACCCAGTTGGTGATGGTCGACAGTGGGGCGACAATCAAGTAAGGACCCTGAACCTGAACCTCGACCAGATGGCAAATCAACCCGATGGTCTGGATGGTTTTCCCGAGGCCCATCTCGTCGGCCAGAATGCCACTGATTCCAAGCTGCCACAGATTGCCCATCCACTGATAGCCTTTAATCTGGTAGTCTCGCATGATGCCACCGCTCAAGAGATATGGTTGACCTTTCGGAATGGCTTCCCCGTTCAGTGTCCTCTCTTCGACCTTGGCCTTCTTGGAAGGCAAGCTGGATCTGGTCTGTTTTCTCTTGGTGCCAGGCTTGGCATCGTCCATGGAGCGACGGTCCAGCAAGTTCTTATCTTTAATCCGTCGAGTTTCTTCGTCTTCGTCCCCGATTTTCCCGAGCACATACTTGCTGTAGACCTCGCACTTTTGCAACAGCTCCATCAGCCGTTTCTCGCGCTCAGACCTGCTGAGGTCACGTACCTCGTCGTCACACTCATCTCTTTCTTTCTTGTAAAGTTCCATGTTCTTTTGGTGCAAGTTTTTCTCCTAATTGAAAAAGAAAATCAAACTGAAGGCTATGCCAAGAACAAAAGTTTAATTACGTTACCTCGTTCAGATGTTCAGGGGCCGTTAAGAGATCGTCATTTTCGTTAGTCGAGTCAGTCTCAGATTTGACTTCAGTTTTGAACACGTCGACCGTCTCGAGATCCGCAGCGCTATCAAGCATGTCCTCGCCCGAGGCCTTCCTCAGCACCACCGGAGCGTCGCTGCTATCCATCTTCATTTTCGTCTCGACAACTTTGGCCTTTCCGTTCATGACTCTGTGTATGGATGAATGACAATCGTTAGAAAAGCAAATGGTTTCAGTTTCAGATTTTCGGATTTTTACCCCTACAAGCGATTTCCCGCCATTTTACGTAACAAAACAACGTGTCGAAAGAACAATAAAAGGAAGCAAGGTCTAAGGGGGTCTTCTAACCTGACTATGATGAAGCTCTCGGAAGCCTAGGTCTGGGGCCAAGATCACTTAACTGTTATCCCAATGCTGGCTTAAAGCTATCACTTTTCACTTTTTAGATTTCAGTTTTTCACCATTTGCACCGACACCGATTTTATTTCATGACTGTTTAATGTTTTTCAAAGTGTCTAGAGAAGCAGCTTCATAACCGCGCAAATATTGATAAAAGTCGCCTGTTTCTAGTGTCAAAAAGGGACAAGAAAGCCAAATCTTACAACGCTGTTTTTCGGCAATTTCGACGAGTTCGTTCGCGTTTTTCTTTGGGTCTCCAATTAAGACCGAATTAATTATTTTAATTCCAAGTAGATGGGTACTATTAGTTTTATTTTGTATTATTTAAATAACTGTATATTTGGTCCTGTGTAGGTAGTATCAAAATACTCTATAAAATATGGATGACGATCCGATATGCAAAATAACATTTTCTTCAAGTTATATGTCGTTATCTTTCTTTGCTTCTTGACACTTCTGTTCGTCGATGGTTAAAAATATTTCTAAAAGCTTAATGACAATTTCGTCTCCTATTCGCATTTGTTCTTCACAGTGATCATGACCTGGTTGGTTTGGTAAATCAAGTACGTGGCGGAGGTGAACACCGGGGCTGGCTCGCCCAGCTTGAAGAAGTCCTTCAGCGTGTTGGAGAACCTCTTGCTGTACTTGACGAACTCGCGCTTCTTCTGGTCGAGGGCCGCCTTGCCCGACGACCCCGGGATGTAGGCGGAGACATCGTTGACGGCGTCGAGGAGCTTTTTGATGGCACTGGCGATCTCCTTGATGGTCTCCAGGAAGGCCTTTCTGTCGCTGATCTCGTCGGGGATGCGGGCCAGTATCTTCTTCAAGGCAACAGACTTCTTGTTCAACTCCTGAAAGGGCTCCTCCGTCCGCGAGGAGCGGAACTCGACGCAGTCGTTGTCGGACACGGTCCCCTGCAGCCTCAGAAGGCTCTCGTTCATGTTCACGACATTGTTGCCGCCCTCGGCCTTCTTCACGAGGCCGTTTACGAGGTCGTACGACAGACCAGGATGAGTGGCCTCGGCTTTTGACAGTGCTGCTCTCAGGGTTTGCGAGGCATGGACGTCCCTCTGTTCGAGCTGTGATAGGATGGGTCGTAGCAATGTTGGAAGCACGAGGGAGGCCGCCGGCCCGTTCGACATCCTTGCCGTCGCCCCCGACATGTTTCTGATTCGATGGAAATCTGTTTTTATCACGGTCAAAACGCTTACAATAAAGATAATTTCAGTCTTTTCAAGTTAATCATCATCACTACTTTGCACTTGATTTTCGTTCAGCTGGCTCTGGACTTCGAGAAGCAGCACACCGTGGAGTCGTAGCAGACAGCGAAGCACTGCAGCAGGCTGACGATCAGTGCCTCTCTCTTTTTATCTGTAGTTGAGAATTTCCCCGAGAGATGGCGCTCAACTCACAAAGCTATTGACAGTGCTGCCAGATACGTAATTTAATGGTCAAAGTTTTCAAAAGTCTTCATTTCAAATCAATTGCCCCCTCTAAATAGGAAATTGAGGAGCTAGAATTAGAGAGCTTTAATATGTTTTTTTTGCTGAAATGATAAAAAATTATATATTTAGTCACATTTTTTAGAGGAATTTGATATTTCATCAGATATTTTCGGCTTTGTTCGTCGTCACATCTCTGGCAACGCTGAATACTGTCAATAATAAGGTAAACACCAGAAACAGGTAGAAATTTTTGATAGTGATGGGTCGGGTAGACTTTTTTCGGGTATCGGGTAGGCTCGGGTATCAAGGTCTCGGGTTCGGGCGGGCTCGGGTAATACCCGACTAGGAGGCCTCAGATCTCGGGTACCCTAGTTCGGGTATCGGGTATCAGTAGAAGGCAAAATTGTCCCCTAAAAATTGGAAAACAAGACTGAAAACTGGTCTTGTAAAAGCTATTTTTTTAGTTTTCATAAGAGTAGGGCCAGAAATCGCAAAAGAGTTAAATAACAAAGCAAGTGTAAGATTTGATGCCAGCTTTTTTGGAAAAAAAATAGCTAAAAAGTCTAAAATATTGGCAAAAATGGGTCCATTTTGAGGGATTTTTGGGTGATTTAGGTACCCGAATTACCCGAAATACCCGCGGGTAATTAAACCTAAATTCGGGTAATTTCGGGTAATTACCCGACCTGCCAAAATCGGGCTCGGGTATCTTCGGGTAGCAGGTCTTATTAAGTAAAATCGGGCGGGCTCGGGTATCGGGCAAATACCCGACCCATCACTAATTTTTGACGAAGTGCGTCGGCCTGAAGATGATGACGTTGCTGCGAACGGAACGGAACGCCGACCACCACCAGCACTAAAGCACTAAGCCGTCCAAGGCAAGTGTGACTGAAGTGAGCAACAATGCCACCGAGAGCTTAACTAATAACGAGACGAAAATTATCTCACGCGTGATTGTAAAAGAGAACGGGACGACTCTCTGCTTGTTGTGTGTGCATATTATCGGAAGCGGCGCGCTTCGGGCAGTTTGTCTCTGTTCAACCATTGAGAAAATCCAATTCATTTTACTGCCTCTGATGCCACGCCACAGATAGACGTACAGGCTCTGAGTAGTAGAGGAAAAGTTACACCCTGAGGAGATTTCAATTATCAACCTTTCGAAAATAGAAGATAAGATGTGACGGGATCGAAAGCGTGAATCACCGCACGACAGATAGCAAAATGTCATTTTTACGAGGCTCCGCTAATTACGTTTGGTGCACCACCAGCGTTCTGGGCAAAGGTGCTACAGGAGCCGTGTTTCAGGTAGATCATGGATTTTTCGCAAAGTTTTGCAAAATTCTGACGTTTCATTTTCGATTCCAGGGTGTCAACAAACACAATGGCGAGACGGTGGCCGTCAAAACATTCAATCAGTTGTCTCACATGCGACCTCAGGAGGTACAGATGCGAGAGTTCGAGGTGCTGCAAAAGGTCAAACACGAAAACATTGTCAAACTCCTGGCCATCGAGGAGGAGCAGGAGGGCCGGGGCAAGGTCATCGTCATGGAGCTGTGCACGGGCGGGTCGCTGTTCAATCTACTCGACGACCCCGAGAACAACTTCGGCCTCGACGAGGACGAGTGGCTCTTGGTGCTAAGTCATCTTTCAGCCGGCATGAATCACCTGCGTGACAACAGTCTGGTCCACAGGTAAAAAATGTCATTCGATTTTTCTGTCATGAACGGTTTCATAGTTAGGTTTTTTTTTCCTTTTTTTCGAATCAGGGACTTGAAGCCTGGCAACATCATGAAGTTCATCAAGGACGACGGGAGCATCGTGTACAAGTTGACAGACTTTGGCGCGGCCAGAGAACTTCAGGATGATCAGCAATTCGTTTCACTCTACGGAACGGAAGAATATCTCCATCCAGACATGTACGAGAGAGCCGTGCTCCGCAAGCCTGTTGGCAAAACTTTTGGTGCCACCGTCGATCTCTGGTCGATCGGCGTGACTTTGTATCATGTCGCCACGGGAAACTTGCCCTTCCGTCCTTTTGGTGGCCGGAGAAACAAAGAGACCATGTACTACATCACGACGAAGAAGGCGAGCGGCGTGATCAGCGGGGTCCAGACCTCGGAAAATGGCCCGATTCAGTGGAGCCGCGAGTTGCCGACAACCTGCCTCTTGAGCACCGGGATAAAGAAGCACATCACTCCCCTCTTGGCCGGCCTCCTTGAGGTCAACCCGACCAAGATGTGGACGTTCGACAAGTTTTTCAGTGAAGTGACCAAAATCCTTGACAAGAAGAAGGTCCATGTGTTCTACGTGAACAAACTGAGAGAGCTGCGCGTGTATCTGGACAGGGAAGAGAAACTTGAAAACCTCCAGCTCCTGTTGACAGAGCAGACTGAGGTCGAGCCCGTGCAGCAAATTCTCCTCCTGGACAAGAGCTTCCTCTCGCACCACGTCGACAACTCGACCCCGGGGACGTCGTACCCCGACACCAACCGCCTCGAGCCCATCGTCATGTTCTGCAAGGAAAACAACAACATCAGCCTCGGCATCGACAAGGACGTGCCGGCCTTCCCCACCTTCCCCAACCTCGTGTCTGTCGAGAACGACGCTACTCTGGCCAAGAACTCGTGCGCCGTGGGGTACGCGTACCAGCGAAAGATCGAGGCCTATTCCAGATGCGCAAAAGTGATGGGCTCAGTTGCGGTCAAGACGCTCTCTGAAGTGATCACGTTGCAGTTGGAAAAGTTGTCGGAGGTCAGTGAGAGGTGCAAGAGCATGACAAAGGCAATGGGGAACCAAGTGAGCTATTTCAATACCAGCCACGGCTACCACCTAAAGACCATCGAGATGCTGACGCATCCCGACGAGACAATCAGCATCGACGCGTCGGAGTGGATCAAGAGGCTCTCCGAGGTCACGGAGGAGGAGGCGTCCAGGATCGGCGACCTCCAAAAGAAGTTGTCCGAGCTCTCGCCCGCCATCGACCAACTGAACAAGAAGTTCGTCGTCGACCGCCACCTGATTCGCGAATGGGCGGACGTGACAAGGGAGATCCCGAGTATCGAGACATCGGGCATCAAGGCTCGAACCTACGTGGCCAAGATGAAAGAGAGTTGGCAGCACCTGTTGCGCGATCGGGCCTCGAGAACCCTGACCTACAACGACGAACAATTTCACATCCTGGAAAAGATCAAGATGCAAGAGACAATCCGAGTGCTGATGGACCTACTTCAAACCGGGGTGCAGCCGACGATTCACCAGTTGACTGACGTCCTCGCCGACTGGTACAAGATGGCACAGACGACCTTCCTCCAGACTGAGATCTTGCACAAGGACATCGGCCTCTACTTGGACGAGGTCGAGACGTTCGGCGTGGCCTTGAAGGCATCGCAGGAGCAGTACAACGCCACCCTCGGCGAGGCGATCGACAGTGTCAAAAATGAACTGACAGCTCAGAGTCACAAGAGAAAGAAGGTCGGTCACAACGGCATCAACGGAGCCAATGGTGGCAACTCCAAACAGGTGCGACGGGCGCTCAGAAATATTCTCACAGATCAGGATGAAGTGTGGGGCATCCTGCGTGAAAACACGAGACTCATCGAGCAGTTTCGACAGTTGGCCATGGCCTCGAACTCGATGGATCAGTTGGACATGAACTCGATCAAGTGAATTTATGATCCGTCCGTAAAACAGAAAGAGTGCCTTTCTAGCTTCGCAGAAAACTATAATGTTGCAATATTATATAAGCTCAAAACCAAATATCAAACCAGGAACATGATGTGATTAAATTCAGACAGCGCACACTATTCTATGGAATACTAAATATTTTCAATTTATCAAGAAATAAGCATTTGGAAATATATCGTATCGCTCGACAAAATCATTGCTGTTTTAGCTATTTTATTCACTTCTTTCCTTTCGATTTTTTGCCGCCAACTTTGCCGGCTCTGCCGCCCGAGGGTCGACCTTTAGCCTTGCCCCCGGGGCCTCCCTTGGACTTGAACTGGCCTTTGCCGCCGCCACCGCCACCACCACCACTGCCTCCTCGTCGTGGCCGCTGTCCCTTTTTGGCACCCTTCTTCTTTCCCTGTTTCGACATCCTCGACTTTTTCTCGTCCGACCTCGCCGTGTCCTCTTCGTTGATTTGTCTGCCGACAGCCTTGGCGACATTGATTTGAGGCTGCTTGCTCGTCACCTGTTCCAGAACCTTCATATTCTTAGCCTTTTCCTGGTCGGCCTCGCCAACTACCGACTCGAACTTTCGCTTCTTCCCTTTCGTGGGTTTCACATTTTTCGCCAGCGATTTGGGCAGGTTTTCTTGGAATTTTCCCAAGGACGCTGTCGCCTTCGTCGTCAACTCGGAGGCCTTCTTGAGGTCGTTCGATGTCTGCGAGTCTGACGGGGTTGTCGGAGTCAGTCCGACGCCAGGAACCTTGGTGTTCTTGGATCTTGCAATGTTTCTCAGCCTCTGGAGCTCATTCTTGGCCACTCGCTCACGTTTCGCCTCGATGGCCTTTTCAAAGGGGTCCTCGTCCTGGCCCTCCTTGTACTCCATCATCCAGTTCTTCTGAGCTTCAGCCTTTGCCTTCTTGTAGCCGAACCGCGGCACCCACTCTTTGACAACATCATCCCAAACTTTCCTGGTCTTCTTCTGCTTCACAATGCCCTTCTCCTTGGCGTACTTCTCCCACTTGGTCATGGGCTTCGGCTTGGGCAGAGGTTTTTCACGGGGAATCACAGTCGACGGCGGAGGAAGCACGGCCACAATGGCGTCCTCCACGCGTTCTGTCGGCAGGCTCCAAATCTCGTTGAACAGAAACTGGACGTTGTCCCGGGCGTGAGACTTGAGTTTGGCCTCAAAATCTTTTGAATCAGAGTTGCTCGCGTCTTCGATGATAAAGTCCAAGTCGTTCGTCTCGCAGCCCATGAGGTTGCCCAGATCATTTTCTTGGTCCAGTGGCCGCTCAACTGTTGTCGAAGGTAGCTCGGACTCCTGTGCCTTGGCCTTGGCCAGGACCTCCGAGGCTGTTAACTTTACTTTTTTGGTCGTCATTTTTTTCGGATCGGATTTTTTTCTTCGTTTTTCACGTGTGTTGTTTGTTTTGATGTTTTAGGGACGCTTGATAAGTTCGACGTTTTCTTGAAAAGCGAACTACAATTCGCCCACCACTCGCAACTTTCACAGAACAATGCCAATCAACCAGTGATATCAAATCAGTTAAAAAGTTGGCATATTTTACAGTTGGTTCAAAGTTAACATAATTTTTTTCGAGAAAGGTTTAATCACCATCATTTGTACTGTACACCATTAAAATCGCCAAGTTTTTCGATCTTAAAGATTTCCCAAGCAATTTGATAAGTAGCGATCCAAACTGTCACAGGCAATTTACTTTCATGCTATCGCAAATTTTCGTCATTAAAACGATAAATAATTTGTAAAAATGTTCTTAAACTACTATTTGTCAAACTAAGGTCAGGTGAATGGTTCCATTTACAATTTAGCATTACTTGAAGCAAAACTGTCAAAACCCTCGAACCTTGGTTTAAATATGAAGCCTCAACGAGGAGAAACATAAACATTTCAAATTTTTTAAGCAAAGCAAAACAAAATCTGCGTATTTGCGTCTTCGTCCAAAATGTCACCTTTACGCGATAAAAACTGACGATTTCGTCAATTCAATTCAATTCAATTCACTCAAAATACCCCATTCGATTCGACTCTCTCCTGGACGAGGACGACGGTAAGATATCTGGATTTTTTCTTTGGCAAGACTGTCGTGATAATCAATCATCCAAAAATTAACTAATCTATTTTTTTCAGGACACGAAAGCGGACTCAAGATTACACGCAATTCACATATTAAGAATCGGCACGAGACACCAGCAAAGTTCAGTTACATCTGCGGAGGCAAGTGAATTTCATCATGGCGTCCAATTTACCCAACGAAGTCTTGGAGGTCCTTTTCGGCTTCTTCGATGGCAAGACTTTTTTCATCGCCCGTCGAGTCTGCCAGCGATGGAAAGGTGTCGTCGATCTAATGATCGCCTCTCGAATGACAAACTCGCAACTACAAAACGTCTGCATCGAAGCGATACCACCCAACTGCCTGGTAGACTTTTTGAACAGAGGCGTCGCTCCAGTCAGAGACCTCACTCTCCCGGCAAACGTCGAGTCAGAAGATTTGAGCTGGGTCGATTGGCGAGCCGTGCTAAGACACCACCAAACATTGAACTATATCCCTCACTATTCTGATGGGAAGGGAATCGACATTATCGACTTGGACTTTGATGCTCCAGAGAATCCGATCACCAGCTTGAAAATGACAGGAGATATCGTACTCACTGGACATTATGACGGCCTCTTGTGCGTGTGGAGCGCGGATAGCATGTCTCATCTCTTAGACATCTGGAGGGGTGGCATGGACGATCTCATCAATGACATAGTCTTGGGCGACGTGTTTTTAAATGGGCCCTACCAACTTACGTCAACCGAGGAGAAGCGGTTCAAGTACTTCACCAAGCACCACTTTATCATCATGACAACGACGCGGGGTCGAGTGTTTGCTCGTGGACTTGGTCTCTCTGACATTGTCGATGATCCCGTCCCGAATTTTCTTTTCATAGGAGGTCCAGGCAACCGTGCCCTCGAGCTGGCACGGCATCACACCCCCGGGGTGTACGCGTCCATCCTGGCCGACATTTTGGGAGTCTTCAGCCGTGAGAACATCATCACTTTGTGGAAGATAACAGTCCCGTCGCACTTTGAAAAGAGCCCCTCGAAATTGCCACGGTTCGTACCCCACCTCACGTTGACGGGTCCAACGAGTATGATCTATCTCGGGTCGCTGTGGCCGAACAGGATGTTCCACTGGATGAAGAAGCTGGTGGTCGTGACTACGGACGGCAGGTCTCACACCTATCAAATCGACCAGGAAAGCTGGCTGCCAGTGAAATCCGCCCAACCCGTGATTGTCGACAGGATAGATGGTGAAGATAAAGAAAAGAAAAAAGGAAGAACTTCCGTCGTGAGAGTCGCTGACCTCCGTGGCCAAGTGAGTGCTGAAGTCCGCCTGATCGAGCCCTTGCCAACCCTTAAGCAGACGGGCGGCGGCCTCGCGACCTCGAGCATGTGGGCTCAGATGTTCCACGACAACGTCGTCGTCATTGTCAACAAGATGCGCCAGCTCCTGATCAGCGTCGACTCCGTCCACTACCGCCTCGTAGATCCGTGCGCAAAGTTCCCGGGCGAAAAAGTCTCGGCCCTCACCTACTCCGGCAACGTGATGTTCATCGGCACCACTCTCGGTCGAGTCATGAGTTTCCATGTGAAGAACTCCATCGACCTAATGACGCTGGACTTTCAAAAACCAACCTGGATCGAGGGACCAATCCAATGTTTGAATCCTGTGGTCAAGTTTGACGTCGCTCCTTGCGTTCACGAAGCAGGCGTTCTCAACTTGGCAGTGGCTTTCTCGGAATTTGTCGCCGTCCTAAAATTCCCACCCGTGACCGCTGTGGACCATGAGCATGAATAAACCAAAAAAACAAACACCTGTGATAACGACACACAAGAAGATTCAATCACCGAGCTTTTAAAAGAAATTAGCTGTGCACCAACATGGAAAATTAATAATTATCTTTGTACCAGACCTAGATATATTGTCCAGTCATTTATGATCCAATTTTGGCCTAATACTAGCATTTAACAATGTTAAAATTAAAAATTATCTATCGATAGATTTATGAAACCTAATTTAATAGTCGAATTTTGCTTTATCAATTCTAGAGAAAAATGGGGAACAGACATAGCCGAGACAGCGGTGACAGTGATGTGGAGAGCGGCAATGCCCATAATAACGATCCCGGACCTGCTCCAAACGCTGAACAATTAGAGCCGGTAGCCGACTCGTCAACTCCAGAAAACGGTGGTGGTGGCGGTGGAGGTCGTCGCCAAGGAGTCAAGCGAAAAGATTCGGAACTCAGTGATCTCGACAGACTTTTGCACACGCCAAAGAAGAAGAAACTAAAGACTACCTCGCGATACATTTACGAGACCCTCTTCCTGGAAGGGCGTGGCTCCGACATCTGCGTCACTTCGATGGGTAAAGAATGGAAGCTACACAAGCACTACCTCTGTCAGTCGCCCTACTTCGACTCCATGTTCAACGGAAACTGGCGCGAGTCCACCATGGACCATATCAATATTAGCGTCGTCGATCCCAACATAACGGTGGAAAGCTTGGACGTCGCTCTGGGAGCTCTTTACCAGGACGAGCTCACGATCCAGCCGACCGAGGTCATGCCGATCCTGGCGGCTGCCACCCTGTTCCAGATCGAGGGGCTGATCGTCCAATGCTTGGACATCATGGAGGAGACGATCAACATCGAAACAGTCGTCGAGTACCACGACATGGCCAACGAGTATGGGGCGTTGGGGTTGAAGAACCTGTGCATGAAATGGTTGAAAGTCAACCTGTTAAGTCACATGCCGGAACATCCCGAAAAGCTTCGAAGACTGCCTGCCACGCTCTTGAAGGAGCTCATAGCCTCAGCCGATCTGTTCGTCATGCAAACGGAGTTCTCTGTTTATGTTTTGCTGAGGCTGTGGCTGTACCTGGTGAAGCACCCCAACTGGGACGGCAGTCCTCAAGACGTTGTAAATCAATCTCATCGCTACTTTCAGGTAACTACAAGTAGGAACATCACAGGGTGGGGATAACATTTTGGAATGACCTTTTTGTTTGTAGGAGCGAGCAGAAACAGTGCGGTCGTACTATCTGGAAACGCCTGACGGCATCCCCTACGCTTCCGTCTTTAAACAGTTGCGTTTAACTCATCTTGTCAATCATCATATGGATATGGACATGCTACTCAAGGACAGGATCATCCCAAAGAAGTGGATGCATAAAGTGTATCGCCAGCAATGGCAGACCATGCTCAAGGTGGACCAAGGCATTGACAAGGGACCCAAGACTATGTCTGAGGAGGAGTTCAACGAGAACTGTATGCGATGCGGACGCACTCTTAATTCTCCAGGTAAAACTTTTGTTTATGCTCAAGTTTTGCTTCTTACTGAAAGATCATTTACACAGGTCAAGGAATGTGGCGTTGGACAGGATTTAACATGGGGCTTGATCTGATCATCACTTATGACAATGGCAACTTGTCGGTCAAGAGAAGCCTTCAGCCGAGTGGATCGACGGAGCACGACGCTTTGTTATCAAACCATCCAAAGCGCCATTTCAACTACAAAGTGATCGTGGCTTCGTTGAATGACCAAAAACAGGTTGCCTACGAGGCCAATTCTGGAGTCAAAAGCGTCACCCTGGGGAAGAATGGCAAGACAAATCTGCTCAAGATTGACACGTCGAAGGCAGCCTTTCCTCTCCTGTTGTCGTTCAGCTTTGCTGTCACGACGCCTCTCCAAGACCAAGATGATCTCGACGACGAGGACGAGGAAGAAGTCCCCCATGTGGAGCAGGAGGTCGAGGATGTTCCTGCATAGAAAACTTGATAAATCTAAGACTCTTTTTTAATACTTACTTACCTGCCTATCAAAACCAGAATCCTATGATTGTATTTTTTCATGTCTTGTGGCTGATTTGTTACTCGTACTTTCCTATGGTTGAAAATACACCAAGTTATTTAAATATTTCGTACGCAACTGAGAATAAATTAACAGTTACTGAATTTATTGAATCACTCGTCAAACTCTGAATTAATTTTATTTTCACACGAAAAACTGCGAACAAGAAAAATGTTAGTTGGTTGTTGTTTGGTGTATTCTGATCTAATGAAGCACATTTACTTTTTTCGGTCCTTCTTTCGTTTGCTCTTGGCACTGGACTCTTTGATTTTATGCCTCCTGGTATACGTATGCTGGACAAATTGCTGTTCAGAATTCAAACAAGCGTTGCACAGAGCACAATAATATTGACCCGATGGCGTTCGATAGACACTGCAGTCCATTTTGGGAGCCTTCTTGGCCTTTTTCGCCGGCGGCGGATCATCTTGCAAGGCTGACATGACTTTTAAATGCTGCTGTTTCTTCTCAATCTGCGAGGCCGTCGACACGACCGAGTAGGGATCCTTGCAATTGAACTTCTCACATTTTGACTTGTGAGTTTTGCCTTGTATGTGCATGTCGAGTTGAGGCTCTGACGTCGTGCTAATGTCACAGATGGAACAGTAAAACTTGGCCCCCGCTTTCAACGACACAGGTGGGGTCGTCCCAGAGGACCCCGAGGGCGTCGGGGATGACCCTGGCAGCGGTGGCTTCTCCTTGTCCTCATCGTCGGGGGGTGGGGGCGGCGGGTTCTGGAGGGCCTCCGCCGTGACCGCAGCTGTAACCGGATCGTTGTGCGCTGATGAAAATGTCATCAGTGTAGCGAGGCCATCTTGAGCTGCTTGCTCCATTTCATTCGGTGGTTTTCGCTGCCACTTTCCAGTCTTGGGATTGAAGTAACCAGCCTTCAAGGGGGCAAGACCCTGAGCGATTCTTTGGTGATTTCGGCCGGCATAATGCTGTTCCGCGTGAGCTGCCGACGTGAACGAGATATCACAGAGGTTGCAGTGCAAATTTGGCTGCGGCGCCATCATCGGCACTTGAACGGAATGATTGTTATGATGAGCCTCGGGTAGCTGCTGACTGTTGGTGTTGCCACCCAACTTGACCTTTCTGGGTGGAACGGTGTTGTTGTCCTTGGCCCAGTTTTGCAAGGCGAAGCGGACCTTCTTGTCGTGATTCTTGCCCTCGTAATGCATCTTGGCTTGAATGGGAGAATTGAGGCCTACGCTGCATAGCTCACAGTACAGCGGTTTGCACTTGGTCACGATTGTCTCCGTGATCGGCTTGTCGTATTGGGCTTGCCATGCAAGATGGTAATCTTTGGGCTTGAAGGCAGGCGCTTTGCTCTCTGCAGACCCGTCATTATCCTCGAGTTGGGGTTGTTTCAGTTGCGTCGACGACTCAGCTTTGACAGGATCCTCTGTGTTTTGCTTAGTATGTGGTTGATGTTGCCCGGCGACTGGCTGATGTGGGAAACCAAACTGCTGTCCTTGGTGAGGCTGCTGCTGTGGGGGTCCACCGAAATGGAAAAAGTTCTGCGGGTACGGGTTCTCCGTGAAGTTGGGATATGTCGGATAGGCTGGAGCTGGCGGTCTCCAGCAGCCGTAATACGGTGGTCCTGGATAATAGGACATCACAGCCGGACAAGACTGGCCAAA
>JAAUYL010095188.1_pt1 | contig 21861 bp, 8 predicted proteins | sample 7278011 | NCBI WGS metagenome assembly JAAUYL01 (sample SAMN14350225, study PRJNA611818) | marine sediment metagenome | isolation source: surface marine sediment (1.8m) | place: French Polynesia: Moorea | collected 2018-08
CAAAAACTTTCTAAATGGATGAGTGAAACTATGGAAGGTTCTCCGGAATTTTCTCCCGAATTTTCTCTTTCTAGGTTGGAAAAATTGATGAATAGTATGGAAAGTATTATTGGTGGAGTTGCGCCAGAAAAATATCCTCAAAAGAAACTTTCTCAAGGAACGACTCAAACTTTAGAAGCTTATTCTTTATTGAATATTCTAGAGCTAGAAATTCATAAAACTCGCCTGCAAAAATTACTCAACCAAGAAGTCTATTATTGTCAGATAGAATCTATCGAAGATATCGAATATGAGGGATGGGTTTATGACTTTGAAGTCAGCAAACATCACAACTTTGTAGCAAATAATATTCTTTGTCATAACACAATTCAAACCATAGCATTTTTGCTCAATCAACAAGAAAAAGAAGCACTCGAAGCACCCACATTATTAGTTTGCCCTACCTCCGTATTAGGTAACTGGGAAAGAGAAGTTAAAAAATTCGGACCTAGTTTAAAAGTAATAGTACATCACGGCGATAAACGTGCCAAAGGTAAACAGTTTGCCACAGCAATTAAAGACAAACATTTAGTAATAACAAGTTACGCTTTATTGTATCGAGATGAGAAAATATTACAGACAATAAAATGGCAGGCAGTAATAGTTGATGAAGCACAAAATATCAAAAATCCGGAGGCAAAACAATCTCAAGCAGCAAGAAAATTAGACGCATCATTTAGAATTGCCTTAACAGGAACTCCCGTAGAAAATCGCCTTTCAGAATTATGGTCAATTTTAGATTTTTTGAATCCTGGATATTTAGGGCAAAAACAATTTTTCCAGCGTCGGTTTGCTATTCCCATCGAAAAATATGGCGATACAAATTCATTACAAACTTTGCGCTCTCTGGTTCAACCATTCATTCTCCGTCGTCTCAAAACTGACAAAGATATTATTCAAGACTTACCAGAAAAACAAGAAAATACTATCTTTTGCCCACTAGCAAATGAACAAGCAAAACTCTATCAAAATATAGTGGAAAATTCCTTAGCAGAAATAGAAGCTGCTGATGGTATTCAGCGAAAAGGAAAAATTTTAGCCTTATTAGTAAAGCTGAAACAACTCTGTAATCATCCTGTACTTTTACAAATCAAAAAAGGCAGTAAGAAAAAAGTAGAAATCAACGATAAAAACTCTGGAAAATTGCAACGTATAGGAGCAATGTTAGAAGAAATAATGTCTCAAGGAGAACGAGCAATTATCTTTACTCAATTTGCTGAATGGGGAAAAATTTTACAACCTTATTTACAGAAAATTTTAGGTAGAGAAGTCTTGTATTTATATGGAGCTACCCGCAAAATTAAAAGGGAAGAAATGGTAGACCAATTCCAACTAGATCCTCAAGGTCCGCCGATAATGATTCTGTCATTAAAAGCTGGAGGAACAGGTTTAAATTTGACTCGCGCTAATCATGTTTTTCACTTTGATAGATGGTGGAATCCCGCAGTAGAAAATCAGGCAACAGATCGGGTATTTAGAATTGGTCAAACTCGGAATGTTCAGGTGCATAAATTTGTTTGTACCGGAACTTTAGAAGAGAAAATACATGACTTAATTGAAAGTAAAAAAGAATTAGCAGAACAAGTTATAGGGGCAGGTGAACAATGGTTAACTGAACTAGATACAGACCAGTTGAGAAATTTATTAATACTTGACAGAAATCAAGTAATTGAGGATGAGTAGGGGAAATGTGAGGAGTGTGGGGAGTGTGGGGAGTGTGGGGAGTGGAGGAGAAATAAAAATATGAATAATTGACCATTTTTTGAATTCAAAATTCGCGCATTCTTTCGTTCAAAAATTTTGGTTCGTTCCTTAATTTCAATAATTGTTTAATTAAGGATTCAAGCCTCGTTATTCAAAGAGCGAAAAAATCAAAAATATTTTCCTTATTTCAAGCCTCTGACTTTCCTGCGGAATGCTGCGCAAACAGGCAGAGGTTATAATGAGCGAATTAATAATTTTTAATTTTGAATTGATTTGACACTTTATCCTTTGAGAATAATTTTTAATTTATTATACCAAACTCAAAATTATTGCTACATCTTCTTGAGAGTAGACTGAACCATATTGACGGATAACTAATAACTAATAATATGATGTTCGGATAATAAGTGATAAAAAAGTTTTTGTTTGTAGTAGGGCTTTAGCCCTATCTATCTATTGACTGATAACTAATCATATTAATATGATACAAATAGTGATAAAAAAGTTTTTGTTTGTAGTAGGGATCTAGCCCTATTTACTTAGGGTTTCCTAAAAAAGAGTAGGGGAGTGGGGGAGTAATTTTTTTCCCTCCTCTGCCCAAAATGCTAACTTTTTGAATGTTTTAAACTGAAAACTTAGCACTTTTTTCGACTTAAAAATGCTAAAATATCTATCTGTAAATGCTTTGAGATTTAATCAGCAAGCCCTTCTATAATTGGGGCTAAACCCCTACTACAAACTTTCATTACAACTAATAACTGATAACTGAAATGAACTTACAAACTGACAAAGAATGGTGGACTCAACAATGGATAGACTTGTTAAATTCTTATCGATTTAAAAAACGATTAGAAAGAGGAAGAAATTATGCCAGACAAGGCAATGTTCTGAGTTTAGAATTCAAAGAGCAAAAAATTATTGCTCAAGTTCAAGGGACAGCACCCGAACCCTACAAATTATCTTTATGGTTAGATAATTTCACTGATGAAGACTGGGGTTATATCATTGAAACTATGTCAGAAAGAGCAATATTTACCGCCAAATTATTAGCAGGAGAAATGCCTCAAAATATAGAAGAAATTTTTGCAGCTAATGGTTTAAGACTCTTCCCTTTTACATTAGATGAAATTCATTCTAGATGTGACTGCCCAGACAAAGCCAGAGTTTGTAAACATATTGCAGCAGTTTATTATTTATTAGGCGATCGCTTCAGTGATGACCCATTTCTATTATTTCAATTACGCGGTCGTACCAAAGAAAAAATTTTAGAAGAATTACGTCAAAAACGTGGTCAAAGTGAAGATAAAAAAGTAACAGAAGCAGAAAAAATAAAATCTGAAAAAACACAAGGTAAGGATTTAGTTACCAACCCCCCAACTGTAACTTCAGCTACTCAAGAAACTCTAAAAATTAAGCAATTCTGGGAATATAATCAACAGTTAGATTCTTCCTTAGTAGTCATTACGCCATCTCCAAGTAATGAGACAGTTTTAGATGTTTTAGGACAAATTCCTTTAGGTGCATCTGCTGATATTGTCATGAATTCTTTCCAGAAAATTTATCAGAATATTAGTCAGCAGGCAGTGATAACAGCATTAAACCAGGGAGAAGATGAATATGATAGCTAAAGTCAAAAGTTAAAAGCTATAAAATTCACAATTTTTCTTCGTTTTTCCCTCTTCCTTCTTACTTATACCAATTCACTTTAAAGATATCACAAATATAGCAATATGATTTAAGTTGTGAGATATTGGATAATTTTGGGGAACAGAAAACAGGGAATAGGGAATAGGAAAGAAGAAAAAAATATATCTGATAAATATGATAAATGTTATACCAAATCTCAAAAATCTTACTACATCTTCTTGAGAGTAGGGAGTAGGGAGTAGGGAGTAGGGAGTAGGGAGTAGGGAGTAGGGAGTAGGGAGTAGGGAGTAGGGTTAAAAGACATAAGATATATTCACTCTTTTCAAACGAATCCTTAAAAACATTGCTCTTACTTATTTATTACTTAATAACTGAAGTCCCAACTGAAGTCCCATCGGAAGGTATTGCATTATTTTTGGTAATTGGCAGGGTCATTTCATTCTAGATTTTGGCAATGAATTTATTGATTTTCAGACAGGGAAAGATATATTTCCTAAAGCTTGAAATAACGTAGCTTCGTCAATACATAAAATGGCACAGTTTAGAATGAAATAGCCCTGGGTAATTGGTATTATATTATATACTTTTAAGGAACACTTCAATTCTCACATCTGATTCCTGATGCTATAGTTTCAAACTAAAGATGTGAAATAATTTCCTGAAATTACTGTAGCGTCAAAATTTCGAGCCGATAAAACCTTACTGTTGACTTTTAACTTCCGTAAAACAGTATTAGCTAGAATACTTGTAATATTATTTTTTCACAATAGATACAATTTGGATGAATATTGGGTACAGATTCCTGTTCCCTGTTCCCTATTCTCTGTTCATTGTTGCTAATAACCAAAATATTGTAGAATTCTTTAGATAAAATACTTTTTACTTCCATGAAACACTCAACTAAACTTCCCTGATTGATTTGTTACCTGCCCAACTTTCCGCAACCCGATCCTCAAACTCCCATTTTTTTTCATCTGTTAAATTACGGAATTTATTATTAAAGGATATTTAATAATCCGCCCCTAATTATCTATACCAATAAAATATATTTGAGCTAATTTTAATTGTTGTACAAAGCTTGATAATTTGTATAAATTACTGGCAATTTCAAAAAAACTACATGTTATAGTAAGATGAGCTAGGTAAAATACTAATAGCTATATAACTTGAATTTATACAGTAGTGATTTTTTACCATGTTTGTACGAAACTTTTTAGGATTTTCTTTAGTAAGTCTTTTAGTTTCAGCTCCTCCAGTTAATCACTCGCAACCTAAATTGACAACTCAGATGGAATCAGAGCCATCACAATTGTTGGCAATAGATTTTCCCCCATCCGATTCAAGAGGTGCGCCATCTAGAACTAGAGGAGCTGGGTCTCGTGGTCCATGTAATCCAATAATAGAAGAAAAATCAGGAGTCAACCTAACTGCTGTAATGCCAGAAAATAATATAGGTACAACAGTTAGTCCTAACCCAACTGTCTATCTATATGTTCCAAAAAGCAGTAAACAAAAGGCAGAATTTGCTCTGTATGATTGGACAAATAGAGCCAGAGAACCAATATACATAACCAATATATCTCTACCCCAGTCCGCTGGAATTGTCAAAGTAAATTTGCCAAAAACTGTTGAATTACAACCTAATAAAACTTATGTTTGGCATTTTGGTATAATCTGCGATCCAGACCAGCGTAGTTTAGATTATTATATTAACGGATGGTTACAACGTACCTCTCTAACTCCAAAAACAGAAGCTAAATTGAAAGAACTGGAGGAAAAACCATTAGAACAAGCCAAACTCTATGCTGAATCATCCGTGTGGAGTGAAACTATAACAACTTTAGAAAAATCTCGTGCAGCTTATCCTAATGCCTGGAAAGAACTTTTCCAATCAGTAGGACTAGGAAAAATTGCGGATAGCCAAATCTTTGATTTTTCTCAAGAAATACAATCCGATTAAAGATAATCACAATTGTTAAATTATCTTGAAGATTGACACGAAAAAATGACTGGATAAAGTTAGCTGGCCAATTTAAACAGCTAGTTAAATAATGAATCGCGACATTTTGATGCTACTAATATCTAGTTTAATATCTATAAGATTAAAATTTGAAAATTTTGCTACTCTTGGATACTATTTTCAAGATATTTAGGATATTTAAGTTTAATAGATTTATTCAACACCTTTTGACAGGGAACAACCTCTTAAAAATTTTGTATAGGATTAATACCCTTGAGTATAATATGAATTAGCTTGGTTTTTGTTTTCTGTGATTTAAGTACAACCTTCAAAAGTTTTCAATATTTATGTAGATATGTTTAAGTTTGTCCAATTATTTAGCTTCAGTAGTTAACCCTGAGTGAAATCTCGTTATGATTTTCTAGGAGCAAGATTCAAATTATTCATCTGGCAGTGGCGCGGGGTGTGGATAACTACTCCGTGCATAACTACCTTTGTTATCCTACTACGCCTAACCGGAATATTACAGTCATGGGAGTGGGGTACATACGATTTTTATATCCGAAACAGACCTTTACCTACACAGGATCGGCGTATTGCCATAATTGGCATTGATGAAGCAGACGTACACAAAATAGGTCAACCCGTTCTTCCCGATGCTACATACGCCAAGCTACTGGAAAAACTCAAAGCTATGGAACCTAGAGCTATTGGTTTAGATATTTATCGAGATTTACCTGTACCACCTGGTCATGAAGAATTAATTAGAGTCTTTAAAAACACTCCGAATTTAGTTGGTATCCAGAAAGTAGTAGGGGATAACAAACGAGAAGGAGTAGCACCACCACCAGCTTTAAAAGAAAAAGGACAGGTAGGGGCAAATGATATACTCGCCGATGCAGATGGCCGAGTCAGAAGGGGTTTATTTTACTTAGATAATCAAGATGGGGAAACTATCCATAGTTTTGCTCTACATTTAGCATTGCATTATTTAGAAAAGGAAAATATTAAAGCAGAAATAGTAGAGGGAACGAATAACTGGCGTATAGGAAATCAAGTCTTCATTCCCTTTGAAAAAAATGATGGTGGCTATGTAAAAACTGATGCAGGTGGCTATCAGTTATTAATCAACTATCGAGGGTCTAATGGTTATTTTGAAATTGTTAGTCTCACAGATATTCTTGAAGACCAAGTACCTCCAGACTGGGGAAGCGAGCGCATCATTCTCATTGGAAAAGTAGGAGAAAGTTTTAACGATCTATTCTATACGCCATATAGTAGTAGTTGGTTAACCCTGCCAAAACCAATGGCAGGAGTAGAACTTCAAGCAAATTTTATTAGTCAAATTATTAGTGCTGCCTTAAATGAACGTTCCTTAATTAGAACTTGGTCTGAACCCCAGGAATGGTTATGGATTTTTATTTGGTCTGGAGTTGGAGCTACAGCTACATGGCACTGGCGAAATCAAACAAAACAATTTTTATCATTAGCTTTATTTAAACACCTCGCTCTAGAAATATTTATTTTATTTGGTAGCACTTATATTGGTTTTATTTATGGTTGGTGGATTCCCATTGTACCACCTCTATTAGCATTAGTAGGTGCTTTCTTTGTCATTACAGGTTATGTTGCTGGTACTGCTAGTGGGATTAGAAAAACTTTTTGCCGTTATCTTTCCCAGGAAATAGTCAGTAATTTATTGGAAAGTAAAGAAGGTTTAAAAATAGGTGGTAAAAGACAAACTATTACTGTATTAGCTTCTGATTTAAGAGGATTTACAGCTCTTTCAGAGAAACTATCTTCAGAAGATGTAGTAGAAATTATTAATATTTATCTGCAAGATATATTAAAAATAATCACAGACTATGGCGGTAATATTGACAAGTTACTTGGCGATGGAATAATGGTTCTTTTTGGTGCTCCAATAGTTAGGGAAGATGATGCGGAAAGAGCAGTTGCTTGTGCTTTGGCAATGCAGTTAGAAATGGAATCTATTAATAAGAAAATTCAAGTCTTAGGATTACCAGCTTTAGAGATGGGTATTGGTATTAATACAGGGGATGCGGTAGTCGGAAATATTGGGTCTGAAGAACATACAGAATATACTGCTATTGGTTGGGAAGTTAACCTAGCTTTTCGGGTAGAAACCTATGCCATCGGGAATCAAATCTTAATTTCTAATTCTACTAAAGAAGCGATCGGTATTTCAGAATTAAGAATAGATAGTATGAAGGAAATCAAGCCTAAAGGAATGAGTAATCCAATCAATATTTATGAAGTAGGAGGTATTGCTGGTAAATATAATCTGTTTTTACCAAAAGAACAGGAAATATTATTAATGTTAGAAAAACCAATTCCTATCTTTTATTTGATTGTAGAAGGCAAACAGATTAGTAATACTGTATTTAAAGGAAATTTAGTCAAGCTTTCTCAGAGAGGTGCAGAAATAGAGATGAATAAATCTACTTCAACAGATTCAATACCATTACCTTATAGTAATATTCAACTTAATTTATTGAAGCCAGATAATCAATCATTTATGAGCGAACATATTTATGGGAAAGTTTTAAAAGTAGAAGAAGCATCAAAGACTTTTTATATTCGTTTTACTTTCAAGCCTCAATCTGTTATTCAACAACTTGATAGTTTATATCAGTCTTCTTTAAAAAGATAAATAAAGCCACTCCATTCATGGAGAAAAAGCGGTCGAAGGATGGCGATATTTCCCACTCTTACAGAGCCGCTGCGCAATTACAGATTCTCCATAAATAATAAGGATAATTTAGTATCTGATAACTAAGATAAACTATACTTCGGTATTTGTCTAGTTTAATCCTGATATTTTAAATCTTTAACTAGCTATAAGCCTTTCTATACTTAAGTTACAGAATTAAAATAATTAATATTTTATTTAAATTTATCCGCAAAATATGTGTTATTTATAACATATAATCTGCATATTATCCCCTAATAAATCTCAAATGTGGCAGCAAGAACGACAGAGACGAAAACGCATGAAACTCAAAATTTGAGCATACAGGATGGAGGCTTTGTAGGTGTTTTAACCCGTGGTGCAGGCAATGCTGGAGAACTTAATATTAAGGCTAAAGAAATTGAAGTTATTGGTCGTTCTGGTGATGGTATTTTCCCTAGCAATATCTCCGCTAGTGTAATAAACCCATTTGAAGGTAGAGCTACTGGTAATGGTGGAGACATATTCATTGAGACTGATAGTTTAACAATTCAGGATGGGGCGATAATTGATGCTGTCACTGAGGGAGATGGGCCAGCCGGACAAATTTCGATTCAAGCTAATAATAATATTACTATCTCTGGATTTAGTTCTGTATCAGGTAACTCTAGTGCCATTACTGCTACTACAGCATTAGGTGCAACCGGAAAGGGTTGTAATATAGAAATTACTACTCCTATCCTGAATATTGATAATGGTGCAGTAATTACTGCTAGAAGTACCAGCGATTTTGATGGAGGTAATATTATTCTGAATGTCAATACCTTAAATCTAACAACAGGTGGGCAAGTTCTGACTTCTAGTTCCAGTAGTGGTAATGCAGGTACAATAAAAGTAAATGCCAGCGATCAGGTCTTTATCTCAGGTGTTGACTCCAACTTTAGCGATAGACTAGAAATAGTAGTAGAACAATTAGATACCAATGGCCCCCGAAGTGCGATAACTTCTATTGCTAGAAACAATAGTGATGCGGGTTCAGTCACGCTCAACTCTCCTCTCCTCAAAATAGAATATCGGGGAATAGTCACCGTTAGTAGTTTTGGTGAAGGTGTAGCAGGTTCATTAGGTGTTAATGCTTCATCTATTGAACTGAATTTGAGTGCAGAAACTAATGCTGGAGACGAAGGTAATATTACGATTAACTCTTCACACATCAGTTTAGAAAATAACAGTCAAATTACTACCAGTGCTACGGAGGATGCCACAGGAGGCAATATTACCATTGATACTCAGTTTGTTATCGCTAGAGACAATAGCCAAATTACTGCTAATGCTGTAGAAGGTCAAGGCGGTAACATTTCTCTTACTGCAGAAGGTGTGTTTTTTGACAATTCCAGTCAAATTACTGCCAGTTCAGCATTAGGTATTGATGGCACGATTGATATCAACACTCAAGTAGACCCTACTCAAGGTGTTGTGGCATTATCTCCTGAATTAGTTGATGCGGAGTCTATTATAGCACAAAACTTATGCTTGCCAAGTCAAGGCAGAATAGCAAGTAGTAGTTTTGTGATTACAGGTAAAGGTGGTTTACCTCCAAACCCCAATCAAGCATTAACGGTTTTAAGGGGAGTTGTTGACTGGGAAACAGGGGATAGGAAAATTATATCCGGTGGTAAAGAACCGACTGTGGTAGTCTACCAAAGGCAAGAGAGTAAAAAATTACCAGAAATTCGTCAAGCTCAGGGTTGGGTAATGACTGAAGATAGTAATATTACACTGACATCTACTTCACCCAGTTTTAAAACGGGTAGTTTACAATTAATTCATCCAGGTTGTTATCTATTTATTAATTAGGGAATAGGGAATAGGGAATAGGGAATAGGGAATACTAATAACTTATTTGATAACTATGAAATTAAAATCTCTGTTTAGTTGCTTCAGTTATACATCTGGAATCTGGTTAATTTTTCCTATCTTATTTTGCCAAAAACAAGTCAATTCTCAAATAATACCAGACCAAACATTAGGGGAAGAAAGCACAATTATTAGGAATATTGACCAACTCAAAAAACAAATAGAAGGCGGCGCAATTAGAGGGTCAAACTTATTCCACAGTCTGCAAGAATTTAACATACAAGAAAATCAAAGCGTCTACTTCACCAACCCAGCCGGAATTGAAAATATATTAACTAGAATCACAGGTAATAATGCTAGTAATATATTAGGAAAACTAGGAGTAGAAGGAGCAGCTAACCTATTTTTAATCAATCCCAACGGCATATTCTTCGGACCCAACGCCACCCTAGACATTTGTGGTTCATTTATCGCCACAACAGCCGACGAAATCAGATTAGGAGAAAATGGATTATTCAGTGCCATAAACCCTCAAAGCAGTAACTTATTATCTGTAGAACCATCAGCCTTATTCTTTAATCAAATAGCAACCCAAACAGGAAATATTATTAACCAATCAACAGCAACAGAAACAGGATTACAACTCCCCACAGGAGAAACCCTAGGATTAGTAGGAAATCATGTCATAATTGATGGTGGAAAACTCACAACAGAACAAGGAAGAATCGAAATAGGCAGCGTTGGAGACAATAGTTTAATCAAATTAGAAAACACAGAAAATAATTATATATTAAATTATTCAGAAGTAGAAAAATTCAACAACATTGAACTAAAAAATAATGCAATAGTAGACGTAAGTGGAGAAGGAAGTGGAGAGATACAAATACAAGGAAAACAGATACAAATAAAAGAAAAATCAAGAATTCTAGCCAACACATTAGGAACCCAACTAGGAGGCAACATATCATTAACTGCCAGCGAATCAATAGAAGTAAATGAGAGCCTAGTAGATGCCGATGTCGGACTAGGTGCAACAGGGAATGGAGCAAGTATCACAACCAATAGTCCAGGTTTAACACTCACAAGTGGAGGACAAATTAGCACAGCAACATTTGGAGCAGGAGCAAGTGGAGAACTAACAGTAAACGCTCAAGAGATAGTAGCAATAGGAGCATCATCAGACGGTGAAAACCTCAGTGGTTTATTTACAGATGTATTGCCAGGAGCAACAGGTAGAGGCGGAAACGTTACCATCAACACCCAGAACCTCAAACTATTGAGTGGAGGACAACTAGGAGCCAACGTATTTGGAAATGGAGTTGGTGGAAACCTAACAGTAAACGCCAAACAAATAGAAGCAAGAGGCACAATACCAGTAGAAGCACCCCTACCACAACAACAACTACTGCTGCAAGCCCTAAATGGTCAATTTCCCAGTGGAATTTTAGCCATAGTCATACCAGAAGCAACAGGAAATAGTGGTAAATTAACAGTAAATAGCGATCGCATTCTCTTAGAAAATGGAGCACAAATAGGAACAGGAACATTTGGTTCAGGGAAAAGTGGAGAACTAGCAATCAAGGCAACAGATATAGAAGCAGTAGGAACATCAGCAGATGGGTTATTGCCAAGTAGTTTTTTTAGTTCAGTCTTATTTGGAGCCACAGGTCAAGGTGGAAATATCAATATTGAGACACAAAGTTTGACTCTAGAAGATGGGGGGAAAGTAATAGCGGGAACATCTGGAGTAGGAAATAGTGGAGATGTAACCGTAAAAGCTAAAGAAATTAACTTACAAGGTAGTTCTGGTAATGGTCGGTTTGCCAGTAGTATTGAAGCATCCGTCGAAGACTTATCAGACCTAGTTCCTGGGGCGTTGGGTAGTGGAGATGGAGGGCAAGTATTAATAGAAACTGAGCGACTGAGTATGGAAAATGGAGCTACAGTTAGTGGTAGCACATTTGGGGAAGGGCAAGGTGGAAGTATTGAAATCAATGCTATTGACATTGATGTTAATAACAGTGTCATTAGTGCTGAGAGCAATGATAATAATAGTATCCCTAGAATGACCATTGGAGATGGAGGAAACTTAAGCATTAATACTCAACATCTCAAACTCAAAAATGGTGGCAGACTCCTAGTATCGACATCAAGTGGAGGTCAAGGGGGAAATATTACAATCAATGCCACAGAAATGGAAGCCTCTGGAATTTCACCAGATGGCCAATTTCCCAGTGGTATAGACAGTCGAGTCCAACAGGGAGCAACAGGAAACGGCGGCAACTTAACCATAAATACCCAACGTCTAATACAAACAGATGGAGCATCAATTCAAGCCGGGGTTCTCAGTTCTGGTCAAGGGGGCAACGTTACAATCAATGCTACAGAGATTGAATTATCTGGTAGCGCTGCAAGTACAAACTTATTTCCAGAATTATCACCTCTGATCCTAAGCATAAACGGTGAAATTTCTAGTTCTTTATTGGTAACTGTTTTGCCTGGCGCAACCGGAAAAGGTGGAAACTTAACAATCAATACTCAAAATCTGACCGTGCGAGATGGAGGATTAGTTGGTACAGGAACATTTGGTTCAGGAGAAAGTGGAGATTTAACAGTAAAAGCAACAGAAATTAATTTGATAGGTACTAACCCTACCGGTCAACTTCCTAGTACTTTGTTTACTTCAGTTTTGTCAGAAGCAACAGGCAATGGTGGTAACTTAAGCATTGATACCGAACGCCTCCGACTCACAAACGGTGGCCAACTCAGAGCAGGTACATCTGGTAATGGTAAAAGTGGAGATTTGACTATACGAGCCAAAGATATTGAAATCACTGGTCGGGCTTTTGAAATCACTGGTCGGGCTGATGATGATGGAGTTGGTAGTGGTATATTTGCTAGTGTAGAAAACTTAACAGAGTTATCTTTAGGTCTGGGTAAAGGGGATGGGGGTAACGCATTCATTCAAACAGAACGCTTAACAATTTTAGACGGAGCTGAAGTTAGTGTCATAACTGAAGGTGAGGGTAAAGCTGGAAATCTAACCATTAACGCCACCGACAATATTACTCTTTCTGGAGTCAGCGACCTTACAGGTAACTCCAGTGCTATCACTGCTAGCAGCGAACCAGGAGCAACACAAATAGGTGGAAATCTGAATATTACTACTCCCACCCTCAATCTCAGTAACGGTGCTGTGGTTACTGCCAGAAGTCGCAGCAATTCTAATGGTGGTAATATTTCCTTAAATGTCAATCATCTCAACCTTACCAGTGGTGCTCAAATTCTCACTTCCAGTTTCAATGATGGTAATGCTGGAACTATTAACATTAATGCCGATACTGCTATTACTCTCTCTGGACGTGATGTGAATTTTAACGACCGAGTGGCTAACTTTCAATCACAAAACATTGATACTGATGGTGCAGAAACAGCTATTACATCTCGTTCTCGTGGTAATGGTAACGCTGGCTCCGTTACCATCAATACACCCACTTTGAGAGTAGAAGACACGGGTACGATCGCTGTCAGTAGTTCTGGTAGTGGGGAAGCAGGTTCCCTGTTTATTAATGCTCCATCTATTCAGCTCAACAATAGTACTCTTAGCGCAGAAACTGTTGCCGGAGACCAAGGCAACATTACTATCCAAGCTTCAGAAATTAACCTCCAAAATCAGAGTCAAATTACTACAAATGCTACCAATACAGCCACAGGTGGGGATATTCATATTGAGACAAAATTTTTAATTGGTTCAGACAATAGCAACATTAGTGCCAATGCAATAGTTGGTGAAGGTGGTAATATTTCTATTGGAGCACAAGGAGTATTTCTCGACAATAGTAGTGAAATTACTGCCACCTCAGCATTAGGTATTGATGGTTCAGTAAAACTGAATACTCAGGTAGACCCGACTCAAGGGGTGGTAAAATTATCTGCTACGGTCATAGATGCTGAGTCATTAGTGGCACAAAATTTATGTGTAGCAACAACTGAGTCAAAACAGGAAAGTTCTTTTGTGATTACAGGTAGAGGTGGTCTCCCACCAGACCCGACTCAACCATTGACAGTATTGAGGGGAACTGTGGGGTGGGAAAGTAATAAACAAGAGGACACAGAGGTTGTTATGTCTGAGTCTCAACAACCTGTGGTGGTTTATCGTCGGCCAGAAATTCAGAATTTGCCAGAAATTACTCAGGCAATAGGTTGGGTGATGAGTGAATCTGGTAAAATAATACTTACTACTGCTACATCCAGTACTAACACGGGTGGTTTACAGTTAATTCATCCTAGTTGTTATGTATTTACACCATCAGTGTTTGAAACTTCTTCTGATGAATAATTTCATATCAGGGCTTACGCAGAAATTGGGTTTCTTGATGAAAGTTCCTGTATGAGAAGGCGATAATCAGGAGCAAAAACCCGGTTTCGTGGTTGGAGCGCGTAAGTCCTACATATATGATTCAATAAGTAATATGAACTTAAAATATTTTCTGGAGTGGATAAATATTACCTGTTTTATTATCCTAATTTCAGGTATCTTATGTGAGAAAAGTGCAGTCAAAAGTCAAATAATACCAGACCAAACATTAGGGGAAGAAAGCACAATAATTAGGAATATAGACCAACTGAAAAAACAAATAGAAGGTGGCACAATTAGAGGTTCAAACTTATTCCACAGTTTGCAAGAATTTAACATAACTGAAAATCAAAGTGTCTACTTCACTAACCCAACCGGAATAGAAAATATATTAACTAGAATCACAGGTAATAATGCCAGCAATATATTAGGAAAACTAGGAGTAGAAGGAGCAGCTAATTTATTTTTAGTGAATCCCAACGGCATTTTCTTTGGTCCTAATGCTAGTTTAGACATTCGAGGTTCATTTATTGCCACAACAGGAGATGAAATTAAGTTGGGAGAAAATGGTTTATTTAGTGCAACTAATCCTCAAAATAGTAACTTATTATCTGTAGCACCATCAGCCCTATTTTTCAATCAAATAGCAACCCAAACAGGAAATATTATTAACCAAGCAACAGAAACAGGATTACAAGTACCCACAAGAGAAACCCTAGGATTAATAGGAAAAAATGTAGTTATTGATGGTGGAAAACTCACAACAGAACAAGGCAGAGTCGAAATAGGCAGCGTCGGAGCTAATAGTTTAATCAAATTAGAAAACACAGAAAATAATTATGTATTAAATTATTTAGAAGTAGAAAATTTTAACAACATTGAACTGAAAAATAATGCAGTAGTAGACGTAAGTGGAGAAAGAAGTGGAGAGATACAAATACAAGGAAAAAAGATACAAATAAAAGAAAAATCAAGAATTCTAGCCAACACATTAGGAACCCAACCAGGAGGCAACATATCATTAACCGCCAGCGAATCAATAGAAGTAAATGACAGCTTAGTAAACGCTGATGTGGAAATAGGTGCAACAGTCAATGGAGCAAATATCACAACCAATAGTCCAGGTTTAACACTCGCAAATGGAGGACAGATTAAGACAGCAACATTTGGAGAAGGACAAGGTGGAAGTATTGAAATCAATGCTGTTGATGTTGAGGTTACTAACAGTTTTATTAGTGCTGACAGCAATAATAATAATAATGATATCGCCAGAACTACCATTGGAAAAGGAGGAAACTTAACAATTAATACTCAACGTCTCACATTGAAAAATGGTGGGAGACTGCTAGCAGTTACATCCGGTGCAAGTCAAGGGGGAAATATTATAGTCAATGCTAGAGAAATTCAAGCATCTGGAATCTCGCCAGATGGTAGTTTTGCCAGTGGTATAGACAGTAGAGTCCAATTGGGAGCCACAGGAAAAGGTGGCAACTTAACAATAAATACCGAACGTCTAATACAAACGGACGGAGCAGTAATTCAAGCGGGAGTTTTCAGTTCAGGTCAAGGGGGCAACATTACAGTCAATGCTACAGAGATTCAGTTATCTGGCAATGCTATAACTGATAATTTATTTCCAGAACTATTACCTGTGTTCCAAAACCAAGCTCTCGAGCTTGAAGTTCCCACTTCTGGCAATGCTGGCAGTTCTCCCACTTCTTTGTTGACAACTGTTTTCCCTGAAGCAACAGGAAAAGGTGGAAACTTAACAGTCAATACCCAAAGTCTGACCCTGCAAGATGGAGGGTTAATTAGTACAGGAACATTTGGTTCAGGTAACAGTGGAAATTTAACAGTAACAGCAAAAGAAATTAATTTGATAGGTACTAACTTTAACAATCAAATTCCCAGTGGTTTGTTTACTACCGTTTTCTTCGGAGCAACAGGGAATGGTGGCGACTTAACTATTAATACAGAAAACCTCCGCCTCATAAACGGTGCCGAAATTGGAGCAGGTACCTCTGGTGTAGGTCAAAGTGGAGATGTTACTATTAACGGTACTAACAACATTGCTATCTCTGAAGTTAGTGACTTTACTGGTAACTCCAGCGCTATCACTGTCAGTAGTTCTGGCAGTGGGGAAGCAGGTTCCCTTTTTATTAATGCTCCATCTATTCAGCTCAACAACGGTACTCTCAGCGCTGAAACTGCTGCTGGAAACCAGGGCAATATTACTATACGAGCTTCAGAAATTAACTTAACAAATAATAGTGAAATTACTACAAATGCTACCAATTCTGCTACAGGTGGCGATATTAGTATTGATACTAAATTTATCATTGCTTTCGATAATAGTAATATTAGTGCTAATGCTTTAGAAGGTAAAGGCGGTAGTATTGCCATTGCTGCAGAAGGTGTGTTTCTCGACAATAGTAGCCAAATTACTGCGACTTCAGCTTTGGGTATTGATGGTTCGGTAGACCTGAATACTCAGATAGACCCGACTCAAGGGGTGGTAAAATTATCTGCTACGGTCATAAATGCTGAGTCATTAGTGGCACAAAATTTATGCGTAGCAACGAGTGAGCAAAAACAAGGAAGTTCTTTTGTGATTACAGGTAAAGGTGGTCTCCCCCCAGACCCAACTCAACCATTGACAGTATTGAGGGGAACTTTAGGGTGGGAAAGTAATACACAAAGGGACACAGGGGTTGTTATGTCTAAGCATCAACAACCTGTAGTGGTTTATCGTCGGCCAAAAACTCAGAATTTGCGACAAATTACTCAGGCAATGGGTTGGGTTATGACTCAATCTGGTAAAGTAACTCTGACATCCACTGCAAATAGAATTAATTCAGCTAGTCCACAATTAATTCATCCTAGTTGTTATCTATTTTTAGGGAGTAGGGAGTAGGGAGTAGGGAGTAGGGAGTAGGGAGTAGGGAGTAGGGAGTAGGGAGTAGGGAGTAGGGGACTTTGCTGATTTTAGTAAGGTGTAGAAAAAGTTCCTTGCTAGCTCCTGACTCCTGACTCCTGACTCCTAAGTGCTGATAACTGATAACTGATAACTGATAACTGAATATGATTGTCTGGATAATAATTTTAATTTTTTTCCCCTATTTTTCTGTTTGTAAACCTGCTATTGCTCAAATAACTCCTAGACCAGTTAATCCTATTCCTCAACCTTTACCACAAATAAAACCATTACCACCACCAGATGATTTACTCCAACCAAAACCAGTTCCATCTCTTTCTCCCCAATCTCCTCCTCTGCAAATTCCTGGTAAAATTACTGTCACCCAATTTGCCGTTATTGGTAGTACAGTTTTTAGTCCAACACAATTAGCAGAAGTTCTCAAACCTTTTACAGATAGACCTATTTCTTTTGCAGAATTACTTGAAGCACAAACAACAGTAACTCAACTATATTTTGACGAAGGATATGTCACTTCTGGAGCTTTTATTCCACCACAAACTTTGCAAGATGGTACTGTTGTTATAGAAGTTATTGAAGGACAAGTTGAAGAAATTGAAATTTCCGGACTGAAACGACTTAATTCTAGTTATATTAGCAGTCGTATTGAACCTGGTATTCAAGCACCTCTAAATCAAAATCAGTTATTTCAATATCTACAGTTACTACAACTCAACCCCTTAATTGAAAGATTATCTGCTAATTTAACAGCAGGAACTCGCCCTGGTTTGAGTAGGTTAGAGGTACAAGTGGAAGAAACACCAGCTTTTTTTGCTCAACTTTCCGCTGATAATTTACGTTCTCCTAGTGTAGGTACTGTTCGTCTTCAAAGTCAAATTTCTCATAATAATTTGACTGGGTTTGGCGATCGCTTTAATGTTACTTACTATCGTACAGAAGGTAGTGATACTCTTGATGAGTTGAGTTATACTATTCCAATTAATTCTAAAAATGGTACTATTAGTTTACGTCATCGTCGTACGAGTAGTGAAATTATTGAAGATCCTTTTAATGAACTAGATATTGACACAAATTCTCAGACCTATGAGATGAGTTTTCGCCAACCTATTTATCAAACTCCTAGTACAGAAATTGCTATAGGTTTAACAGGTTCTGTAGAAGAGTCACAAACTACTCTTTTAGATGAACCTTTTCCAGGTTCTATTGGTGCGGAAGATGATGGGGAAATTAATATTTCTTCACTGCGTTTTTTTCAGGAATATGCTTTTAGAAGTATCAAAGATGTATTTGTGGCACGGTCAGAATTTTCTCTAGGGATAAATGTTTTTGGTGCTACTGTGAATAATCAAGCTCCGGATGGAAGGTATTTTTCTTGGCGAGGACAAGCACAATATTTACGTTTATTAGCACCAGAAACAGTTTTTTTAATTAGGTCAGATATTCAGTTAGCTCCCAGAAGTTTATTTCCCCAAGAACAGTTTAGTTTGGGAGGGGGATTAAGTGTAAGGGGATATCGTCAGGATGCTTTACTTGCTGATAATGGTATGTTTATTTCTACTGAGTTTCGGTTTCCTATTCTGCGAGTAAGAAACTGGGATGCTATTTTACAATTAACTCCTTTTGTTGATTTTGGTACTGTTTGGAATAGTAATGAATTAGAATTAATTGAAGATACTTTATCTTCTGTAGGTGTGGGTTTAAGATTCCAAGTTGGAACTCGTTTTTCGGCTCAATTAGATTTGGGAATTCCTTTGGTTGATATAGATAATAATGGAGATTCTTGGCAGGAAGATGGTGTATATTTTTATCTTAGATATAGAGCGTTTTAAATAATTAATAATTATTAATTATTAATTAATAATTAATTAGGGCTTGCTGATTAAATATAAAAGCATTTACATTTTAATAGTTGGAGAAACTAATGGTCTATCAAAAGTACCAGCTTTTGTGTTAATAAAGCTGAAAAATTAAGTCCTGTTGGAGTAACGCGAGGCAGAAAATTTAAGTGGCTATGATGAACGACTACCTCTTACTACCTCTTGTACATCTCCCTGCTCCTCCTAATTTTTAACTACTCCTGTACAGGCGATTCGCTCTTCGCCCCTACTCCCTACCTCAACAAAAAAACTTTTGAGCGCAAACCCTAATTATTAAGGCTATTCTAGGATAGCTATGATAAATTACTACACTTAGGAACTCCATAAAGCTTGCTCTTTCATTAATTGATAATTGATCATGGATAATTGATAATTACAAGAAGGTTAAAACCGTTCGGGAATTGAAGATTAGGAAATTCAAGAGCACTTTTTTTCCCCTATCCAAGGGGAGGCTTTAAACCACAATTATTTAATTAACAATTAATAATTAATAATTCGGTAAGGATTATGGTCATACAAAAAAGCAATTATAACAAAAATCCCTTTTTATTTGGTTAAATCCTCTGCTCTTTAAGGGTTTACGTTCCTTTAAACTACTAATACTAATTGCCATGCATTAATGCTATACTTCCGATGAACTTCAGTTATTAAGTAATAATACTGCTTAAGTAATGTTTATAAAGATTATCGGCATTAAATCAAAATATCTTACTTCTTTTAACCCTACTCCCTACTCCCTACTCTCAAGGAGATGTAGCAAGAATGCATGATAAATGGTATAATACCATTTTGAAAAAAGAATGTTACAAAAAGATAGCTCTCGGTCAGATATGCTTAAAAATAGCTAATTTAATTCATTTCAGATATTTATCTCTATCGCTTTTGCCTTTTTTTAAATCTTTATCCCAACTTCGGTCTTGCTTCTTATTTTTTTCTTACTTCTAGCATTTGTAACAAACACCGATCAAATTGGTATAAGAAGCTATAACCAGTCTAGGAGATCCATTATTAATAATTAATAATGAAAACTATCTCTAATTATAAATTGTAAATTATCTATTAGTAATGAAGCTGATAGCTGACTGCTGAATACTTAAAAGACCATGATATAATGATAAGTAATAATATTCATACAGGTTCGGATTATGAGTTTTTTAACATTAAATTTAGACACCGTTAAACTGAGTGATGAACAGTTCTACAAAATCTGTCAAAATAACCGCGAATTACAATTTGAACGTAATACTAAAGGAGAATTAATTATTATGTCTCCAGTTGGAGGTGAAAGTGGGAATAGAGAAGCTGACTTAATTATTGATTTGGGAATATGGAATAGACAAACTGGTCTAGGTTATACATTCAGTTCTTCGACTATATTTAAGTTACCTAATGGTAGTGACCGCTCTCCAGATGCAGCTTGGATTCGTCAAGAACGCTGGGAATCTCTGAGTACAGAACAAAGGCTTCAATAATTAATAATTAACAATTAATAATTAATAATTACCTCTTCTTAAAACATTGAGGATTAGTTAAAAAGGAAATTTTTTTCTTCTCAAGGAGAGATTGGATCTGGCGCCGGTAACCCATCCATCCCATCCTACTCATGCTCCGCTTTCCGACCGCTTTTTCTCTTGAAATAGAAGGATTTAAACCTTGATTTTTCGGTAAATTTCCGCCTATAGCGCCAGATTTTGTCTTGGAATTAAGGTCAGCAACTGATAGTTTAGAAAAGTTGCGTTCTAAAATGGAGGAATATATATATAGATGCAGGGGTGTTGTTAGGATGGTTGATTAATCCCCAAGACCAGCAGGTAGAAATTTATCGTCGAGAGCAAGATGTGGAAGTGCGTCATCTTCCTACAGAGTTGTCTGGCGAAAATTTCTTGCTAGGATTTAATTTAAGTTTATCTCGATACTTGGAAATCTAGAGCAATGATAGAGTTTTATGCTGAATTTATTCTTGGTTAAATATATGATTAAAAGCTGCATTTTTTCTTCTGCCCTTTTGCTTCTGACTTCTGCCTTAATTTTAGGAATTAAAACAAAACAAGTTCAGGCTATTTCCCTGAACAATCATCAAGTAAAAACAAGTCAAATAAATTGGGAGCTACTAACTCAAGCATCGACCATATCAGACAGTAACTTAGAAGCAGAAGCACAAATTTTTTTTGAAAAAGGAGATTTTTCTGGAAGTATACCTTTGTTAGAAGCAGCTATTAATAATTATGCAAATCAAGGAGATGATTATGGTCAGATAAGATCGCTCAGAAATTTAGCTTTAGTTTATCTAAAACTAGGAAAATGGCAAAACTCAGAAGCAACACTTAATCGTTGTTTAAATATAATTCAACAAATATCAAATAATCAAACAACAGCACAACTTACGGCCAGTGTTTTAGATGTAAAAGGTGAGTTACTATTATCTATTGGTCAAGCAGAAGCAGCTTTAAATACTTGGAAAGAAGCCAGTCAAATTTATCAAGAAATTGAAAATTATCTAGGTTTGACTCGTAGTAATATTAATCAAGCTCAGGCTTTACAAGCATTGGGTTTATATTCTCAGGCATTTAAACAATTAGAAATAACTAAAGAAAATTTGCAAGACCAGCCAGATACTATAGTTAAAGCAAAAGTATTACAAAGTTTGGGTGATGTACTGCGAGGAACAGGTCAAGTAAAAGCATCTCAAAAAGTTTTAGAGTCTAGTTTGGCAATAGCAGAAAATTTACAAGCACCAGAAGAAATAGCCATAATTTTAATTAGTTTAGGCAATACAGCTATACTTTTAGAAAA
>JAAUYL010108475.1_pt1 | contig 21839 bp, 19 predicted proteins | sample 7278011 | NCBI WGS metagenome assembly JAAUYL01 (sample SAMN14350225, study PRJNA611818) | marine sediment metagenome | isolation source: surface marine sediment (1.8m) | place: French Polynesia: Moorea | collected 2018-08
AAAAAAGTGCAAATTTTTCAGCCTTTAAGACCAAAAAGTTAGGATAAAAGGCAGACTTGCACAAAAAGATACACATTACAATTATTCCTCCTATTTTCTTTGTCTTCCCACACTTCCCACCCGGACCACCCGGACCACACTTCTTTGACGCACTACCCTTTTCCCTCATCAAATCTTTCCATCCACCCCTCTTCATTCCAAAACCACAAACATCTTCATTCTATGAAGCTCCTAAAAAATTTTCGGTTGCATGCTCAGGAAAATTGTGATATTATAGGTAATAATTGGATTAACTTGAATTTACACATGACTTTTTATTCAACTAAAGAAAGATAGTTAGTTTCAGAGCGATACAACTCCGTTCCGCTTCGCGGCCGCGAATGTTGTAGAAAGGAAAATCAATGCAAAAAATACCAAATGGGTTCTATAAGTCGCCAGGGCGGTTAGGACATTCTCGTGCCTCTCAAATTGAGTCCGCACTACAAATGTAGGGGCAAATGACTATTTGCCCCTACTAACTTATGACTTCTAACTTCACTTATTCGGGCGTATCTAACGCCTCTAAATGTTGTAAAAAATTTTGCAACTTCTCAAAAGAAAGGCGTGTACGACCCTCCTCTCCATAATTTTGCTTGAGAAAAGTTTTTCCTTTTGTGGCATTCCAACCCAAACGTTTAATTTCATTAGTAGTTTTGCCGAATACTTCCAAATACTGCAAAAAACTTTGTAATTCATCTACACTTAATTGTTCCAGAGATTCTTTATTGTGGTTGTATTCAAAATAATCTTTTTGTTGCTTTGCTTTCCAACCTTGACCCTTAATTTCCTTTGTTACCTTCTGTAGCATACCTAAATATTGATGGAAATCAAATAACTCTTCAGGTGTTAAAAATTGGCGTGTTTTTTGACCATAATTTTGCTCTAGAAAATCTCGCTCCTGCTCTTTTGTCCATCCCAAAGCATCCATTAAGATATCTATACTGACATTATCATCAGATACATCCTGTGATAAATCTGAGGAATAAATTTCATTATTACTATTTATTGACTCAGCTAAGTCTCTTCTCGAATTTATTGGTTCTGATGTAGTTATTTCACTTTCTAGATGATTCGTCGAATCTATTAGTGATTCTGTAGTTTGATCAATCTTTTCTTCCTTTTGTTCCTGACTATAGTCTGTATCTAACCAACTATTATCAAATCCACTTGAATTTTGAGTAGGCTGAGAAACATCATCATAATTAATACTAGACTCTACTGTTAGTAATTCCTCTTTTTCCAGTGGGTTAGTAATTTCTGATTCCTCTGACACAGACGAAACAGTTGGAGTATCAGAAACTTCATTTAAATCTAGATTTAATCCTGCTTTTGGTAATTCCTCTGTTTTTATTTGTAAAGGAGTATTGACATATTTTGTAAATTGTGGTTTATGCTTGGTAGCAGATGGAGATGGAGAAAGTTCAACAGAAGTTTGAGGTGCAGAAAAAGATGTATCAAGTGTAATAGTAGCAAGCGATCGCTCTCTTGCCTTGTCTTCGGCCAACTCCACAGTATCAGCAGACCCTAATCCAGTGGCTAAAGTTTCACCATTCACCTGGACTAAGACACGAACTACATACTTACCATTATGAATAGTAATTAACTCAGAGATGAAGCAACCTCTAGGATAAGAAGCTCGAAAACGTTCTAACATAATTCTTTACTTGGTGAAACCTGAAGAAATTTCAATGTCCAATTTAGTACATTAGCAAAAATTACTTTTGCCAGAAGTCTAATTTGAAGCTATCATAAAATTTAACCAAAAACAGGCCAAATCACAATATAAGGCCATTAAAAAAAATAATAGGGGGAGGTTAACAGAAGTAGCCACGGCGAGGGAAATATTTCTCTAATAAATTCTCCGTTGCCTCTATTTTATTGCTCCACCAAATAGAAATTGCTCCACCTATGCCCACTAATTCTGAATCAATCTTCAATTGTTTTGGTAATTAGTCTATCGGAGGAGGGTTAGTAACTGTTGGCGATAATCTGGTATTATCTATAAATAATCTCCAATTATCTGTCTTATAAAAATAGCTCGACTACATAGCAAGATAGCCAACATCAGAAAAGATGACATAAATTAAGTTTAAATCCTATTTAGCTAAAAACTAAAGTCGGATGTAATTGAAGACTTAAATGAATCAGGATAAGCTAGCAAATGCTGTTGCTTCTATAGGTTTTTATGAATTTAGAAGGCAGCTAGAGTACAAGTGTGAGCTATATGGTTGGGAACTAATCATCATTGATAGATCATTTCCTAGCTCTAAAACTTGCTCTAATTGTGGGAACATCAAACAATCTTTGGTCTTTGTCCGAGAGAGTGTTCAATTGCTCTAACTGTGGGTTCAATTTTGATAAAGACTTAAATGCTAGGAGAGAATCTAGCTATGGCGGTCAGTTATGCCGTGGCAGCTTGTGGACTGGTTAGTGCCGACACTGCCAGGACGAAGCAGAAATAGAAATAGACAACAAATCAGATAATTCCATATTTTATCGATTTTCGTAGATTTCTACTAACAGCAAACCCAATAAGCATTTTATGTCTGAAAGGAAAGCTGTGAGTTTAGCTAGTAGTGGAGCTTGGTGAAAATAACCCGTTACCTGCAAAATCCTAAAAGCTTTACCAATCAATACTTTTGACTTCCGTGTAGCGGCACTAGGTACTTGACAAACAAGACAGGCCAAAATTAGTGACAATTTCTGATAGAATAAATAAACAAAAAAATGGGCTATCTTAAAAGTTAGTCAGATTTTTTCAACGGCTGGGTGAATAACGACACACGGGTTTGATTCTGGCATAATCTGCTATAATTAGAGCTTGGCTGCAAGATAATGAACTGTTCTAGTTAAAAGTGAGACTCCTGAATGACCCAAACAACGGGTTTTTGAAATCCACAGTATGACCAGTCAATGGCAATATAGCAGAACAGGGAGTGTTACCAACTCGAAACGGCAGGATGCCCAGCTGACTATAAAATGCTGTAATGGGAATATCCCGAAAGGAAGTTTTGATGGTCTCAAGCAAAGACATCAGAATCCCAGACTGTTTCGCTACGCGACATGTTTGCGGAGCATTCCGTAGGAAACGTAGCCCAAAATTTAGCTATGGCAGTCAGTTCGAGCGTGACAACCTGTGGACTGGAGAGTGCCGACACTTCCAAGTTGAAGCAGGAATAGAAGTAGACAATCAATCAGATAATCTATAGAAGTTAGCTGATTTTTGTAGATTTCTAGGAACGGAAAACTAGCATGAACGCAACCGATCTGCTAACTTGAGGAAACCAGGGTGAAACACTGAATGGCAGACTAATTTATAGAATAGTATAACCGATAAGAAAAAGGATAAAACGCTGCATGAAATTTTCCATCGCTACACTCCTAGCAAATTTCAGTGATGACAAATTAGTTGCTCCCAAAGCAGTGGAGAAAAAACTAGATTGTCAGGACGATCAAAGTATCCGCAAATTACAAATTGCCTTGGATGCTCTAGAAAAAATAGGAGTTCTTGCCAAAGACAAAGGTCGCTATCGGCGACTTTTGGAAGAGGCAGTTGTAGAAGCAAAACTTCGCTGTTCCAGTAAAGGATTTTGCTTCGCCATACAAGACTCAGAAGGAACAGAAGATATTTACATTCGGGAAAGTCATCTGAGTAACGCTTGGAATGGCGATCGCGTATTTGTCAAAATTATTAAAGAAGGCAGTCGTCGCCGCAGCCCGGAAGGAGAAGTCAAGTTAATACTAGAACGTGCTAACCCTTCCTTATTAGCAAGAATCAAACAAATCAATGGGCACAATGGAGATCCCTACTATCGAGCAGTTCCCCTAGACGATCGCCTACTATTTGAACTCGACTTAGTACCAGAAGGTCCAGACTTAGCAGATGCTATAGACCACCTTGTCCATGTCGAAGTATTGCGTTATCCCCTAGGAGAAAAACGTCCTATAGGAAGAGTAGTTCAGATTCTTGGTTCAGATGCAGAAGCAGCAGATGACCTAGACATAGTATGTTGCAAACATGACTTACCCCGGTCTTTTCCGGATACAGTTCTTAAGGAAGCTGAATCTCTGGTTAACCATTCTACTAAAGCAGATCAAAAAAATAGACTAGATTTGCGTGAACTACTCACAATTTCTTTTGGAGAAATCAACAAGAAAGACATTAATCATGCTCTAAGTATAGAAACTACAACCTCTGGTTATTGGCGAGTAGGAGTTCACATTGCTGATGTAGCCTACTTTATTAAAGCAGACTCCCAACTAGATAAAGAAGCTCGTAAGCGAAGTATCAGTATATACCTGCGAAATCAAGTAGTTCCTATACTACCAGACGGATTATCAAGTGATTACTTTTCCTTACTACCAGAAAAAGATCGACTAGCTATATCTATTTTGATAACTGTCAATAAAAACGGTCAGATAGTTGAGTTTGAAATTGAACCTAGTGTCATCCAGGTAGATGCTCATCTCAGCTACGAGCAAACAAGAAAAATTATTAATGGCAATACAGAGGAATTAGTTAATATAAACTTAGAGCAACTCGAGAGTGCCATCAATAAACTTCAAGATGTTAGTCAAGCAGTCCGAAGTGCAAGATTACGAAGAGGTGCTTTTGACCTAAATTTACCAGATGAAAAAAGCTACTATAACGATGAAGGACCCTTAGGAGCAATGATAGTTCCTGAGATGTTTCCAGCTCGTTCCATGGTAGCAGAATTAATCGTCTTGGCAAACCAAGCAATAGCGAGTCACTTGCTAGCACTAGGAGTACCTGCAATTTATCGGGTCCAAAATTCCCCAGATCCAGGAGATATTCAAGAATTTATTAAGTTAGCTAGCAATCTTGGAGCTGACTTATATCTAGAAGATGAAGAAGATGTACAACCAGCTGACTATCAAGCATTTGTTGAGGCATTTACTGCACCAAAATCAGAAAGAGTGCTAACATACTTGCTCGAAGATACTTTGAAGCCAGTAATTTACAGCACCACAGCTCAACCTCATTTTGGATTAGCCTTACAACATGGTTATATTCATTGTACATCACCAATTTCGAGATATTCCGATTTATTGATTTCACGAGTCTTACATACTGTATTTAATGAAGGTCGCGATCGCCGTTCTAGTCGTTCTAAAGAAGGTGTAGAGTTAGGACATTCTTCATGTCATGGCAAAATATCCTGGAATGTTTTAGCTCCAGAAATACAGCAAGAATTGGAAGCACAACTAACATCAGTAGTTGTGCATTTAACTGAACGAGAAAACGTGGCACAGGATGCTCAAGAAGACTTAGAAGGATTAATTAAAACTGGATTAATGAAGGAACGCACTGGTCAAACTTTCCAAGGTTTGATTACAGGAGTGCAGTCTTACGGTTTCTTTGTAGAAATTGAAATTGCCTCTGAGTCTACAGAAACTTTCAGAGTAGAGGGTTTAGTTCATGTATCTTCTCTGAAAGATGATTGGTATGAATATCGTTCCCGACAACAAACACTTGTCGGACGCAAAAACCGTAACCAATACCGACTAGGAGATATGGTAGAAGTACAGGTCAAGAGTGTTGATTATTATCGCCAGCAAATTGACTTAGTGGCAGTCAGTGGTGGCAGCACCGCTTTTGATGATGAAGAATTCTCCTCCTCCAGTAATCCTTATCGGTTCTAATTAATAGACATCTCCGGAAATTAAGATTTAACAACCTTTTTATAGTTGTTTCAAGTGAATTATCGGAGATGTCTAATTAACAAGGAGTAGGGAAGTGGGCGAGAAATTGAAATACATCCTCTTCCTTTTTTCTAGTTGCTTTGACAAGATATAGCGCTACGCGCAAGTCAAAAGTAATCTCACCAGAGAGTTTTCTGTGTGGAAAAGCTCCGCGTTTTCCGTTTGTCATGCTGTGCAAATATGTTGCGTAGCAAAACGGGATTTAGCAATGTCAAACACCGAGTCGGCGTAGTGCTAAATCCGTTTAATCGCGCTCAGTTCGGGACATGATATAATACTAAATCCGTTTAATTAGGTATAAAAAAATTGTCCTATCTCCATAATTGTCAAATCTTTCTAATATATTGGCATTGTAGATTTAACGAATGATAATTGATTTTCAACTATTTATTAGTTGAGGAAAGATAGATCAAAAAATATCTACTTTTTGATCTATCTTTCCCTGATTTTGCAACCCCAATCTCCTAGCAGATGAAAGGAAGTTTCTGAAGATTTATTCAAACATGAGTAATTTTGTTTCTACTCCTAAACTACCGATAGTTATCGGAGTTACAGGAGCATCAGGACTAATTTACGCTGTTAGAAGCATTAAATTTTTGCTGGCAGCTAATTATACTATTGACTTAGTAGCATCAAAAGCTACATATTCAGTCTGGCAAGCAGAGAAAAATATTAAAATGCCTGCTGAACCAACTAGACAAGAAAAATTCTGGCGAGAGCAAGCAGGAGAAGAAAGCAACGGTAAACTCTATTGTCATGCTTGGCAAGATATAGGAGCAAATGTTGCTAGTGGTTCCTATCGAACTCAGGGTATGATAATTATCCCTTGTAGTATGGGAACTGTAAGTAAGTTGGCTGCAGGGTTCAGTTCAGATTTACTAGAGCGGGCAGCAGACGTACAATTAAAAGAAGGTGGTAAACTAATCTTGGTGCCGAGGGAAACACCTTTGAGCTTAATTCATTTACGAAATTTAACTACTCTGGCAGAAGCAGGAGCAAGAATTGTCCCGGCAATCCCGGCCTGGTATCATAATCCCCAAACTATAGAAGATTTGGTAGACTTTGTGGTAGCTCGTGCTTTAGACCAATTTGGTTTAGATTGTGTTCCTATTAAACGGTGGATAGGCCATGAATAGAAATCGGAATTTACTATTGTTATCTTTTTTAATCTTTGTCATCAGTGGGTTGGCCTTATTTGCCTGGCAAAATTGGTCTCCTAGTTTGTCCTTAACTTTTCTGGGATTAAAATCAATACCTCTACCTCTATCTGTATGGATTTTAGCCGCTCTTGTTGCAGGTATAATCACTTACTTGTTGATTTATGGCATCTTTGAACTTTCCAATTACCTGTTTAAACGAAGTTTTCAACCTTCCAGACCTCGCTCTAGAAAATCTCAGCATCAAAATCAAACTGGGGAAGGTAGGGATAGATATTCACAGTCTCAAGGAATTTCAGATTCTCAAAGCTCCTTTAACCTAAATAAAGGTTCGGAACCAACTGAGGAAGATGAAAACTTTGATGACTGGGAACAAGGACCTCCTAAAGTTAGTCATTCTTGGGACAGTAGTACCAGCGAAAAAGATATTGAAGAGGCACAAGGGTCTGTTAATCAAGGTTCTACACAGAAAAATTATGAAGCGGAACAACAGCCAAAAACAGAGTCTTGGTCGGGTTCTGTCTATTCTTATGGTTATCGGGATCCTAGTGGTTCTGGGGTTGGTCAAACCGAATCTGTGTATGATGCAGATTATCGGGTAATTACTCCTCCCCCACCTCCAGATCCATCTAAACCTACTGAAAATGAAGAGACTGAAGGCGAAGTTCCTGAGCAAGCTAATAAACCAGGTGGTCAATCAGAGCCAGAATAAGTTTGGTTAAGTTTAATAGTTTTTCCGTATAGTCACTCTTAACGAAGTCAGAAGTTGTTTTTGTCAAGGGTATTTTGAGCAATCCTCCAAAAACATTCTGCCTTAGGGGGCGGGGTTTTAGAGCTAATTATTTTGATAAGTTATGGATATTGGTAATAGGCAATTGTTAGAGGGAGTAAATCTTTATTTAGTCGGAATGATGGGCGCTGGGAAAACAACTGTGGGACATTTGTTAGCCCAACAGTTGGGATATCGTTTTCTAGATACGGATAGTTTGATTTCTCAAGCTGCTGGCAAGTCAATTAGCGAAATTTTTGCTACTGAGGGTGAGGCAGCTTTTCGGGAGTTGGAAACAAATATATTATCAGAAGTATGTAGTTACAAAAAATTGACTATTGCAACAGGTGGTGGTATAGTCATAAAACCTTTTAATTGGAGTTATTTACAACATGGTATAGTAGTTTGGTTAGATGTGCCAGTAGAAGTGTTATATAGTCGCTTGCAAGGCGATCGGACTAGACCTTTACTTCAAAATAGTAACCCTTTGGCTAAACTTCAGGCTATTTTGGAGGAAAGAAGACCGCTTTATGCCAATGCAGATGTTAATGTTACTGTAGATAGTCAAGATACTCCTGAACAAGTGACAATGTTAGTGCTAGAAGAAATCGGAAGAGTGGTAAAGTCAAGGGTAGTAAGTTAGTCAATGAGTTGTTGATTCCAATGTTTAAATATAAAAAAATATGAATTTATATTTTTTGTCAAAAAGATTACAGTAATTTCTACCTATAAGACATTTGTACTAATATGATGATATCTGGGGTGAATTAAAATTGTACAGTAATTGAATACAAAAAACCCCCACCATTTATAGGTAGGGGTCAAGAACAGTTAAACGCTTATTTCTTATTATCTCAGAAATTAACTATTATTGGTAGGTTTATTTGTGACAATTTTTTAAACGTCCATAATAACTATGCTTTACATTTATACAAATACCCTAGGCTAAATTGCTGATATTGATCCTACTAATTTGATTTATTTATTTACTCAAATACTAAATTCAAAGTTGAATACCCACAAATCAAGGTTATTACAGCTTACAAAAATTTTTTTGAGAAACAAGCTAAGTTGCCAAGATTCAAATTTCAAAAAGGCAGGAAATCTATTAATTATCCTCAAAATGTTAAATTTTAAGATGACTATATAAAACTACCTAAAATTGGATTAGTATGTTGTAGGCTTCATCGAGATTTTGTCGGATAAATTCAAACGGTAACTTTCTCAAAAAATTCAGATGGTAAATACTTTGTCTTTGACACTCCCCGCTAATCGCGAGACGGGGATTCTTAAGAAATCCAAAATCGAACTCTTAAAGGCGTTGTCAATGCGCCTCTACTTAGTTGACTTAAGTTCAACTTAAGCCTTCCAGATACTTTTCTCAAAATATTTGCTGCACCATTGCAATCAGCATTAATTAAATAGCCCGCAGCAGAACGATATAAACCTCGTTGAATGCGTTTTCCTGTTTCGCTGCGCGACATGAAACGCGTTAGCGAAGCTCCTCTGAAAGAGGCAGCGTGTCCGAAGGACTTAGGTTCCCAGTTGTCGGGTTTTTCACCATAGGTTGGGAGAACATCACCATCTAAAAAGCTAGCTTTCGAGGTATAAGACTCTTCGGTTTCTACAAATTGTAACCCATATAAGCTACAAAGTTGCTCAATTCGTTCTTTGAGTCTGGCAGTAGGAATTTGTGCAAACTTTTGGTTAGTTTTAGTCCCTAGTCCAATTGATTGTTTTTGACCTTTATTCCAACCAAAAACGATTGTACCAATTCCATGTTTAAGGCAATGGTTGATGATTAATCGCGCTGCGCATGTTAACAGCATCTCGCATCTGACGATTGCGCTTTTGAGTGATGCGAGCTAATCTTTTAGACCAGAAACCTTGCGGTTGATTTTCCTTAAGAGCAGCTATTCGTTTGTTGTACCACTGGTTTTTGGATTTCAGATGTTGGCCATCGACAATAAAGCTGTGATCGAAAGTATCCACACAGGTCAACCAGTTGTCTAAACCGTGGTCAATAGAAAGAGCCTGGGTTTTGTCTAACTTGAGTGATTGAATTTTAATTTCATAGACAAACTCGACATAAAAACAGCCGTGACGAGGTAAAATCCTCATCTCTTTAATTAAGTTCCACTCCAGGTTGCTTGCCATTGGGATATAGAAATTCTCTAGTCCAAACCATGCTTTAACCTTGCGTCAATCATGGAACTCTAATTCCTTTATCAGTAAGTTTCAACCATCTTTTAGGATAGGAAACATTAAATAAACCAGGTTTTCGGTATTTAGGAGGTTTGGGCTTGTTAACCAATTCACCGCTTCCAAATAGTTTTGAGAGTTGTTTAAAACTTTTGAAAGATTCAACAACACCGTTGCATATTTGTTGGGCACGCTTAGGCATACATCGCGTTAAAATGTCTGTTCCATTTCATCTGCCCGCAAAGCTCGCCTTGAGTAACAAATCGATTTTCCTGAAAAAAAACTTGTCGGGCGTAATAAACCGAACAATTAAATACTTTGTTGGCTTGAGCGCACAAGTATTCTAGGATAGCCAATAGATTTTTGTCGGGATGCAGCAGAACTTGTTGACATCCTATGTTTTTTGTTTTTTTGCTCATGCCTCTATTATGATTTATTTGTCGATAAATGTAAATTTATCAACATGAAAAACCAGCAAAAAATATATCGTCATGGCAACCATTCTATAGGTCTAGCCCATGTCCACTTAGTATGGATTCCCAAACGGCGCAAGAAAGTCTTAGTGGACCAAATTAAAATAAGGTTGGCAGCTATCTTATCAGAAGTGGCCACAGAAAAAGGTTGGTTAATTAAAGGGTTAGAAATAGCACCAGACCACGTTCATGTATTGGTAGAGCATGGTTCTGATGTAGCAATCCACAAAATAGTCAAAGCTTTAAAAGGTAGGTCATCGAGACTGTTGCGACAAGAGTTTCCAGAGCTATGCAAGCTACCTAGTTTGTGGACTCATAGTTATTTTTACGATACTACCGGGAAAGTCAGCACCGCTAAGATTTTGGAATACATTAATGACCCTCATCACGGCGACTAAAGTCGCCGAGTCGTTTTTCCGCCCCGCGCCTAAATTGACGGGGCTACCAAACTCCCGAACTTTTTCCGTGTTTTAGTTGATGATGGTAAGCTTAATCCTGAAAAATTAGCAGAAGGAAAAGCAATAGGAATTGATTTAGGACTAGCTGATTAAAATATAGCAATCCTCTGCACAGTTGTAATATTTTGGTGGAACTCAGGAGTCAGGTAGGGGAACCGTCTTAAAAGACATGTCGGAGTTGTGTTGCGGTAGAAAATCTCGCACAAAAGTAGCACTCAAAAATATGGTGAAAAACCACAATTTAGCTAAGGGAATTAGTGATTATGGTTGGGGAATGTTGAGGATAATGCTAAGTTACAAAGCAGAAAATAATTATCAAATAAAGTTGCCTAATAAATGGTATAATGTCGAATCGGTTTGATTGGACAGAAAAAAATGCTCCAATCGTCATAACTACGCTCATCAAAGTTATTCTCTCTCCTCCTGATTCCTGACTTCCCCTCCTGGGAGGGGTTAGGTCTGTGTTGACTCAATTACGACTTAAACCTTTCTACAACTGTTTAACCGGATTTGATCTGACCCCTCAAATTTAATTGTCAGATACTGCCTCTCTTCAGGTTTCCCCTACTTCTGAATTCTGGATTCAAAAAAAGTTAAGATAGTAATATTTTTTGCAACTAGGATTAGAGTTATTTTTATCTAAAATTTTGCTTTAGTAATTCCCCACTCCCAACTTGTATAAAATCTTCAAACGTAAAAAAATAGGATTACTATTTATAGTTTTTGATCAATATGTAAAGTGCAGTTCCCAGAAAAAGACTCCCCTCTGAAATAATTAGTAAAATTCCAAAAGATTGCCATTTTTTTAAACCATAAACTTGAGTATCTAATTTGGCTAATATTCCTGCAGATACTAAGACTAAAGCATGGATAAAAATGTTTATCCACCTAATGAAAACTACAAATAAAAAAGCAATGAGAATGGCAGAAATAAAAGTAAAAATATCAGATTGAAACCAGGGAGATATTGCTTTCAAATCAAGTAAACGAAATGTTAAAATTACATCTAATAAAAAAATACAAGCTATAACAACTAGATATAAAAACAGAGAAACTTGAGCATTGGCTAGACTCCAGCCAAAAATGCTATAACTCATTAAAAGTAGAGTGAAAGAAAGTAAAGGTATTGGTTTCACATTATTTTATAGGTTAGTAGAAATTGCTTTAAATGGACAGGTAGGAATACATTGTTCACATACAATGCAACGGGATCTGACAAAATTTAGACGAAAGGTATCAGGTTGTAAACTTAGAGCTTCTGTAGGACATACACCAGTACATAAACCACAATCTACGCAGCTATTTTCATTGATTAAAATTTCTCTACTAGTTAGACATACATCTATATTTTGCAGTCTCATCCACTCCAGTGCAGCTTCTAACTCATCAATATCTCCTGATAATTCCAGCACTAATTTACCCACTTGATTTGGTGCTACTTGAGCACGAATAATATTAGCAGCAACATTAAAATCTTTTGCTAATCTATAGGTAATGGGCATATGAATTGACCGTTGTGGAAATGTTAACGTTACTCGTTTTTTCACGGGTTAATCCTCTTATTCTCAATTAGAAAATTGATTTTTTTCATTATCTGATTATTTAGTTACAGCAATTTTCATTATATTAGAATGCAATAGGGACATTCCATAGAACGTCCCTAAAAAAGTTGTATTTTTACTATCTGGTTGAGCTATCTAAAGTTTGACTAACTAAAACTTGCTGACAACCATATATTTTTCTACCTTGAAATTCTTGTTAATTATACTATATAAGAAGAGGACTTTAGTTGTCTGGCTTTAACGGCTACCTTGTTTTCATGCCCGCTCTAAAAGAGATATTACTCTTAATCCTTTTTCAGTAATTGTAATAATTATTTAATTTTCTGACAATGAACCTAAACCCATCTAACCCTACAAACAGTTCCTCTTTGGCGATGCGCCTAAGAAATTTCATTATTGTTTTGGTAGCGATCGCTTTATCAGTAACCATTTTTATTGGACTACGAACTGAGACGGCCTCCGTTTCCCTAAATGAAATGGCTGAAACTTCAACACCTCTAGATATAGCGTTAAGTAATGATAAGCCTACCCTAGTTGAATTTTATGCTAATTGGTGTACGACTTGTCAAGCTATGGCTCCTGAGTTGGAGGAAATTAGACAAAAGTATGCTAAGAATACCAACTTTGTAATGTTGAATGTGGATAATAGCAAGTGGTTACCAGAATTGGTTAAATATCGAGTAGATGGTATTCCCCACTTTGTGTTTTTAGATCGAGAGGGAACTGAAGTTGGCCAGACTATTGGAGAAATTCCAAAGTCTGTCATGGCAGCAAATATAGAAGCTTTAGTTGCTGGAAGTTATCTACCATATAATGGTACAGTTGGTCAAGGTTCTGAATTTAATGCCCCAGTAGCACCGATTAAAGCAAGTCAAGCCGATCCTCGAGTTCACGGTAGTCAAGTACATTGACATCCTCCCGACGCTGCTCTAGGAGACAGCGCGGGATTCCCTAACATTGCTGATAGGGGCTTTCTGCTTCATAGCACCTGCCTCCGAGGCTCTTCCCTCTTTTTGGTCTTATGGTCGCTCCACAGACTGACACTGCTAGCCCAGCAGCCTTTATAGTATTGATGATACCATACTATTGTAAGAACCGCATGGGTTGATTGGTTTTCCAATTGCGTCGCTCCCCTAATAGCTGCCGCTAGGCTCCGCCTTTCATGTCGGCGACAGCCGAAACGGGAGAGCGCGGGTCAAGAGCCAACGTTGAGATAAAAGTATACAAATATTTTTTCCCCTACTCCCTACTCCTTACAGACTTTAAATGCAACCTCCCTACTCCCTTAAAAATTAAAAATGTTAAATTAATCTTGTAAAGGTACTTAATTTATTGCGAGAGCAGGGGACAGGAAATACTTATTGAAAAGTAAAAATTTTTGAATAAGTATTTCTTCAATAGAAGATAATTGAAAATAACTTATTATTCTTTAGCAATTCTATTTCAATTGTAATATTTTTGTGGTAGCTAAGAGTCAGAAGTCAGGAGTCATAATTTTAAAGTTTTTTCGTCAATCTTAACTATTAGAAAAATTATCACAAATCATTTAGGATTACTATTTATAAAAAAGTATATTATTCTGAGTTTGTATTAAATGCCTCACCATACTAACATCTACCTCCCATAAACCTAGTTTCTTGTAACACTTCTATTGCAGGCGGATTTGATATTACATAAATCTCGCCCATAGCTATTTCCTCAAGAATAAAACAACCACAAGCTTAAGAGGGAGGCTTTAAAAATTAATTTTTCGGAAAAATAATGAACTCTAAACAATTACAAAGGTTGTTAATCTTTTATTCTGCGGTAGGAATATTTACTATTAGTATATTGTTAGCAATAATAAGTATATTTCCGTTCTACAAAGAACTTAGAAAAAACGCAGAAAGTAATTTAAAATTAGGTTTACGAACTCGAACTTTAGCAGTAGAAGAATTTCTTTTAAGAACAAAGGATATTGCTGCACAAATTGCTAGTCGTACTCAAGCAAGACGAGAATTAGAATCTTATAACCGCAACCCAAACTATTCTGATGCTGCTGTTTCTAAAATGGCAGACTATCTGAAAGATGCTCTTAATCAAACTGAAGATGTAGTTGGAATTAGTCGCTTTGGTCGAGATAATCAATTAGTGGTTGAACTTGGTTTACCCATCCCTCAAGAACATTGGCAATTGCCAATTAAAAAAGCAAAAATTAGCAATCCAATTCGCCTCAAAAATGAATCTTATCTCATTATTAGTCAACCAATTATTAACTCAAAAAAACAACAAGTAGGTACAGATTTTGTTTTATTTAAAACCCAGAGTTTAGAAAAAATTGTCAGAAATAATACGGGGCTAGGTCAAAGTGGAGAAGTATTTTTAGGGACCTTAGAAAAACAAGAGATAAAATTATTTTTATCCTCCAAACATAAAAGGGAAAGTTTATCTGAATCAATTGCTAAAGTGTTGGAAAAAACAGTAGTTTATCAAGAAAATGGACTGATAGTTATCAAACCTAAATTTTGGAGTTATGGTCAAAAAGTTGCCTTTGAACCTGTATCACAAGTAAATTGGGGACTCGCGATCGCCATCGAACGTCAGGAATTGTATGCTCCAATTAATCGTCAGCTTATTACTATTGGAACTGTCATAATAGTCTTAAGCCTTTTATGTACCGGTGGAATGATTGTATTACTGCGTCGATTAGCCGGTCAAGTTATTATTCAAACTGATGAACTAGAACAACAACTGGAAGAAAAAAATCAGGCTTTACACGAATTAAATTATACTCAAAAACAACTACTTGTAGAAATTCGGGAGCGCAAACAAAGCCAAACTAGACTGCAAAATCACAATAGAATATTAATAGAACTGGCTCAAAATAGAGCTGTAAATCAAGGAGATTTGTTAACAGCTATACAAGCAATTACCGAAGCTACAGCCAAAATATTAGAAGTTGAACGAGTGGGAATCTGGTTGTATGACGACTCGAAAAGTTATTTAAAATCTCTAGATTTGTACCAAAACAAACTCAATGAACATATTAGAGAAGTAAATCTTAACCTCAAGAATTATCCTAATTATTTGCAAGCGATTACTTCACTAAAAGATAATATTATTACAGCTAATGATGCTCGCAACGATCCTAAAACCAAGGAATTTTTAGATAATTATCTCAAACCTTTAGATATTTTTTCTATGCTTGATGCTGGGATTTGGATCGGTGGAGAAATGGTGGGTCTTATTTGTATAGAAAAATGCAGTCAAATTAAAGATTGGACTATTGAAGATGAATTTTTTGTCCGTTCAATTGCTAACATAGTTTCTTTAGCGATTGAAGCTAGCGATCGCCAACTTACCGAGAGTGCTCTACGAGAATCAGAAGCTCAATTAAGAGCACAAAAACAAGAACTAGAGCAAACCTTAGAAGAACTGAAATGGACTCAAGCTCAGATGATTCAAAGTGAAAAAATGTCGAGCTTAGGTCAAATGGTTGCCGGAGTTGCCCATGAAATTAATAATCCAGTTAACTTTATTCATGGAAATGTTGTTTATGCAACAGATTATACTCAAGACTTGCTCAATTTACTTCAACTCTATCAAAATCATTATCCCTATCCCCATCCTGAAATTGAGAAAGAAATTGAAGCTATTGAATTAAATTTTCTCCAAGAAGATATTAAAAAAGTGCTCAAATCTATGCAAATTGGAACAGAAAGAATTCTAGAGATTGTTAAATCACTACGAAATTTTTCCCGTCTGGATGAAGCAGAAATTAAAGAAGTCGATCTGCATGAAGGAATAGATAGCACTTTAATGATTTTACAAAATCGCTTCAAAGCTAAACCAGGATTTTTTGGTATTGAAGTAATTAAAGAATATGGTCAACTGCCTCATATCAACTGTTATGTAGGACAACTCAATCAAGTATTTATGAATATTATTGGTAATGCAATTGATGCAATTGAAGATGCTCAATATTATGAAAAAAAACATTGTGATGCTGGATATATTCGGATTAAAACTCAAGTAATAAAAGACAATAGGGTAGAAATTTTGATTGCTGACAATGGGGGAGGAATTAGTGAAAAAGTGAAGTCTAATTTATTTGACCCCTTCTTTACCACAAAACCTATTGGAAAAGGAACTGGATTAGGACTTTCGATTAGTTACCAAATTATTGTGGAAATACATCAAGGAAAACTAGAATGTAATTCTCAGATCGGAAAAGGTACAGAATTTATAATTACGATTCCGATTAAGTTGAGTTAGATAATTATTACAAATAGGGAATAGGGAATAGGGAATAGGGAACAGTTGGAAAAACATTACTAATTCTTTCTTAGCCATACTAAAGTTTTGCCAACAAATTTTTGTTGATACTTTTTAGATTGCGGTCTAAGATAAAAGGCTGAGGTGGAGCAATTGAAATTTTCTCAAAATCTGGATGTAGAGGATTAATCAAATAATTATATTCTTGGGGAATAATAGCAGAAGGAACCCTCAAAACTGCTGTAGTTTTAGAAGTCAACCATTTATCTCCAATAGAGGCTAAAGCTTCCGGTGGAGGAGTATCACGCCAGTTATAAGGTAATAGAGATTCATCGACTTGTTTAATTGGAAAATTATCAGGAATTTTTACATTAATAGATACAAATATATTACCAAAGTTTTCTATTTCCATACAAACTAAAGTTTCTAATGCGGCTAGAGATAATGTGGCTGAAGTATATATTAAAGCTGTTCCTTTAGAATTCCAACGACCTCTACTACGACTATAAGCTTCACCTGTAAAAGCAAGATCAATGTATTTTTTATGAGAGATTCGCCATACTGTTAAACTCATAATTATTATCTTTTTAACTACTATTACTTGAAGAAAAAGGCAGTAAGTATTTATCGTGATTTTTTTGGATGATTAAAGTAGCACTTAGCACTCAGGTATCAACAAGCTTTTTACACAAGAACTGCGTTATCAGCTTCTCAAAGTGTATAATGGGGGATAATCTAGAGTTACTCCTCTGCGTCTTATAACCCCCATTAACACGCAAAACGCGCTTTTCCAAATATAGCGGGGGACTTAAACCCTTGAATTTTTAGCTGAAAGCTGATAGCTAGTTAAAACTCACTATTCAACTACCAACAGGTAGTTGAATACCCACCTATTTCTATTGTTTTTTATTGATGACTAACAAGCATTAGCCATTAACAATCAATCATTAATCATTAGCTATATACTCCATACTCTATTTTATTCAAAAGTTCATCTACTTGTTGTGTGCCTGAATCTGTATCTAATAGTTCTAAAGGAGTTTTTCCAGCTAAGGCACGGTTTGATTTTTTCAGCCAATCTCTTGCTGTTTCCACATTCTCAAATACATCTAATGTGTGTACAAAAATTCTAGCAATACGATAAAGTCTATCTGACTCTGAAAGGTCAAGAGGTTTCTGATCTTTCTTACGCCTGGATATAGTCCGTTCGGAAGTTGCTAATAAAGCAGCCATTTGTGACTCAGAAATACCACAATATTCTGCTACTTTAATTACAGAAATTATTGAAAATCCCTGACGAATTATACTGACTATTTGTAGTTCTTGGGGCAATTCCAAAACATTTTTCGGTATTCTGTCAAATCCTAAAATTTGATATATTCTAGGGATGGGTTCAGTTTCTGAGTTCTGAGAAACTTGATCTGGGAATAGCATCTGGACATCCTCTAACAGTCACCTGTCAAATATTATAACGTCAGATGTCTAAAAATGTGGAAATTTTATTTTAGAGCTGATTCATAAGCTAAATATTAAAGGAGCTTCTCCATTATCGTTGCGAGGGGGGGGAGTTAAAGAGGAATCATAAATGATTTACCCAATTATTGCCCCTGTGGCAATATTTGGCATAACAGTCAACTTCAACATTGTGTCGGCTGATAATATATTATAGAAGGTTAGCTTGTTAAATCCCCTCCTTGCAATGACAATATCAGAGTATATTTACATCATCATTTTCTACAGATTAGGTCTTAGAATAAATAGTTCAGGATATAATTTTTGGCAATCTAGAGACCAGAGCCAAAAAAAAGCAGGATCAGGAAGATAAGAAAAAGTATAAAAATGAGGCTGTCAGAAACCATTTTCCTTGTTAGTAATAATTAGAATAATTGGGATGTCTAGAAAGTTAAGGAACTGTATTTACCGAAAAATAAAGGTATAAAGCCTCTCATGAGCAAGGAGAAAAAAGTGCTAGGATATTTCCTTATATTCAATCCTCTCGGTTTTAACCAGAGGTAATTATCAATTATCCATTATCAATTATCCATTATCAATTAATGAACCCATTTACCCCCATAAATAAAATCGCTTCAGAGACTATTGTTCCACAACAAGCTAGAAAAAACACAATTTCTTCTTGTTGTTCTTTCGTGAATGAATCATTAAAATGATTGTGGCCAATTTTTATCCCTAGGTTTCTATTTGCACAGTAGGATAAAAGGCCACATAGTTTTGAATCTTTTTGGCTTTTTCTTTAGGATTGGGATAATACCAAGCACCATCTTTATTAACTTTACCATTGACTTCAATATTATAGTAGCTCGCATTACCTTTCCAGAAACAGTTAGTATGGGTATTGCTTTCTTTGAAATATTCACGGTTGAGCGTATCTGGTGGAAAATAATAATTACCTTCGACAATTTCACACTCATCGCTCTGTGCTAAAACAACCCCGTTCAAAATAGCTGTTGCCATTAGTTTTTCCTAATTTTAATAACTCGCCTACTATAATACCAAATATTGAAGTTTTGGAGATGATAGTGAAGTCCGTTCCTAGAAACCTATGATAATCTATATAAATCTATAATTATCTGTTCTATTCCTGCTTCAACCAGGAAGTGTCGATACTCTCCAGTCCACAAGTTGTCACGGTTGTTTGCTGTTGCTTCGCAAAACTGGCGTAACGCAACTAAGATCGCGAAACGCGCATTTCGGAGCATAGCTCTTACTAACTGCCATAGCTAAATTTAACGCTGCATTCAAATCTCTATCGCAGCTAAAATTGCAAACGCTGCAATTTGATTACGCGCTCTGATAAAAACAGAGACTCTTTAACAATTTCACAGAATAATAAACATTAACTGGGCTATTATTAGCAAGCATGGTAATTTCCCCTGTGTTAATTACTTAATAACTGAAGTGCGACCTAAGTATAGCAATGCTTTTGGGAATTGGTATAACACCTTTTTTCAGGATATATAGCAAACTTTTTGAGAGTTGGTATAACTTATGGTACTACAATAAAAAAAATGCAGCCTGAACAAGCTGCAAAGTTAAAGAAAACCGTTGTGTTTCCCTGAGGAAAATTTAATCAAGTAACTAAAAAAATACTGAAAGTATTAGAGCAGACTGAAGTAAAATTTTTAATAGTATTAGTTAATTTAATTTATACTTTGATTTTATGTGGAAATAGATAAAATGTAAGTGATTTATGCCATAGGTCAATTGTGATTTTCATCATTGATGAAATTGATAATGTATTGGGCAATATGTGATGACAAACATTAAAGCCAGCAATGCAGATAACATATAAGTATTGTTACCTGCAATAACAGTATTTTTTCACAATAATTAATTTTCTGAGTTTCTAATGGATGTGTTGCTTCTGGCATCTTCTATTACATCAATTTTAGCCTTAAGTAAGGATAAATCTGTTGCCACAAATCTCTGGTTGGTAACTAGATCGTAAGCTTCCCACTCTTGGGAAAAGTCTACATCTTGCCAAATAAACCAATCTCGGTAAATTTCACCTTCGTCAATATCACCACATAAGGCTAACCAATCATCTCCATCAAAAATGTCTACTGTTGATGCTATTAAGTCAAGCCACGCAATAGTGACACAAGAATCTGTATTAGTATCAGCAACAAAAGAGGAAGATTGAGGGTTGACTTGCTCGAGGCAGAAGTTAGATGTCATTGTTAAATTCCTTGATTAACTCTATGCTTTAACTATAGGAACTTTGATATTGAAATAGTGATAGATATATGCCACTATCATAATCACAACATCTTAGACATCAGGCGAATTCCAAATTTTACTGCTAATATCGGAAAGCAGGATTATCCTAAAAGTAGACACTTCAAAAATTGGCACTGATACTATTACTCAAATAGTTGTCTGTGGCAGTGCGACTCAAACGGAAATTAAATTGTAATTGGTATTATTAACTTCAGGAAGATAGCAACTCTTTCAGGATATTAAGGGAATTAGGCAGGAGTTATGGAATGAACAAAAAATCTTTATAAGTCTAATCAGATTGGAATTTGAGCAATTTTTTCCTGATTTGAGCAAAAAAAAATTTTAACTACCTAAAATCCTCTACAGTGTCTAACTCTGAGAGGATATCTTGATAATTAAGAACAATTATTTTTGAGGTGTTAAAAATGCTCAATATTAATAAGATTAAAACAAATATAGTAGCGATCGCCACAGTAGTTATAACTATTTGTAGCAGTCCCCTAGCACTTGCGGAAAACTACACCAGAGAATTTGACGAACAAGGATATCTACGTCAAAACCCTGATGTAGCAGAGTTAGTACGTCAAGGGAAATATCGCTCTGGTTACGAACATTATGTCAGATATGGGCAATATGAAAATCGTTCTGGTGCTTTTAAAACATTTAATGAACGAGAATATTTGCGACAAAACCCTGATGTAGCAGATGCTGTACGTCGTGGTGAATTTAGGTCTGGTTACGATCATTATCTCAAAAATGGTCAATATGAAAACCGTTCTGGTGCTTCTAACCCATCGCAACCTCGAACTTATGATAATTATAATCAGCCTTCTTTTGGCAATAATAATTTGAGTTGTGAAGGTATAAATCGTAATTTATCCCAAGAAGCATTTTTCCGAACAGAGAATCGAATTATCCACATTTGTCGATATCAAAATAGTAATAAATTAGTTTTGTTTGAACGTCGAAATAGAAATAATTCTGGTTGGAGAAATTTTCCTGTAGAAGTTGCTTCTAATGGTTTTGTTAATCCTCGTCTGGGCTATTTTATTAATGATAATGAATTTATTCGGAGACGAAGAAATCAAACGCTTTATCGAGAACAAGTTGTGAATAAATGGAGACACAATTGCCGCTAAATATTTCCTTTGAAGTCATCATTTTATTGAGCAGGGGAGTAGGGGAGTAGGGGAGAATTCAATAATTAACAATTAATAATTAATAATACCAATTTGATAAAATATTGCTACAGTCATGACACAGGGAATAGGGAACACTTAACAGGGAACAGGGGAAGAAAAACATGATAAAAAAGATCAAAAAGGTTTTATCTCTAGAATTTATGGAGTTTCTATTTTTTTATTGTAGGAATAAATCAAAACATCAGATGTAACTACCTTTTTTGAAAATGGTATAATTAATAATTACCTCTTCTTAAAACATTGAGGATTGGTTAAAAGGAA
>JAAUYL010053224.1_pt1 | contig 21817 bp, 15 predicted proteins | sample 7278011 | NCBI WGS metagenome assembly JAAUYL01 (sample SAMN14350225, study PRJNA611818) | marine sediment metagenome | isolation source: surface marine sediment (1.8m) | place: French Polynesia: Moorea | collected 2018-08
AGACTTTTCGACTCTCGTAAATACGGATATGGATGTCAACTTCTAAGATATCGGATTCGAGTTTGGAATTTTGAATTTTTGATTCCAGTTTATTTCGAAAGAAATATCGAAAACATAAATACCTACAGCAGAAAACAGCGCAACCTTGTCAATAGGCGTTTTTAGTAGTCAATCAATATATTTAAAAACCCAGTAGCAAATTTCAATTCACTCCGAATATCTAGGAGCCTTGAGGCCAGCTCGAGGGGGATCTGATTCACATATTTATATATTTTAATGTGGGTCGGCTTCTGTAAAAATATTGGTAGTATGAAAAAGATTTGGAAGGATTTTTGTTGTGTCTAGAAGTTCCCAGCAGGAATTACCTCCGACCTTTTGAGACTAGACGACGATGGCAGTAACAAAACACAGAGTTCGACGTACTATTTTAGAGTCTTGTACATTTATGCTTGACACACCCGTGCAGGCCCATTTTCTGATGATACATATTTTTTGAGCAGTCGGTTTGAGACACAGTGCTTCCACCTTTGCCATTCAAAAACTCAAATTCCTTGGAAAAGAATGTGAGTTGCTAGAAGAAGAGCATCACAGAACCCAAAAATCTCCTTGGCAACTAAAAATGTTGGACTGAAAAATCATGATTATTGCGTTAGCTGCCATTGTTCTTCTTTTGTGATTGAGTAGACAACTTTTTTGTGACATTTAAAAATGAAAATAAAATTTCTTAGAGGAGTCATACCTCCACAGTTTTGATGGAAAATGCAAATTTTTCTAGATTTAATTGGCTGTAAAAAGTTTTTGGTGTTTTTACTAGATTTATGACAGTTTTACGGCAAAGTCGTTGGGAGTAGGAGGACTTGAGTATGAATTTGTGTAGGCTTGATGTGGCAACATTTTTAATTACTTTGCAAATCAGTTCAGATTTTTAAAAAAGTCCTTCCCTGATTTTTCTGGAAATTCTTCTGTTTTAACCTTCAGGTTTTTGACATCAAAGAGAGAAAGAAAAGAAGGAAAATGCTTAGTTTGTTTTGCCTTGAAAAAGTATGCAGACCACAAAACAACAAAACTTTTCCATTTCTCAGTCACAAAAATTGTTCCTTTAGCCAATGATAGATTAATTCTCAGGTAAAAATGTTTTTAAAAGCAAAGAAAAATTCGTGAAAAACAGAGCAGACGAGACGAGGCCCTTGCGTGACCGCGGTTCACAAATTCGAGAATTTTTTCATTCAATAATAATGTCAATTTCGCTCCACATTTTATTCCTGAAATGGCCTCTGGCAAAAATCACCTTTTTCGTGATCGTTTTCGTGCCGAGCCGCAAGCCAGGAGGGAGTGAGGTGAAATTAAAATTGGGTTTTTAAGATGCAGGCGGAGTCTCGAATTTTATTTGTGAAATGGGTCTTTAAAAAAAGTTAAAAACGCAAGCCAAGCATGTGCAGCACGCAATCGGGATTTCAGAAATCCGCTGAACAGAAAATAAGGTTCTTGGTAGGAACTCATTATTTACTCAGAATTGTCAATTAGAGACAATTCTTTGCATATCTAGCGAAATTGAATTAAAGATTTTACTCTGGACTGGGAACTTTAAAGCTGCGATCCAGACTTAGCAAGAGATTTGGCAGGGAGTTTTCATTTGAGTGATGGAGAAAATAATCTGGAAATCTTTGTTTTCTTAAAAGTAAAATTTACGTGAACGAAAAAAACTCGTGGGTTTTTGTGGTTCCTTGTTCGTAACCATGTTTTGCCTGCCTTTTTCTCATATAAGTTTTTAGCTGAGCTGCTCAGTGATAAGAGGTCACGATTTATGCGTTTTAGCTAAAAGGTGGCCCTGCCCAAAAATATATTTTTTGGGGGAAGTGGAAGGAATTAACCATAGATTAATGAACAAAGTTAATCCATGATAAGTAATTTGTTAGAAAAACAAGGAAATTATTTCTGCACCATATTAAATTAGACTTTGTATTTATTTGGGCTGGCCTGGGGGAATTTAATGGTCGTAGATTAATCGTTTTTTCGTCGCTGGATAAACACATTAATTTACTTTAATTCGTACCTAAAATAATTGTGAAATCGGAACTCTTGCTCAAATTTTGTCCGGCATCTGGGGTGACACTCGTCAGCCTTTTTTGTCTCAACTGTCCAACTTTGGCTATGGCCGTTTTCAACTGAGAAATTCCTTGAATTAGAGAGTAGTGAATCTAGATAACCATGGCCTGCAGCTAGTCCTCAATTAACTTAGCTACGACATGTTTTTGTCTCATGATAAATTTTGGGGGTCCCGCGAGTCAACTTCGTAACTTAATAACAAGTGAGCGAGTCGGCAAAATCCTTGACAGTTTGTCGTAGAAAAGAATGTGAGCTCGTTACAGAAATTATTTGATTCAATTAATTCTTTTAGTCGTGATAAAAACGAGGCAAATTAGTCCAAATTATGAGGCTAATAAAAACTCGTGAAATTGGTTCTGTGTCACACTTTTTATGAGGGGGCAAGTATACCTAATAATTTTATGAGTTCTTGTATGCCTGCTTGTTGGCAGGGGGACCCTAATTGGGACCATTCCGTGAGCACTTTGCTATAATAAAGGACATGAGCGTTTTACGCAGTTTAACGTGTATTTCTCAGCAGGGGCATAACAGCCCATATAATGTGGTTTGTTGTGCGCCATATGTCAAAAAGGATACGGGCTTGTGACACTGATATCTCTTCTGGGTTAATGGACTGACTCTGTGGAAATCCAGTGACTTCAACGCGCGGAAATACGAAATAAGTGGGTTTTGCTAAAGAAAATGGTTCTAAATGATTTTCAAGGCAATGTTGTGCATGTGGTGTGCGCTTTTAAATGTTTTTTTTAGATTGCTGTGCTGCGTTCATTTCAGAAAAACGGTTTTGACTTTGAGTTGTAGCGGTGGTCAAGAAAAAAAGGGTTGTGACTGAGTGCGTATCCTTAAAAAATGTACACTTTTTATGGGGTTCCACCACAGTGAGTAGCGTACGCATTTTCCAACAAACTGATTGCTATTAACCAAATGGCATATGTTTGCACTATGCTTCTATACTTAGCAAAAACGAGTATCTACAGGTTTCACGCATTGTTGTCTTTTTAGTTGCATTTTTTCGCTCTGCAATATTCTTTCTTTAGGGGACATTTTGTGTGTGTACTACTGGTGGTGGCAGAGGTTTTTTTAAGAGCTTCAGAAGGATTTGAGATTTATGTTTATTACCGAGAATAACTAACTCTCTTCTACCTTCTGAAAAGTTTTTCCAAAAGTAGCTTTGGTCATTTTCACTTCTCGCCCATGACAATAATCATTCCACAAATTCTTTTAAAATTTTTTTTCAAGTGTGACTTATTAAATATGTTTTGCAGCACAATGAGGAAAAAAGGGGACATAATGAAGAGTTCATTTGCCATATTTTTTCATGTCACAACTAAATTAGCGCAGGACAAACACAACAAAGGGTTATGACGCTAAAACTTGAAGCTACCGTGAGAGAATGTAATATATTTTTAGAAGGTTGTTGCACTCAAAAAAGTATAAGACCATCATTAAAGTGCAGTTCGCTAATCGTCGCGCGGTCATTGTGTGGTCCCTCCTAAGATTTTTTTGCATAATGTTTGTGTCACGAACTCTAAATAGGAATCACTTTAGAACTTGGTTTTTGCACACATTTAAAAAAGACTGAGTTTTGATATTAATCTACATCTTGAGTTTGAAATTCAATGAGCATTTTTTTCGCCACACCCAACCTCCCTCCCTATCGAGTATGAATCCAGGCTAAAAAATGATTCGAGAACGCTGCAATGACTTCGCATTTACATAACATTTTTGCGCTATGAAATATTTCAAAACCTATTTAACACTTTAAAATGTGGGCTTCTTAAAGAAGACAAAGTAATTTGGCCAGAGATTTTTCCCGTGAAAAATCGGATTTGCCCAGGGAGAAAAGAAACGAAATCGCCGTGAAAACCCATAGGAGCGACCTCTATAATCAGGACTCATTTTTGTTAATGAGTAATTTTTTACAAGGATTTTGTTGAAAATTGACCAACAGATGACTTGGTTCTCGTGTCACGATCTTCGCCACGCTCCATTTTGCAGGTGACGGCGGCCATATATTTCTCCTTTCTTCGAGCCATCGTTCGTAAAAGGGGAGCGTTTTAAATCACCAGCGACGACATGCCAAAATCATGTTTTGGTTTTTGACCAAGTCAAGAAAAAAAAATGCATTTTTATTTTCTGACTGCTGAATCGGGTCGTCGGGATGCCGTACTGCTTTTAGAAATAGAAATCTGTAGCCACGCGATTCGAACATTAATTTTCCCCCATCATGGGAGGATTGTATTTGGTCAACCCTAGCTTAGTTTTTGGCGGGAAAATTCAAACCGCGATGCATCAAGACCAAAGGGAGTGGTCTACTTACTAGATAACATAAAATGGATCGTGTGTCTGGTCGAGCAAAATCCATCAGCTCAGCTCAGGTCAAGTGTTCTACTACTACTGCTTTTATACGATAAAAGTCGACAAGGAAGTTACTGACCACATTAAAAATTACGCGCACTCCAGTCGCTTGAATGGGCTTCCAGCTAGAGTTGTGAAAACCGATTCTTCCGACCGGAAATTCAAGAAAATAAATGCACAAAATAGGAAAGAAACCCTAGTCGAAAAATCCCAGTCAATGGGCAATAAGATATTTATTGGGACGTCGTCAAAAATGCTTTTAGTTTTTCACAGCAAGATCAAATTGTTACCAACAAAACTATGTAATGAAACGTTATAGGACATCAGGAATTGAACCCCTCAATTTTGGCCATTAAAAAGTTTTAACCCTTGCTGCCTGAGGCTGAATTTTTGTTCTGCGTTCTGTCCCGTTTTGCTTCTTTTTAACAAGTCAATTTGCTTGACCTCTGTACGGTAACATGAAAGGTTGGTGGGTTTGTGTTATCTTTATGGGACAGTAAAAAGAGCTCGGCTCTTGAGATGCTGGATTCAAAAACTCAAATCTTGAACGCTGTTAGGTTACGTGTTTGCTATATACCAGGGCTTGGCATAGGTTTCGTATTGTTATCTAACATTTTACATCTTATTCTTTTGCTTCCCATTTTCGTTGACAGACTACTTAAGACACCTAAAGACGGTTCGGTTCGAGAAAAAAAAGCGCAGAAAATATCGTGCCCAACAGCAATTAACTGGTTTTGATATGACCTTATACAAAAATGCTTCCAATTTTGACCCCAAAAAAATGGGGATATTTTAAACGTTTTCAGCACTTTGCAGCGTAGCAAGCTTCACGCACGAGTCGCCCGCCTGATTTGATAAGGACTTACCTCCCATGTCCCAAGTCCAAAAATGCCTCTATTTCGACCAAAACCGAAACAGGATTTTTCCCAACAAATTGGTGCGTTTCACGAATTTGTAAGAATATATCTATCTAATCTGGAATATTTCGTTAGTAGGTCACCTCGCGCAAAGTCAGGTTTTTGAGAGCGATGGCAGTTTTTGTTTACTCTCTCTCCGATTCTGATTGATCCCGATGCATTTTCCGTTTGCCATGTGCTTGCAAAAAATGATTTAAATAATCAGCAGCGGCCATTCTGATGTTCCACTTGATCATGTCTGCGGGGATGTTAAATTTGAATTTCAATTGTGCGAATTGCGAATGACTATATATTGCCATTGTTATTATTACATCCTGTATCGGCTGGACCTTGTTCATACTCACAAGTAAATATGAGCGTGATCGCGGGTGATAACCGTATCAATCTTTGGTGCCCGCGGAGGTTTCGTTTTCGAGAATGGCAGACACAAAAAATAGAAATAGACTTTTGCAAATCGGTCTTCTATTCTTGGGCATTGTATATTTACTTACATAGGCATTTGAGCCTGTAGCCATTTACCTTTACGATTATTGTTCAAACTATTTCTTTCAATGGAGGAGAGCGACAGCTATTGTATTTCTCTTCAGGCCCACCCTTGCAAAAGAGACACTTTTTTCTGGAGTCAGTCAATTGAAAAACTTAACTTGATTGTTCGGATTTTGACGTTTGGAATTCGCGCAAAAGGCATCCCGCGGTGACAGAAGCCTAGTATTGCCAAGAAGTATTGATATGTCACGGTCTTGACGTTGGAGATATTTATTATAACGACGAGCTACTGGCATGATGTCTGCCATTGAGATCAGGCTCACAGTGTTTTCTTTTGTGCAGTGCTTAAAACTCTTTTAAATATTTAAAGTATCCAGCACTGCCACATGCAAAAATTCCTCTGGACAAAGGGTATAATAACAAAGGTCGAGTCATGCAATTTGATTTCCAAAAATAAAACTTCTGTCGGGAAAATCTTAAAGAGCGAGGAAGTATGCCATTAGGAAATACTTGTGAGCATGGCTACCAGTCATGAAACGTGAAAAAAATGGGCCAATTTTGTCCAAATCCGGGCAGTGTAACAATGTAACAAGCCATTTGCGAAGGTTTATGAATGGCTGACAGGCAGTGCAAGAAAGTAAGTGAGTAGCGTTGCATTGAATACTAATCAGTTTCATGTCTGCTGCCGATTTTCTCAGTGACTTCAACGCGCGGTGATTCTGAAAAAATAAGTATCGTAATTTAAAACCAGCTCAACCGATACCATGATGGGGGCATGTTAGTCAGCAATAAATGTTGTAAAAATGGACTGCTTTTGTTTGAAGTTTTGAGAAAATGTTTCTGGGTGACCAAGACAGGAAATAGCTTTGCGCCATGCCAAGTATTTTACTGTTCTTTTACCACAACTAACCCATCGAAGTTCATCAAGTGAAGGTTTGATATGCCTAGAATGGGTTAGGTCGGTTGCTAGGCAAGGATTTAGATTCGTTAAGCTTGTTCGCAGACAAAATATGAGCGCACATGATAGGTCTGCGTTTTCATGCATACTTAATACACTTGCTCGAAATGAAAACATCGCCTTTCCTAAGTTTCGCATTGGGAATAGAAATTACAGGACTCGGAACAGAGTTGAATCTCAAATCGAAGAACGTAGATAATAGGCTGGTTAAAATGTTTTAACTCCTGACTTTTGCACTCTTTTTGGATCACGTGCATAACAAATAACATCGTATGGAAGTAGCGACGGCGCCTTATAAAAACCATCTACTTGCCTACTTGTTGAAGAGGTCATGCAAAAATGAAAATCAAGACACATTTGTAAACTATTGATTTTTGCAGAATATCATCGAGTATTTCAAGATTGTACTCTACCCTTGCAAAGCGTTTTTCTCGAGACCTCCCATAAAGTCACGATTTGTAGATTTACTTGCTAATCAAGTGTGTTTAGTTTATTGAGCTAGAATAAAATAAAGCCCTTATATGGGCATAACAACTAGAGCAACCAAAACCAAGACCAGGATCTGGATGCTGAAAATAAATAACTTTAGAACATTGACACACTGTTGTCTGCTTGTGCATTAATAGGGTATGTGGACCTGATAGATTGTGTGCAAATTGACCTATAAATTAAGCTAGAGAGACGTTAGATAGATGGCGCTAGATGCGATATTTTAATTGCTGCCCTCCTTAACCGAAATTTATTCGGTGACAAGACAATATCAGATGCCCCAGTTTCCGTTCCAGGTTGCAGTTATTTGAATTTTCCCGCCAAAATTACAATTGTGAACCAGGGTCGCGAAAAAAGGGCCGCACCAACGACCTGACATCGCCGTTTAATTACATGGTTTACCCTTGCTAAATGAGCACGGTCCACACTATCATAAATTACCTAATTAATTGTTTCAATCTGACGTCTTATTAAAAGACCTGCTCGTCCAGAATCCAACATGTTGCAAGTAAATCAGACAAAATTAAAACACCATAGCGTTCCTCTTTAACATCCGTTCGGCGGTTAAAAGCTATAGCAAAACCAAGTTGACCACTAAAATTGTCGCGGTGGTTTTTCATGAAATATTTAGGATCTGGCAGAGCATGAATCATATTTGATGTCTCCTACGGCGCCGAGTTCATGAAAATTCGCAGAATTTTGAATTTTGCGCATCAGTCTTTATAAAGTTTCTTCACCGCCTTTGCCAAATTATTTGGCAGCTGTCTGAAAATGGAGTTGAGAGAGAGAGTGAGATAAACTGCGATCACGATTTTTTTCTTGCAATGAAATGAAACCCAAAATTATCAAAATGTTCACACGCAGTTTTTGTTCTTTTGATCCTCGAAATGCAGAGGTTCAAAGCCAAGCAAGAAGTTATAATTATGCCCTTTGTGTTTGGGCATATCTGTTGACCTTTGCTTTTGGAAAATCTGTGTCACAATTTTATCTCTCGCGTACCACTTTGTTGGACTAAATACTTTATGGTATCTTTCGTATCTTTGAACTCGAGCTCGTGATTTTGTATAGGTGTCTAAAATGAGGCGTGGAGGAGGCAAGATTTTCAAGTAGCTTATGCAAAAAGATGATTAGAAAAGTGATAAATAACTTGCCGGACATGAGAGTCGAAGGCCGCGTCGTTTCGCTCCGCTCCGCTCAAGAAAGAGAAAAACGTGATCAGCGAATTGACCACGCTACACATTCTTATGTGAACTGGACGTCCAAAGTTTGACGTTGTTATTGTCGTCAGCGGAAGCTAGTACCTAATTTTGAATGGTTGACTTTCTTCACCACACCGAATAAAAGATCGTGAGAGGTCCAGCTTTGTCATAGGCGTCAAGTTCTGGAGTCAAGGGAAGGGCAAAAAGTGATTCCAAAAAAGAACCTTTCAAAGACGCATTTGATAACAACAATGCCAATGCTTGAACCGATCACTCATCCCTGCCTGCCTGGCCAGTTATTATTATGAATTTGAATGAATCTATACAGGAAAGAGCGCTTCTCATCTAGCTGTTCAAGTTCGCCCTGACAGATCCAAATCACCTCCAAACAAATCTGTGAAATGCTAAGGTCGGAAATCAATTAAGGTAACGTCACGTGCAATCAACTTTTGGCACGTTGCCCTGCTGTACTCATGCTGGAGTCTGTTTTGTTTTTGTTGCTCAACAGATGGCGCTAGAATCGGATACAGGAACCAGAGTAATTTGATATCTTCTCCTCTCTCTCTTACATGAGAAAATCGGATGGCAATACCTAGCCTTTAGCATTTGCTTAGGAATTCCGAATTGAACGTCATAAAACATGTGCAATTTTAAGTGCCAGGCCAGCCACAAAGCCTTGCTTGCTTCGCTTGCATCTATCTTATCTAGTGGAAAACATTTTAAAAAGCGAATAAAAGTCTAGAAGGGAGCAATATAGTGCAAAATATTTTTATTGGACCTGCTTCTCGCAGGACAATGAGCTTTGTAGTCGTCTAGAGTTTCATGGAATTAAACCAGAGTTCAAATGGTCCCATCTAAAGAGGGAGATCTACCAAATACCTTTTAACTCTGCCCATATGATGATTCAAACATATTTGTAACCAAAATGCCAAGCTCGTAGTAAAGGTCGGGAATCTAGAGCAAATTGTGGTGAATTCTTCTTCGGTGTGTTGTGTCTGAGTTTTCAGTCCTGAACTTTGCTATTTGTGGATCAAAATCAAATCAAATAAGGTTAAAATTGCTGAACTGCCTTCAAAAAAGCCATGCAGCTTTGAAGGTCTCCATACATTTTGTGAAAAATTCTCGTTCAATTTTCCCAACATATTTTCAACTGAAAAAAATCGTGAAATTGGAAAATATAAGTACACATGAGTTTGTCCCTTCCAAGTTTCCAATCTGCGAAATGTGCACGAATTTTATATGAAAATATTCTTTGACTTTAAAGAAGATGATATCAGATTCACATTTTCAGGATCGCGTCGTCGTCGCAAGCGTCACGATTTTTTCTCTCCGGCACCCCCGCCGACCCCACCGATCGAATTTTAATGCCAATTTTAGATTTGGTGATGGTGGTGTTATTTGTAGGCCTTTTGTCCTGAAAAAAATCAAATCTGTGAGCAAGTGCAATTTTTACGAGACGCAATGGGAAATGCAAATTTTCCGCCGCCGATTGTTCTCGTAGATAAAACGAAGCTTCTCTTTTTTCACACGTTTTAAAAAAACGGCGGCCATGGATTTATTTAAATATTTTTCAGGACATGAAAGAGGTAGACATATCCAGAGATTTTTTCTTAATATTAATGGTCGAATAATGCAGAAAAGGGGGCTGTCCTTACCCCCCGCGGGTTGTGGAATTTCTGGGCCTGAGCCACCCCACCCAACCTTCTATTTCTATATGCAAGCATACCACTAATGTGAACGCACATGTGAAAAACTTTTAGTCTTTTTTGTGTGTTTGGGTTCAACAATTTATAAGCCTATCTTCCTCGCGTATCGACAGCTTTATTTGATTGGCTACAAGGCAAAGTAAATCAAGATATCCTGTTTTGACGGAGTTTTCAAGTTTCAAGGAAATGATCGAGACAAACACTAGAGCGAATCGCAGTCAGAATTAATGGGGTGGATGGGTATATTTTCCGATTCCTATAACAAATATGAAATACATTTCCCGATTTTTTAATCATGAAAAAAATTCGTCCACTCATCCGAACTCATTTGTTGCGTCATTGCTTTCATACTTTTAACCTTGAGAAAACGTAGAAAAAAATCGAATCAGTCATTTCACGGCAAAAAAAACTAAAATAGATATCAAAGTGATTGTGGCAAAAAAATTCCGTCAAATGGACTCGAACTCTTTTCTAAAATCGTGCACTCGCATTCGTCTCAATTAAACGTGAATTTCTGTATAATAATTTCCTCATTTTTTCTCGCCATTTCAGATCGAAGTTTCAAAGAAAAACAGCGATACGACGGCTGGTACAATAATTTAGCACACCCAAATTGGGGGTCGTCAGGTAAGACCGAAACTAATTCGTGCCCTTTAAGACCGAAAGTGAAGTGAATATTCATTTTTTTCCTGCGACACCTTGCATATTGTCAGTCAAAACTCAAAATTCGGCAGCTGCATGACAAAATTCCCTTCCTTGTTTTCAGAATCTATGCAAAGCGCTACACTTACATACTTTGATTTCAAATTCTTACAGCTTAATGAAATACTTGAGGAGTGTTTAGTTTCGGCCTTGACCGAAATAAACCTGAATTTCTAGGGCGGTCACCCAATCCTGAAGCTGCTCTGCGTAAATTCTTTTAAGCTGAACAACCAACCGTCTGACAAAAATAAGTGCTGCTGCTGAATAATGGCACCCAAATGGGTCAAGCATATTTCAAAGTCTTGAACCCAACCAAAAACAAGAACACGTGCAGGTACAAAGAACAACAACAAGAGTGATTTGTAGACCCTCGAATCTGTATTCCTGTGCCTACCTAATACCTATTGCTACTTCATTACGAAAAAAGAGAAATGCTTTGCTGTACGGGTGGAGTCACACAGCCCAATTTAGAATTTGCCGCGCCCCCCTTTTGACCATTCGGCTTATGTAAAAATTGTCAACTTAAAAAAGTGCTACCAGATTACCAAAAGTATTGACAATGGATTGCGATCGTCGTGCAAAAAAGCCAATTTTTTGTGGAGCGGAAGGTCACAGTTTCTCGACAAAAAATGTCGCACTTAACCTTAATCAATTGTGTTTTGTCATTTGATGACATTGACAATTAAAAGGAAAAGAAACTCGACAAGGCAAAAAATCCAGAGTTTTTTCTCAAACGGACAGCGTCAAATTCGTTTTATTCAGCTGACGTGACGACATTCTGAATTAATAAAAGAATTTTGCAGAATTAGTTGCAGACATTTTTTTCTTTCCAAAACCGAAATTAAATGCATTATGCAGGGTGGGGCGAGCCAATGAATGGACGCTCTTGAGGTCACGTGGTGTCATGTTGACCAATAAAATGCACCGACCACAGCTGCCACAACATTTTTACAACAGCAGCAGCATCTTTTTTCTGCATTCTCGTAAGGAAATGAGGGTAGCATAGCAGTATACTTGGTTTTTTTAAAGGCTTTGTCGTGGTCAGAAAAGTGCAACGTCATTTTACGAGACCCGCTGCAATTTGTGATTGTGTGACGGAGATAGAAATAAAGCAAGACGATCGCTTCGTCATGGCCCTAATCTCTGACATCTTTTCACTTGACACCCCGTGAAGGCGGATGCCATCTCATTTGGGGACACTTTTATTATTGAGGGCAGTAAATTTTTGTTACCGCCAGTTTTGACAAATGTATTGGATCAAAACTGCCGCGTCACTCCTGGTCGCGTCAATAAAAGAATCTGTCGATCTGACGCGATATATCAGAAGTTTTCAAGGAAAAAGAGGCTGGGGACACATCCAAGCATTGAATTCAAAACGCAACCGGAGCATCCACAGCCTTTTGAAAATGTTTACTGACCGTGCAGATTCTTTAAAATCTAGGGGGATAATCCGACTTACGCAAAAAATGCCTCTAAATCCTTTTTTTCGCGTGGCGCTCATCTCCAGAACAAATTCTTGGCGCCTCCCAAAAAAGGGTTAAGTGTAATACCGGCAGTCGGCAGTCCATAATTTTGAATTGCAAGCAATCAACATTTTTCTGTCCCCCCATCTCAGCCTTTCTTCACACAGTATATAAAGCAATTTTAATCTAGCGTCATCTCTTGATAAATCGCCCAGCAATAATGACGCTGAATATTAGAATATTACCCTCTTACAAATGCAATCATGAGGTCCTGGTGGGAGTGCAAAAAATGCAGATCCTAAGGACACTTTAGGTTTCTCGGACTGCAGCATTGTTTTAGAGGAGGCCCAGGCTTTGATAATAATGCGATCTATCTCATTTTTGCATGCAGTGACGGAAACCTAAACATGCTAAAAGAATGTGAGTGGACAATGCAACTGACCCCTCCGAGATCATTAAAACTGCATGCGAGTTGGTTAGGTGTGTGCCAAACTTACTTTCGAACGAACCGAACAGAATGGAATTTACTGACAATGGAACGATAATTCAAAGTGAGAAGCAGTAGCCGCAGATCCCCGGCCCGGCGGTTCCCGCCGGACGTAATCAACTTTTTAATGTGATCGCCACAGTTCAACGATCACAGAGAATAAACAGAGATGAAACACAGACCTTTCCGCATCAAAAAGCGCGCTCTAGATTTGCGCTATCTGATGCCGAATCGTCTGTGTAAGTGTGGGACGTCAGTCAAGGTACGCCACTTTAAGCGTGACCGAACAGATTCAATTCCATGTAAAATTCTTCCTGTTTTGTTGTGCGCGCGCTTTTTTGCAATTACTAATAACGTTATACTTCTAGCCTTAATTGACCTTATCTAAAATGTAAACATCAATGAAATGCAATGCACTAATGATTTGTTTGTTTTGTTTCTTTGCAGATAGCCAATTGACTCGCAAGGTGCCTGCGAGCTATAGTGACGGTGTTTATGCGATGGCAGGCGATCAGAGGCCGTCGCCGAGGTCGATCAGTCAAGCCTTGATGAAGGGCAGCGACGGCCTCGCGTCGCGAAAAAACAGAACGGCGATGGCCACATTTTTCGGTAAGAAAACCGACCCCGCACCTTTGGGTCGCCCTTTAAGACCGACACTTTTTTCTGCTCTACTACATGGTAGATCGAACCTCCTTTTCCTATGGAGTCGGACGTGCATAGATAACAAACAGGTCCTAATTGGGTTACCAGTTTAAGCTCGACCCCATAGAATATCCAGGGGATAGCTAAGCCAAGGGCTTGGTAAAAGCAACTAGACTTTCAAAGTGATTCTATGTGGTATTAGATTTTTCACGTTCGAGGCTTTTTTCCGTGCGTTGAGATCTCCAGGGTTGATTTTGATTTTTGAGTCAGGCGTGAAATCGAGTCGGAACTTACGAGACGATTTAAAGTCTGATTTTTAATTGCCTAAGACCTGGCGACACGCCCCTCGAAAAATTGGGTGCCCAAAAAATTGTCCTGTTAAAAATGGGGACTGCTTAAAAATAATGAGCTTTAAGAGTCCCCAGACCCAAAATGCTTGACAAGGAAACGAATAGCCGCGATGCCTCAGCTCGCTCCTAATAAGAAGCAACTTTTTTTCTACGCCATATACATAGGTGTGCAAGTGTTCTGGCATCACCTTTAAACTTCGTTATGTTAACATTTATCATTTTTCTAGCTTTTTTGCTTGGGATTTCCTCTCCTCCCTTCTCTGTGTTAAACCGCCTTGCTCTTTGGTTTTTCAACTAGCGCACAATACATAGTCAGTCGGATTTTCTAGGGTTTCTACAAATGTTTTAATAGGACTTTTTCTGTACCGGAAACGCTTTGGAATTCTTGGTTTAACCAACCCTAAAAATGCCATTAATTTGCCTGCTCCTCTCTCTCTCGTAGAGGCTTTGATGTTTTTGTGCTGATACCACCACAACAACAGAATTACAGATGTATCTTCGCACCCTCGGAGCTTATTTAACAGATTTCAATTTATATTTTCTATGCACAGCTCCTTTGTATTTAAAATGATGGAAACGGATGTACGTGAGCAATTCAGAAGACGAGCAATTAACAAAGTTTTAGTTTGCGTGGAACAATTTCAAAAAAATAATATTTCACAATTTCACGGTGAAAAAATGCCAGATAAATTACAGGACACGAAAGTCTGTGTCATCTCATATTTGTCAATGTAAATGTGGTCGCAGCTACTTGCATCAGTGGAATCGTGATTGGAATTTGAAAATATGTTTTGCTGAAAGGTGTTGACTGTTCCAAAGTAAATGGCATTTTTTTCATCTTTTAGGGCCTGTCTTCAGAGTTGTAAAAGAATCTTCTTTACTCGGGAGACATCTCCTAAATGTCTTTGAACTCTTGACAGACAATTGAGCAATTTTGCAAGCCAACGCAAGAGTTCAATTGCAGTGCGAATAGGGTTATTTGTTAAAGGTTGTAGACCTTTTGAAGGAAACACAGCGTCGTATTACAAGTATTTTTTGAGTCACTTTAAGGCTAGACTTTTCTAGTTTTTTTGCGTGTAGTGTAAAAATGGCAAAATTGCGCCAGCTGTGAACCAGATCCTTTTTGCGGTTGATCGGTAATCTACTAAGTTTACCTTCAAATTGCAGACGTAGACAAGATTTATTTTTAAGAATCTAGCTTCTTCGCTAGCTACAGAGAAATGAAAGTGGTAAAAAATGTTAAAAGGAAGCGGGTGTCGAGACCGCAACTTTTTGGCTTGGGTGCCTTATAATAATCTACCAAGAATACCTATGGCTTTAAAAATGAAGACTTGCAAACTACTGATCTACTGTCCTTGTTGATTATGACAATCCTCTTCAACCCCAAACGTTAACCTCTTTTTGTCCGCATTAACGAGCAAGAGTAGTGCAACCAAGTCTATATCTAGCTCAACAATATCAGTGCTAATGAGTTTGTTGAGACCCTACCCAACTAAATCAGCTCGGCCGGTCGAAAACTATGATCCAGACCTTCTTTTGGAGTTTGGACGATTGCCCTTGGACTCGAAATTGAGGTATCAAATGACACCATTGCTGAAGAAGATAATGAAGATCGTGATGGGGTCGGTGCCAAAGATATAAAAGGTCCTGGTTGTACCAAGTCCAAGAAAGCTTCATAACGCAGTAAATAATTCCATTTCCAGACCACATGAGCAGAGCCTCTGGCATTTTTGGTCTCCAGCTGGCTCCCAGACTACAATGTTATTTGGATTTTAAGTCATAAGTGTGTATACATACCTAAGTACCTTAACTTCGAAAAGGTCAACTCGTATTTCATGCCGCATCAAGTCTATTAGGGTATTGGCTGCATTTTGTGCTTCCACAATGCTGATTATTGTTTGTTGTTATTGTTGTTTCAAAATGGTCAATGCACTATTAAATTGACATTTTACTTGCAAGAACCGGATCGGATTTTAGATTGAAAAGTGCTGCAAAATCACATGCAATATCTACTTGTTTACAGTAGATCGTGCTCCCCGTTCAGAATTAATAATAGTCTGATCTACATATTTGCGTACGTGTATCTACCGACGATATCCAGCTCTCGTAAATTGTCAAGAGATTGCATTACCAAACTACTTACTTGCCTCGATCTCATTAAAATTCGAGGCTACCATTTTAAATCACGACTTGTTTATTTATTTTTCAGGCCAAGTGGTCAGCGCCGAGATCCTCATGGCCTCCGAGCTTGGGTGCCCGATTGAGATGCACCGAATCCCCATCGAAAAATGCGACGAGATGTACGACCCCGAATGCAAGGGGGACGCCTTCATGCCATTCCATCGCGCCAACTACGACAAGAAGACCGGCCAGAGTCCGAACAGCCCGCGAGAGCAGGTAACCACTTTTCTCCGCCATTGGCATAATGACAACTCTTGCTTAAGTTGTCAAGAGGCAGAGGTCACTGCCAATTCAAGCATTGTACGAGTACATGCTGACTTGAAAATGTGAATAACGTGTTTCAAAAGAACATCATCTTTTCGCAAGAGCTCCACTTGGCACCCTCGCGTCGCGTCTCCAGACTTATGATTAAGAAGTCAGGACTCTTCTGTATGCCTTGCCATTTCTAGTTTTTGCTTTTTGTGAGCGGTTGTCGCGCACTTTAAAATTCAGTACATTTCCCCAAGATGTCTTGTTTTATGTAACGAGAATCACCAGCTCCAGCTCCAGCTTGAACATGCTGAGTTATCGGTGTTCCGTTTTCGGTTTTGCAAGTAGATGCCAAAAGCTTGGCGAATGGCGAGTCCATTAAGATCCTTATTTACAAGATTTCAGCGTCATTAATCAATTCAATAGCAAGAGGAGTAGGAGAAAACTCGTGAAATTGCCTTGTTTTTGTTTACATTTCCAGCCAGCCAGCTTGTTGTTTTTCCGTCGATTCCAAAACAAGCACCCCATCATACCAACCATGGAATGGATGTTACAGAATAGAAACTGATTGCCTCTACATGAGCTTAACATGCATTCACCGCTGAGAAGGTGATGGATGTCCTTTGTAATATTATGCAAAAGAGCAACCAAAAACCTGAAAAAGGAACCATTTTTCTGTGCTCACGAGAGTGATTTTTGATTTTCCCTTCTCGAAATCACATGGATTTTCTGTGGCAAATCGTTTTCCATACCGTCTTACCATGCTCCGAATTAAACTCCAAAATGATCCTAGACATGCAGATGGCGAGGCTCTTGGAATCCTTGATGTGTCTTGTCGTGTCAAAGGTGGCCAAGCTGCGGATCCCCAGTGAAAGAGAGCGTGGGCGGCAATAGGAGAAGCAGTATATTTAGCCAGATTTCTGCCAGCTACGAGTACATAAATTCATTCTAGTGAAGGTTCATAAAATACCCCGAGCTGAGAGCTGAGTTATTTGTGGGCCTCAAAAAGCTCGTTCGTTTTCCATCGTGCCAAAAGAGGTCAATTTTCTCCAACCGGGAATCCGCTCGGCGCTTGCCAAACTAACCGTGATATTAATTACATAGCGTAGCGTAGTAGGATCCAATGATTTTAGCGATTTTCTCGGTTTTCACTTTCGAGGCCGTGTTAATGATGATTGGAATAAAAATACCATTTGATTTCTGTTCGACCTGAAGTCATAATAAGCGTGTGGAAAAAACTAAAACCCTGGGCCTATATGGGAGTATAAATGGTTTTAAAAGTGCCTATTTAGCTTCAAGATTTATTGTCAGATGTGACCCCTGGCCCTGTCTGTAATATTGTAGACAGGGTGCTATGGTTTAACAGGGATTTTCCTGCACCATTCATGAAAGTCTGTACTAATGATTATTTTTCTTTTTCTCAATAGGTCAATCGGATGACGAGTTGGATCGACGCCAGCTTCGTCTACTCGACGAAGGAGGCCTGGGTGAACGCCATGAGGACGTTCAAAAACGGCAGCCTCAAGATGGACGGCAACGCGATCTTCGGCCTCCCGCAACGAAACACCCAGAGGGTACCCCTAGCCAACCACCCCGCCCCCCATGTCCTGCGAATGCTCAGCCCCGAGCGGATGTACCGTAAGTCTGAAAATATCTCGCTCGGGCGTTTTCACGACTTTTTTAATCGCCCCGGAAAATTAAAGTGCAAAACTGCATTAAATGTGTGTTTTTCTAAATTGGTTGTGGGCGTCGATCTACATCAAAAATATGAAAAGAGGTTTTTCAAAATCTTTTAATTTTCTTTTCGAAAATTTACTTCTGGTCGAAAGGATGTTAGGAATGCTGGTGCTGCTGTCGCGATTGCTTTTAACTAGAGTTACAAGGGTAGACTACAACATGTACATGCAGCTATTTAGAAAAACATGTTCCTGTTTAAGAAAGTAAAATAGGTAGCTGTTAGATATCAAAGTGACGTGGGGTGTGGACGTTTCAGGTCACACAATTTTAAAGGTTCTGCCTTTTGTTTTTCAGAAGCCAAACCATTTTACGATACCTACAGCACCGCGCGTTGAAGTCTCTCACTTCTTTTTTGACACTGGCAATTTTCAGATAGAAATTTTATGTACATGGGCGTGCCCAATAAGTGTATGTATTTATGTAGTTACCCACTGAGAGACGCAGCCTTTTTTAATTACGGCCAGCGAAGGTGTTAATGGAGTCTTTTGAGGTTAATTGGTGGTCTCATTTGCATTTTACTCACGTTATATAGAACAGATTTTCCATTTTCTTTGTTGGCTACCCGCCTTTCCGATCTCATAGGTATGATGATATATGATCTCCTTGATGGCAAAGTCGGGTAGTAAGTATTGTAGAGCCTATTCTTTATTCCGCTCAGTGGCCGAACATCTGACTTGCTACCCAATTTTCGCCCTTCCCTACATATGGTTTTCAGTTTTCTCAGTTCTTTTTGGTGGCCAAAATCCGCGCTTGATTTGTTTGGAATGGGCTAATGGATGGACTTTGGATTCAATACGCGAGAAGGTTTTGCAATATTTGATATAATGCAACTGCTGCTTCCTTTTATCTCCTGATTTACGTTCGATATGACCTCTACACACTCCGGCGACGACGTTCATAATTCACCTATACTTAGGGGGAAGCACAGACATCTACGACAACGCATGTTTGTTTGTTATGCCTGTCGTTGAAACCTGTGGTCCTTGCAATTATTGAATTATTATTATTATGCAGGCATTTAGGAGGGTTTATCATATTTTTTGTTTTCTCGAGTTTGTAAACAAACAAGCCTATTAAAGAAAATGACAATTGTCACGCTTGGCTAAAATTATTATCCCTGTTTTTGAAAAAAGGTTCTTGGCCTCTGGGCATTTTCAAATTAATAATTTCCGCGAAAAATCCTGTGTTTTCTTAAAAGACTTCCATTTCCCGAAGTGTCAAAGTTAAGAACGACACTCAAAAAATTACGAAATTAGACTAATTTTTTTAAAGAAAAGCCAATATCCTTTCGCCTTTTACAAACTGACACAAAATGGATGTGCCCATGTTAAAGATGGTTCCAGAGAAGATTTTTTCAAATGGAAAGTTTCTTAAGATGAAACAACTTTAGAGCCTAAACAAGTACATAAATGCCTACGATCCTCTTTTAAACTCACAATCTGTATGTTAAGAGTGGTGTGAAGTAATTTGGCCGCGGGCAGAGCTTCAAACGAAACGAAGTTCAAACTTCTCAAACCAATTTTTGGCACCGGAGCATTTTGTCCTTAGGATATGACAGAGCAGTTTTGTCGTGCCTTGTCCTTCATCTCCGAAAACTCCTCCTCTTCTTCAGCGGATTCCGGAGCGAAGCGAGCCACCAGATTGTCCTGCTCCGCTCCCGAGTTGACTTTGAACACCTATGTCAAAAGTGTGTGTCCATTTAAATCTTTTCACGCCGGTGTCAGAGCAGGAAATTGGTCTGAAAAATGCAACCAAAACTTTTTTCACCTTTTGTTTACCTTTTTTCACGCATCCCGGGAGATCCCATTGATCTGACACATATTAGCGGCGAGGAAACGCATAATCCAGGCCCTGCATTTTTGCTGCTGGAAGTTCAGATGACTCAGACTAGATTGACAAGCTATAACAGGCATGAATAATGCCAGAGAGGCACTTTTTTTCAAGGCACATTGCCTTGTTTGTATCATAGATCTCCAGCATTGGGAACATGCTAGTCCTGGATGAACAATCTGGAGACTCAACTTTGCCTCCAGATTCTACGTATGGATGTGTGTTACATGCTCTTTTAAAGCATATTCATGCATTTGGAAAAAAAGAACCAACCTTGCTCAGGCTGGCTGGAAAAATCTGAAACTCAGCTACCGCCAATTTTAGAATGCAGGGGCAGAGCCTTGATTTTTCATTTCATTCCACCACCACACCACAGAGCATATGTTGTAATTATTGGCTCGAGCTTCTGGAATAATATTATGTATATCCTGGGTCGCCGATCTAATATCGCCACCACTTTCAGTCTTAGATCGAGGATGATCATGCGCTTAAAAATCTAATCGATCTCAATTTCTTCCCCATGATTCTCAAAGCTAGCTTACGGTTTTGCGAAGGGAGGAGCAGCACGATCTTTCAAATCGAACCAGAATGAAAATAAATCTGGGAAACACCGACAGATATTGGATTTTAATTTTCCTGCGATATTTTTTGCCAATCGTCTGAGTTGTGGTGTGCAATTCTATCCTTGTCCAGAGGGCAGCAAAAAGCAAAAACAAAATGCTCAAGATAAAGTTCCGAACATATAAGGCACAGGCCGAAAAAACACCGGAAGGTCAGCCCAGAACAAATTGAAAAATGATGATAGGTTTCCCAATATATGCAAGCCCTGTAAAGCTAAAGCGATTCTAGCGCCACCTTACGCATGCCCCGTGGTCACGTGATTTTCACGCACTCACACAAATTGTAAACAATAACAAGACCACGTGGGTAAATAAATAAATAATTTTCTGAAGTAAAATCTAGCCCACTTGTTTGAGACACAACTCATGCCGAGTGACAGATCGAGCTATGCCCTGAATATCAATGAAGGCGGAGTTAATTTAATTCGAGGAGTTCAAAAAAGACGAGAAAATGGCACTGCAGCACTTTTAAAGCAATAAAATGTTCACACCATACTACTTTAAAGTTGGTTTCGTTTAAGATCTTCACATGTCAAGGATCTAGAGAATTTCTCACACCTGGTTTTTTTCGCGCACTTGTGATATTTATGCTTTCTGAAGTTGGGCATAACATTATGGGACCGCAGCGTCGTGTGATAATCTACGACACCCCTTGTTTCAAAAGTCCCTATTTTCACGAAAATATTTATTTTTACAAAAATGTTTACGCTCATGTCAAATCGTGCGTAGTTACAGGCTGCTCGTGGAAAAAATTGGGTACTTATATCCCCTCGTACTTTAGTCCTTTGGCAGACATTGTAAAAAATGTTGAGTTATTTTTTGAAGAGTCTATTACGAGAGGATGACGCATCCACATTTCTAAAATATTCCCATCTTTACTCGTTCACAAATTGGTTTTAAATACAGCAGCCATTAAGATGATGCTGGCACGGAATTTTTTCGGTTCGATCTCTGACAGTAAGAGGATTCTTTCGCTCTGCAGCTCGAGCTCATTTTTGAAATCCCTGACGTAGTGAGTGAGAGTAACACTAAACAGAATTTCCGAAAACATAACACAAGAAGACAAGGCTGAGGCATCCCATAAGTTCCGAGCAGTTACAAGACTAGTGATATTCTCGATGGCTCGAGCTTGAGGAGCCCGCATGCGCTCGAATTTGAGCTCGAGCCCGGAGCCCGATCTCCAATTCGGGTATTTTACACGAGCAGACCTTGCCCTAACCTAATGGCATGCGTAACAAGGGCTCATATCCTAAGACAGAACGCTTATGCAGAATTCCCCAAGTCATGACGCCTGTTCGAAATGTTTCGGTCTTAAACTACTCCCCCCAGTAAATCTATGA
>JAAUYL010025400.1_pt1 | contig 21815 bp, 12 predicted proteins | sample 7278011 | NCBI WGS metagenome assembly JAAUYL01 (sample SAMN14350225, study PRJNA611818) | marine sediment metagenome | isolation source: surface marine sediment (1.8m) | place: French Polynesia: Moorea | collected 2018-08
TATTTCCCGTAATTTTTCGCCTTTCCCGGGTCAAAAAATGCTTTAAAAATAGGCCAACATTCTCATCTCACACTACCTAAACTTTATACTTGTTTTTTGCATCGCTTTCTTTTAAATTTTTGGCTAAAACTTCAGTTGTTTTGCTCATCACTGCGCCTATTTTACAAGGGGTACCTTACCCAGGTACGTCATTAAAAAAGTTAAAAACATAAACATTTCTGAAAAATCTGTGAAAATTAGTAAACTGAAACCCGCCCGCGATTCTATCTCTAGATCGGTTACATTACAGAGCAAAGCTCATTCTCATGCACCGCTATCCAAGGTCCATATGACAAGGTACATGTCCTTACACCTGCTGCCTTTATGGACCTTGTTTTAGAGGCTGTTGAGGCTGAAGGCAGCGGCCTCGAGTCTCGTAGAGGACGGGAGGAGGAGGAGGAAACGAAGAGAAAGCTGTTGTAGTAGCGCCATGCTGGTAGTTATTTGCTATTGCTGCTCCTCTTTTGAGTAGGGTGATTCGAACCTAATCGTTCCATATCTAAAAAGGACCGACTAGATTAAAAGCACCCGGCCTCAACATGCCCTTGTGCGAAGCCCTCGGGTCCAATATATGAGATGAGAAATATCCTGCCCGAGGGTTTGGGCAGGGAGAATAAATAATATCCTCCCTATAAAGTGAGACTCCCTCGGTCACTTCCGGTTGGGAAACCGTGACACAAACTTGTAGTAAGGCTACTGCGAAGCAAAATACTTTCCCTCCCTCCCTCTCTCTGTTTTTCTTCTTCACCTCTAATCCATTCCTGGGAGAGGATACATTTCTAAGTCTGAAAGTGGCCACCTATTGGAGCCTGGATATCAGGTACATAAATAACTATTTTCAGATAGATAGAGAGTGAGAGAGTCAGGCAGGCACAGGCTCACCTGAGATAGTATAGTTACAGGATTGAAATCCTGCCTTGTCCAAAAGAGGTGGACTTGAAAATGGATCATAATAATAATTTTCATTCTATCAATGACCAGAGACCACCAAATGAACCTAAATTAAATGCAGCATATAATGGTTCTTCTAAGTAAGTAAGTATGGCTTTCTAAAGAAAAAACTTGTGCCTGGCATAATATAGCAGCAAGGTCCTTGAAAGCAGGGGAGGGTGCGCGGGGGGCAAGTTCGTATATAGTCAGTGGGAGGGTGAGAGGGAGGGAAATGCCTTTCCGACAGTGGGAGAGTGGGGAGGGACAAGGCTGAGTGCAACTCTGCGCTGCTGCTGCACAGAAACAGTTTGAGCCTCAGCCAAGGAAGAAAGTAAGAAAAAAACTCGTGAAAAGTATTGTGTTGAAATATATTTAATAGCTGAAACACGAAGAAGTCTGCATGAATTTGTGAATCTATGAAGTTTGTGAACCAGTTAAACTGTTATAATTACATAATGTGACCATATCCTAAACCCTACATATTCTGTGCCATGATCTTAGAAGATTTACCTAGAAATCAGTGTAAGCTTTACTAAATTCATCCATTTGATAGCATGCCTAAAAAGATGCTTTAAACATGGGTAGGGCATGTTAGATCTTTTAAAAGCTTATGGGCACCCAGTTTTCAAATGCAAGCCGTTGGTATTCAAACCAAGCATCTTTTGCAAGGCGCAGATGCCTGCTTTTTGGCGGATTTCATGTATTTTTCTGGCTATTTTCTTTGCAGGAAATCCAAACATAATCCAAATCCACAAACATGGACGCGACCTTGATCACGCAGCCATCGTTGAGCCCGATGGAGGAGGCCTCCATGCCAACCGAGAACCCAATCCTGGACGACGAGGAGTGCTTGAAAGAAAGAAAATGGTGGTGCTTCCTGCTGTCCTCCATCTTTACATTCTTAATGGGAGTCCTCAGTGTTGTCGTCGTCAGAGGAATAGGTAATCATATATCTTTGTAATTAGGTAATTAATTACTTAATTAATATAATTACAGCCTCGATATGCTGCCACAAAGAGGAGGACGAGTTCACCATACAGGAGTTGCGGAGGCAGGAGGAGGAGGCGAAGAAGCTGAGGTTGCAGGGGCAGAACCCCGACGGGTCCAGCGGCGGCCAAGATGGCGACTTTATGTCCGAGGCCAAAGATTGGGCGGGCGAGCTCATTTCCGGTCAAACCGGAACCGGAAGAATCTTGGTAAGTAAAAATGGTGAACGTGAAACCCCCAAAAACACGTGGTTGGTCCTTAATTTCCTGTCTATTGGAAATCTGATAAGACCAAGACCAAGGCCATAAAGGTTTTTTGCACCCGGCAGTGACGAAAAATCGTCTTGTTACATGCATTCCATCTTAATCCCATCAGTCGTTTTTGCCCGATGGCAAAACTTTTGAAGGTCAGAAAAGAACCAAGATCTATGTTTTTGCTAGCTTTCTAGCTTAAAGCCTCCTTTGTTTTGACTCTGCCAAAACTGGTGAAAAGAGGGAATTTTAAATCAAAAGCATGGCATTGATGGTAGTGCATTCTCAAGCATAAATATTCTAAAAAGGCCCGGAATTCTGGCATTTTATCAACATCTGCAATGCGCAATTTTTGTGTCCCCCCCAAAAAAAGTCACACATCTTAGATTTCCAGGGCAGATTACTGAGCTAATTAGTAGTAAGGTTAGGTTAGTCATGTTAGTTGCGTAATCCATTGGACTGGACATTGTCAGGCCTTCATTTTCCAATCACAGGCAAGTGGGAAACCATGTTGATGGTGTCGTTTCTGGCGGCAAACTGACAGTGACAGCTAGAGCTCCCAGTTTTTTCAAAGACCAGGATCATCTGTTAAGTAATTGACACAGTTTTTCCTGGGATTCCGGGACTGCTGGAATTTTTGTTACATGGTTATTAATGGAGCACAGAGCCACAGTCAGGTTTATTAGCTTTCACGCAACCAGTTCCTTGACGTAATACTAAGTAATGACTTTTAGTATGCTCTTTTGTTTTGTGAATCACCTGCAAGGTCACCATATCGTTGCTGAACTTTAACTGGATCATGACAGTGATGGGGTCTATTGTTCCAACGAAAATACTGAAAAAAAGTTATAAGAAAAGTTTTAATGAAAATCCAAGGGCCCTTTTTTTCCTAGACTTCTTTGAAGTTCTAGTCTAACTTACGTGATGGAGGTCCATTACAGAATGTCTGGCTTGTTTATACTTATTTTCCAGGCCTCTACATTTTGTCAGAAAGAAAGCCATGGTCACTTCCGGTTCGAGCAGGAGTTTTGCAGGCTTGCGAATTAAGCGATAAGGGAGGGATTTTTCTGGGAAACACGTGACAAACTAACTTTGATGGTTGTGGAGCAAAATGCAAAGCAGATCGTGTTATTTTTAGGTTTAACCTGACTTTTATCCGAGCGTTTGGGAGAGACATTTTGTAGCCAGAGTACACAGCCCTAAGCCATTTTGATTGACGCCATCGCTTTGACTTTGTAGGATAGAAGGCTGGAAGCGTGAGCTAAATAAATAAGTAAGCATGTAGCTAAGTATTACGTCAGCAGACATGTTCCATTCCTTAGAAGTTGAAGCTAGACTTACTTATTTCCCCCTGGATGCCATAACATGATTAAGTATTGATTAATTCTTTTTTAGGTGTGCCTTGTGTTCGTCTTGTCAATTGCATCCCTGGTGATCTACTTCATAGATGCCTCCAGGTAATTATGGCTTAATTGGTTAAGTAATTACATAATGCCAATTACCATAATGTGTTTCCTTTTTCAGTGAGGGTGTTGAGAAGTGCATACCCTGGAATGCCAACATCACCCAGCAAATCGACTTAGCTTTCAACATATTCTTTATGGTCTACTTCTTCATTCGATTCATCGCTGCCAGCGACAAGTTCTGGTTCATGCTGGAGCTCTACTCCTTTGTCGACTACTTCACCATTCCACCATCCTTTGTGTCCATCTACCTTGACAGGACTTGGATCGGTAATTGACATGTCAAATGAAATTTTTATGGCATTGCATAAGAGAGCATCTATCCACTTACCAATAACTTAATAAGCAATGACTGTCTCTCTGCTCCTTGTCATTTGTTACACAACAACACAATTCAATGCTCTCCCCTACCTATTGGAAATGCATAATGTAACAGGATATTTTCCATCCATTCGCAGGCCTCCGATTTCTGAGAGCCCTCCGCCTTATGACAGTGCCAGACATCCTCCAGTACCTAAACATTCTCAAGACCTCAACCTCGATCAGGCTCGCCCAGCTCATCTCCATCTTCATCTCGGTCTGGCTCACAGCCGCCGGCATTATCCATTTGGTAAGATCCTGTTGTGTAAAAATACCATGATATGTGGATGATCAATACGCGCGCATTGGTGCTGAATGGTGCACCTTTGATGATGCCATACATACATATCTTACATCAATGGTGTATTGTGTTATCAGTTTCCAAACCTGCTATGTGACAGGACCTTTATTGGTTCTCGCTCTCTTTCTTTTTTTGTTGGCTGCTGATAACGTCAACACAGCTACTCTGTAAACAAATGACACAAACACCATTGTACTATGTATGGCTCAAAAAGCAGATAGCAATAATTTATAGCAATATGTGATATCAAAAGCAAACTTTCAATGTAAGTACGACTGAATTCCAAGCCAAGGAAGCTTAGAGTGCCTATGAAAAACGCTAAATATTATATACAAAATAGTTTACAACAGCTCTCCTTTCTCTTTGAATTTGATCAAAAGATCTAGACTCAGGGACGTCTTTAGAGGGGCCATACTCTATGAAAAGAAGTTTGGAATATTGCTTTAAATATTCTCATATCACTATTGGCTTGGAATCCAGGCAGTGTACTTCACATTTTCGATTTTTTGGGAACAGTTTTAAAGTAAGTCTCCAACAAAGAACAATGATAAAAGTGGTTTTTGGACCAGCAGAGTGATTTGACATCAGGCATCAATGACTAAGAAATATGAATGTTACAACATATATCTACTAATCAACCTCTCAATGACTGTACTTGTTTTTCACATCTTCTCTCCACCATCAAAATGTTGTCAAAGACATTGAAATGCAATTTGATGACAAGTCAGCATGGACAGCTTTGGACAAATCTGTAGATAATAGGGTGCACTGCTGACATTCAGACCACATTTCTACACAATTAAATCTGCTCTTCCCAAAAATCACTTTTATTTATTTTCTGTTCTCCTCTCACAGGGACTTTTTTCTTGTGTTACAAAGTTTCAATTTCTTTGACTTTAATCCATGACCATGATTCTTATTATGTATACAAACAGCTGGAGAACAGTGGCAACCCGCCAGCGTTTTCTGAGGTGCACGAAATCAGCTTTTGGGAATGTCTCTACTTCCTGATGGTGACCATGTCCACTGTCGGTTACGGGGATATTGTTTGCTCAACAGGAGTTGGAAGGGTTTTTCAATTACTCTTCCTAGGTGTGGGTCTTGTAAGTGGCACTTTTGTCAGTGTTCCAACCATTATGAGAGAGAGACGACTAACTGACTAACAGATTACATTGACTAACATAGTAATTGGTGACCTGATTTGCTGAAAATGCTGAGGCCATAACACCTCTCTATCATTATCTTTGTTGGAGAAACATAGTCTGGGGGATTAGTATCCAAATATTAATATGTCATTTCTGCAACATTTACTTTATATGAACATGCAGCTGGAAAACTCTGGTGACCCTCCAGACTTCGACAATGGCCAAAAGCTGAGCTACTGGGACTGTGTATATTTCCTAATGGTCACTATGTCAACTGTTGGCTATGGAGACATTTACTGTATCACCTCCATAGGCCGAGGCTTCCAAGTTCTTTTCCTACTTGTCGGTCTTGTAAGTAACATTATGATCATTCTTTTTCAATTTGTTCAATCAAAATTATTGGATTCTATTTACGCACATAATTGACAAACTCTAAGAGTTTTGCTAATGACCATTGAGATTGAGCTAGATGCTTAGTAACAAAAGTATATCAATGATTATAACTACATGATACTTTTGAATTGACTTTCTCTTGTTGATCACAGGCCTTGTTTGCTGGAAGTATCCCAGAGATTATAGACATTGTCAAAATGTTCCCCAAATATAATGGGACATACGTTAATGATAGAGGAAGGAGGCACGTACCCCATATTAACTTTCTAATTATAGTAACAAATAATATTAATTCACAACAAGAAACTTCAGCATAAATTTTCTCATCATTACACAATTGTCATCATCCTTTACTTAAATGTTGTCTTGATTAAAATCCACAATAAGTTTCACTCCCCCATTTTATCAATATTCTTCATTATATTGCAACTCTTTAATCCCCGAGCTTACTTTTGTTTTCTCAAGATATTGTATCTAGTTATTGATTGTTGTTCAGAATGAATTACACACATGCTGATAAATCCGATTGCATATGATGGCCTTAAAAATCCCATCATTGAATGTATGTTTGTTCATTACAACAATGAAAACATCTACAGAAACACTCTCAATTGTCTTTGTTGCAGTTAAGTTAGTCCTGCTTAAACGACCAATATATATTTTTTTGAATTAGAGGTTCTATCCATGCCCCAAACATAGCAGAGAGTGGTTGAAAGTTGAAACATTTTTTGTTTAAAAGAGATTATTTACAACCCATATTATTTTCAAGCTTATCCCAATTGCAGAGACCCTCAACATGAAGCCTATGCTGTAAAAAATCCTGACTAAAACCTATGACAAAGTCACGGATGGATAGTTTAGTGAAGCATAGAAAACTACAATAATATCTTGACTCTATTTATGATATAATCATAGTTTAGTAGCCAGCAGACTAGGCATCAGGTCAAGTGAACCCAAAACCATCCATACGGATAGGAAAACACGAAAAACATACCTTTCTATGAACTCATATATCTTACCCTGTCATGAAGAAATTCTATTGATTTCGATTTGTTGCCTCAGTAATATTTTCATCTCTCCAGGCCTTGTTCGCTTCTTGCATCCCTGAAATCATTGATCTAATTGGTACCAGGCCAAAATATGGTGGTACTTATAAGAATGAACGAGGAAGAAGGCACGTATAATTGCAAACCATACATTGTACCTTAAAAATTAACCAAAACTCATGTTTGGTGATGAGCTTTTATATTGACTAACTAAAAGTTGTCTATACTTGAAAAAATGTTTTCTTCTTCTATTAACTTGGTGTTCTGTGTCATTCACCAATCCTTTTCACTCTCGATAACTAATTGCCAAGTACAGCAATGCTATATTTCTCCATGTTTGATCAGCCTTGTGCCAACTGTTGTTATTTTTCTTTGAAAAATGACGTTCAATAAGCACCATTACCTGTACTCTTTATGTTGCATGCAATTGTTAATTACTTGCAAAAAGTACATAGGCCAGCAGGTCAAAGGATAAAAAAATATGATGGCCTCTTGATTTCAGTTGTTTTGCTTACAATTTGTATCAGAGCTGCCATGTTTAAACTTGTTTGCTTAGTTGCATGCAGGTAATTTACAAAATGAATTAAAAATTCGCTTTAAAATACACTCTTCTTTGAAAGTCTCATAAAGTCTCAGACAGTTGGATTATTCCCCAGATCAAAACATGTTTGGCATATAATAGTGCTGCTGCTGCTGATGTGTTACTTTCCATCAAGTTGAAAATCAATGTACATCTCGCTACCAAACCTGAACTCCCTTGCAAACCTTTGCCCAGTTAGTATTCTCTAAAACACAGAATACGCTACCATCAAGCAATGACTACCAAATGAGATTTCATATTTCTGTGCCAACAAGACAATGTTTTTGACTTGCCATTTTCCTCTTTCTACCTTACCTAGAAATTTCCCACCATTCATTCACTCACCCTTCCTAAATCCCAGTCAGAGTTATCTTGATACTATATATATTAACGTTGGCTAGTAGAAATTCAACTGTTAATTGATTAGAGATGGTTGATATGAAGAGGGCCTGAAGTATGCTGTGGTGAAAAAGAGTATTTTTTTGAATTTTTGTTTTACTTGTATTTTGCACCCGCATGTTTGTCAACCAATGTGTATACTTCACAACAAACCATTCATATCACACCACAAGGAAACTACTGCACACTGCATCAATTGCCACAGCAAAGTACATAACTAGTATTATTAGAATCAGCAATGGAGAATAGCATATGAAATTCCAATTGTCGGCTGATGTTTGTAGATAATCACTATGTTCAATTAAAAGATGAACTCATCTGACACTTGCAATATAAGCCCAACCTAACCAACCTCCCTCTGTTTAGAACCCAATTCAACCCTATAGAGAATGTACATTTCCCGATTGCACCTTGGTTTTTGCCATGCATATCTGCATACTTGCTAATATGTTTTATAACCACATTCTTCTTCTTCATTCTTCTATTCTTCCACTTTTAAAGTTCTACATAGAATTTAAGACACCTTGTTGACAAAATATTTTAAGCTATATATCCACCAATATATGTTTGCTAACAAGGCTCCCATATTTTTTAGGCACATTGTTGTCTGTGGCCACATCACTTACGAGTCAGTCTCTCACTTTTTGAAAGACTTCCTGCATGAAGACCGAGAGGACGTTGATGTGGAGGTGGTGTTTCTGCATAGGTAAGTCATTATTAATTGCGCATTGTTTTTGGTTATTGAGTTGGATGAACTGAAATAATAGGGGTAATTGTGATTCATGAGAGATTTTGTAGTAAGATAGGTAGCCATCTGAGCACTATCAGGCTTCTCACTTAAAGTGAATGCTGATTTCAGAGCTGAACCAGATCTAGAGTTTGAGGGTTTACTCAAACGTCAGCACACTCGAGTCAAGTACTTTCAGGGGTCTCTCATGAGTGCCCTGGACCTCGAGAGATCCAAGGTAACTTTGACAGCAACTAACTCAGTGGACAAAAGGATTTTGGAACTTGCATCCCGTTTGATTCTGGCCAGATTTCCTTTTTTGTTACTTTTTAACCATCCTCATACTTAACTCTCATTTGTCTACTACATTGCTCATTCACAACCTTACTACATTAATAATTTAAGCTGCCATATTTTACAAAAGAAACTTCTCTACAAGTCATACATTTGATAAAACATCTGCATTTCTTTGAAATTTTACAAAGCTATAGCATAACTTTTGCAAGATATGTCACCATGCATTTTGTTCAACAGCTCAAAAACACAGGTTCTCATTGTGAATGGAGTGCATCAATATTGGGAGTGTGCTGCTATTTCTGCTACTATTTTTGAACAATTTAATGCATCAATGGAATAACAAATTGGTTTTTAATAAATTAGACCTAAACTATAACCTGTTAATCACAAACAAACTACTACAAGGAAAGACTTTATAACAACAAGAAACTTAATATCTTCATAAGTATTGGGCTGATGACTATTTTTTTGTACTTGAACAAAAGAAGTTTCAAGTATTGCTGCCCTCTATTAAGCCAATTGGAACACTTTACTTCTTGGATGTTTTATTCTTTACATTTATATCAATAGTTCTGAAATCTAATTTTAGTAGTTACATATTCAGATTCTCATTTACCATTTGCTTAAAACGGCTCTAAAGGAGGTGCAACTTTTAGAAACATATGCAAATATAATATATTGTACTATTTAGCTCATTGTAAACAAAACAAATTACTAACAACAAGGCCCTCGATATACTTAGAGGCCACAGGTTTCATCTAACGACTACTGCTACTTTATCTTGCATATCTTCTATACATCATACTTACTAAATTTGAATGTGCAATCCTGATTTGATACTGCTTCTAAAAGATTAGTGACATGGATCTAGATGCAATCATTGTTGCCTTCTTAGTGTTATCTAAATTTTATAATGATCAATGCCATTAAGAAAGTCAAGAGACAATTTGAGGGATGGGAGGTTGTAGAGATCCAAGTACATATCAGTTATATCTTATGCAAATCACATGACTAGAAAAGGTTAGTGCTGATGACAGAAGAATGAGTTGCCAGCATTTTCCTTGAGAGTTGCTGCTCAACACTTGACTTTACTTTTCAATTTTCATACAATATAAATGTATATACACACAGAAAACCTCCGGACTTGGAGCTTGAAGGTCTCTTCAAGCGGCATTTTACAACCGTCAAATTCTACCAAGGATCAATTATGAGCACTCCTGATTTACAAAGAGTCAAGGTATAAACAACCATGAATTGATGAAAATAATGAAATACATATTCTAAAATATTCCTATTAAATTAAATATGAATTGGACAACCTATCAAGAAAAGTTAAAAACTGTAAACATACTGTTCTTGCTATGTTTTGTGTGAATGGTATGTCACTTTTATGTCCCCCGTCAAAATAGTTTCACTATTGTTTTTGCTTTAGTTGCCAGTCACAGTATCTTCTTTAGGTAATTAGCACTAAGAGAGTTGCCAGTTTCAAAAAGACGTAATAGCTTAGTTTTCATTTTTTAATGCAGTTGATTTTGTTCTTCTTTGACAACATCTTGCACCACCTGGCATCAAGATTTTTTGGTACTGTCGTACCTGTTATCTTCTACTTTTTCTTGAACACATAAATAATACCCTTTGAATTTATGCTTGGGTTGCCAATCTGAGCTATAATAACTGAATAGCAATTCACGTACAACTTATTTCAAATGAGCCAAAAAATTGTTATGGGTCATTTTATTGGTATCAATATTTTTGTCCTCTCTTCAGTACCACAATCACTTGCACTGTCCCTACACTATGTTCAAATGATTACTATGTCAAGAAAATCAGATGATCACTGAATCAATGAGATTTTGTTCTAATTTGAGGATATACATGACACTAAATATTGCACTTACATGCACACCCTCACCAACGCTAAGTATTTATTAAAGACTGTATGCTTAAAATTCAGCCAAATGTACTGTTGCCTGTAAGAAGGAGAGGATTCACTGACCATGATGAATTGAATAATGATTAATCAATGACAACTTTCACGCAATGGCATTGATGTAATCCATGTATTCTGTGCTTTTGCACTTTTTGCACAATCAGTGGATGTTATATAGTTTTTTCAAGGCTGAAATGACCCAGCTAAATGCTCAGCATTTCTCATGACAGATTGCATGCTGCATGTCTTTTTAACTTTTATGCCTTTAAACTTCTTCCAGAATATAGCTGGCATCATGTTTTTTGCTTTTAATTCATTTGAATGACATACAGATCTGTCCATGACAGTTTACGTGTAAACATAATCAAACTAAAAACTCATATTCCAAATCTAAATGTTTAATTTTATATAAGCTAGATTTTTCACATTTAGGTTCATGAAGCTGATGCTTGCCTTGTACTTGCCAACAAGTACTGTCAGGATCCAGATGCCGAAGATGCTGCCAACATCATGAGAGTTATTTCAATCAAAAACTACTCGGATGACATCAGAGTCATCATTCAACTGATGCAGTATCACAATAAGGTGCGATTTTGATGACCTGCAGACAACAGAGGGGAAATATTGTCATAATATATATTATTTTTTCAGGCATACTTGCTGAACATCCCAAGCTGGGACTGGAAAAGAGGCGACGATGTCATTTGCTTGGCCGAGCTAAAGCTGGGCTTCATAGCTCAGTCATGCCTTGCTCCCGGATTCAGCACAATGATGGCCAACTTGTTTGCTATGAGAAGCTTCAAGACCAGTCCAGACACTCTTCAGTGGCAAAACGACTACCTGCAAGGCACTGGATGTGAAATGTACACTGAGACACTGTCACCAACATTTACAGGAATGACATTCTCCCAAGCCTCAGAGTAAGACATGACATTTAATTTGCTGGGCATGGCTTCTTGCAAGAAATGTTCATTTCAGGCTTTGCTTTGTCAAGTTGAAACTTCTGCTGCTAGCCATTGAAGTCAAAAGCGATGATGGGCCTGACTACAAGATCTCAATTAATCCCAGAGGGACTAAACTGCCGTCAAACACAGTAGGCTTCTTCATTGCACAGTCAGCAGAGGAAGTGAAAAGGTACAATCAATTTGGTAGATGCCAATATGAATTAAGATGCAGATCTACGAATGATATTTCACAGGGCATGGTTCTACTGCAAGGCTTGCCATGAGGATATCAAGGATGAAAACCTCATTAAGAAGTGCAAGTGCAAAAACTGTAAGTACCTATACATGAAATGTTTATTCAAACATGCAAATATCTTCTTTCATAGACTAGCAAAATCAATCTTTTTTAGACATTAAAACTTCATAAATAGTTATGCAGGACACAGCCATAATGACACTAGGTCATTATTTGAATCTAAATTTTAACCTTTGATATGAGTGAATAAGTCTATCATTCTCTTTAAAGGTTTTCTATACGCTTACTTTTCACTCTGTACTATAGGGTTGATACTACATATTTATACTTTTTGACATTCTTTTATTGTATTACCACATATTAATCATCACTTGCGCACATTTCATTTTCAGCAAAATGCTTCTGGAAGTGTTTGCTTTGCTTGCATTTTTTGGGAAATTTGCACAAGTGACCATAGTGATTGATTCGTTTTTCTTCTGGATAGATCAGATTATCCTTAGACAAAACGTACACAGATACATATTTTCAGTCATCTCTATAGTTATTTCTTCAATTTGCTGTTGCTGACTTTGTATTTTATCAGTTTCACTGCACTAATGACTGCACACTTCAAATTATATTTAGATATTGGAGGAATGCTTGTGCACTCTGTCTTAAAGAGCAACCAAATTGCACAGCACGTAATCTCAGATGTTGGAAAGACCAAGCAAAATGGAACTGGTAGGCCAATCATGCAGATTGTGACTATAAGAAGAGTACATTTTAACTACTAACCCAAAATTAGGTGCAGAGGCTAACAACTAACTTTAGGCTTAAGAAAAACTTCTAAGAGCTACATATCTAAAGTTTGTCATCAAAACAGCAATTTTAATTGTACACATTGACATACAACATTAATAGGGGAAATAGGCGTACATCATGCATTAGATGCACAACAGAAAGAAACGGCAATCAGTATATTTGTTTACCAAAAACAATAACCCATTTTCATGGCTTCTGTCTTGAAGAGTTTCCAATGCATATTTCCAAGATTTATGCAATCCCCTCAACTATCACACTTGAATGCTATCTACTACCAATGCTTTTCTTCCACCCAACCAAACCAAAATCACCATCCATTGTAATAATCTGTCCCATCTTTTACAAACACTCTCAAGTGGCAACATTTCGAAAAGGGGTTCGAGCGATCCAACTTGTGGGACGTGCCAGTGAGTTCTATGTCTCATACCTTCTATACCACCTTAACACAAAGAGCAAAACATGTGATTGTCATTGTTAAAAGAACACACAAAAACACACTCTACCACTGACATTGAACCACACAAATTTAATGGTTACCATACACACCAACACCTATTCAAATACACTGAACACAGCTCAAATCCACAGTTGAAGTTGTACTTGAAATTTACACTAATTACTTACAGTATGTATTTGGTAATCAATCAAAAATACAAGAAATTTCTTTATTGCAAACTATTTCACCAAAACTAGGAGAATGTACCTTACATGTTTTAATGTGTCCATACAACATAATTTTTACAGCTAACTGTTAAGCAAATTTTTCCTTTTTAGATGCTGTCGAACCAACAACAAAGAGTTTTTATTTAAATCGAGAGTTAGAAGACACAAAAGTCACTTCTTTGCTCTTTATATCAACAAAATGACACATTTAACAACCTAACAAAGACACAACTAACATACTCAAATGAAATCCTCTTCTATGCAAATTTCATACCCCAAAAGTCCCCCCATCATTGCTATGAAACATTGCCCATTTGCCAGGATCTCAATGTGGCCTCTGCCCCTGAGCTTTAAGGAACTTGCATTAAAAGAACAACTGCCTTGAAACTTGCAATCACTTTCTTATCTTTGTCAATGCCTGCTCCCTGTTATTATTTATTAAGTGGATACCTTTTCAATGCACTACTGACTCTGAACAGTTCATAAAAAACCTTGCCAAGAGAAATAATTACTTCGAGCAAAAAAACAAAAAAAATGATGAATATGAGGAGAGGACACACAACAAATTTTACACAAACAGATTATTGCACTGTAATGAAGACAACCATGATGGGGTGTTTCATGACCTCAAAATATCTTCTTTCACCTCTCGAAACAAAGTCTACATCATGAAAAATCCTGTCTGTTTTTCCATGTTTACAGATGTTGACTTTGATAACATCTTCAGTAAGTGTACACCAAGAAAAAGAGAACTCTTCTTTTCCTCCAGGAATGATGTCAGTTTTTTCCTAAACTTTAAAATATTGAGCTTTAACCTTCAATACCTCAACCTTGAAAGCGTTGAAAACTACAAAGCGGCTACATATACTATCTAGCTTTATTGCCACTACTTCTTCCAGGCTTTGTTTGTAGCCTAAGTCGAAAAATCTCTAAGGCTATTTGCATTTCTCTCTTTTCTTTAATATTAGAAACCTTTCTTATATCATAAAATTAGAGACACTCTCTGAACCCAGTTTCTGCTTTCCTATCTTCATCTCTTTTGCTCTTACTGCTTTTGCAATTTTCACTCACTAAGCTCTGTAGCAATTTTGTCCAGTTACATGAATTCGTAATTTGGGCTAGCTTAGTCAAGTATTTTATCATTATGTCACATGAGACATCATCCAATTGCTCTGTGGGACAGTTCAAAAAAATTACCATGAGCTGTTGGAGAATATATGGATGATTGAAATGGATTTCTATATCGGAAAAAAAATCAACACACCATAACTTATGATCAGCTGTTGCATGGAAGGTGTGCTAATAAAATTGTCACTTGAAAATTTTCAACCAGGTCACCTTATTTCCACACTGAATGGCATGCCTGAAAGTGAAAGAGCACTGCACAGAGCAAGTTTATAAGCTATTTCCAGCCATAATGTTTCTTTCAAAACAGGAATATTCATTCACCAAGCTCACAACTTCTTTGCATGCTTACACATCCACACCATCATACACGATCTTTCTATGTACTTTAAAATACCTATTAATATTTTCTTCTCTAGCTTTTTAACACTCCATCTAAAATAGTATCTATAACATGTCGTTGTCCATTCTTGATCTCAATGTGTTTGATATATGAGTGACAAATGAATTGTCATATTTAGGCCACAAGGATATCCCCACTTGCAGTTGTGTGGTGGCAATTATTGACCACATACCTACGTGAAGAACAACTAATATATCCTGTCGATTGGTGTTGGTTTTCCATTTGTTATTGTATATAGATGATGCATTATACTTCTGCCTAGTTATATTGACTACAAATATGATATCTAACTGCTTAACCACTACTGACGTACTTACAATATTTTGTGTACATGGCTTCATCATGAGGGGTACAAGCATCACCAATTAATTCCTGAATGTACTCCTCATTTCAGTGTCTTCGAGCCAGAGCAAGCCCAGTTTGGCCAACAGCAGCTCGAACGTGGGTGGCAAAGCAATGAACAGTATTAAGAAGGCCGTGAACATCAAGAACGACTCTGAAGAGGCCAAGCCACTGGTTGACCCCAGCAATGGAAGGTGAGAATGGAACCATTAATGCCAGACATGATTACAACCATTAACTAACTCCAGACTAACAACCCCCCACAGACCTAACAATGCTAACCCAGGGAATAAGGATGATGCATCCTATGGTGGCTACCATTTGTCTTATGAGGTCAAGAAACTAATGTAAGAATTTTATCATCCACCTGATCCAAGTGTGCATATTGAGATTGTTCCATTGTTGGATTTCAGGCCTACCAACAAAGCAGCTGCTAAACAGCCCAATGGCAAGGGAATGGAGGTGGGCATTGCTGATGATCAGGCGAAGGATTTCGACTTCGAAAAGACCGAGATGAAGTACGACTCGACGGGCATGTTCCACTGGACTCCAGCAAGGTCGATTGAGGATTGCATCCTTGACAGGAACCAGGCTGCCATGACAGTTCTCAATGGCCACGTGGTGGTGTGCCTGTTTGCTGATGCTGACAGTCCCCTGATTGGACTTAGGAATCTTGTCATGCCACTCCGGGCCTCCAACTTCCACTACCATGAGCTCAAGCATGTCGTGATTGTTGGCTCAGTGGACTACATCAGGAGGGAGTGGAAGACCTTACAGAATCTGCCCAAGATTTCGGTTCTCAATGTGAGTATTAGGTCCTTTTGCCATGTGCCTTTCTTGGGGGCATCTGGCCTTCTTAATCTGCATCTGGACATGACTGACAACTGTTTAATCTTTTTTCAGGGGTCCCCACTGAGCAGGGCCGACCTGAGGGCGGTCAATGTCAACCTATGTGATATGTGTGTGATCCTGTCGGCCAAGGTCCCGTCGAACGACGATCCCACGTTGGCGGACAAGGAGGCGATCTTGGCCTCCCTGAACATCAAGGCCATGACCTTCGACGACACGATCGGCGTCCTCAACTCCACCTCCATGGCGTTGGACCAGAACATGAGCCCTTTGGGGAGTCCCATTGTCCTGCAGAGGAAAGGCTCCGTCTATGGAGCCAACGTGCCAATGATCACAGGTAAACCAATTGATCCAGATCCATCAAGGTGCAATCATGGAGGTTGTTCCATTATTCCACAGAACTTGTCAATGACAGCAACGTCCAGTTTCTGGACCAGGATGATGACGACGATCCTGACACCGAGCTGTACCTCACCCAACCATTTGCCTGTGGAACTGCCTTTGCTGTCTCCGTGCTAGACTCACTCATGTCAACGGTAATTCAAGCTCTTGCCAATGCCAATGTCATTGACAGTTGTTTTAACTCTGCTGACTTCCGGTTCTAGACATACTTCAACCAGAACGCCCTGACGCTGATCAGGTCCCTGATCACTGGAGGCGCGACACCAGAACTGGAACTCATCCTGGCAGAGGGTGCCGGACTGAGGGGCGGCTATTCTACTCCTGAAACACTTTGCCATCGAGATCGCTGTCGAGTTGGACAGATTTCCCTCTATGATGGACCTCTGGCCTCTTTTGGGGAGTGCGGACGCTACATTGACCTGTTTGTGGCAGCCCTGAGAAACTATGGAATGCTCTGCATTGGTCTCTACAGGTATGTTATGTTGCAATTCATTTGGACTATCCAGACTCTGATCCAGAACTGAACCAGGCAAAGATATGTCAGAAACAATGATAGCAGTGGTGTCAGCACTGAGATTCATGCCAACCATAATGGCAATGTCAGTGTCAGTGTTAGTGCCAGTAGGAGCAAACATAGGAATTATACTGTCAGGAATTCCAAGAGTCCTGCCAATAAAAATATTGCTGGAGGTGATTGCAAGATCAAACATGTCGGTGTCAGCAGAAGAAGGTATCCGGTGAACCAACTAAAGCATGTCTTCTTGTTCTTTCCTTGTCCTTTATAAAGACCTTATGACCCGAGTAAAGCTGATGTCAAAGGGTAAGAAATAATGAGCAACCACAAAAAAAAGCATATTTGAATCCAATCCAATGGATAAACAAGGTGGCAAAAAATGCAACTTGCATTATGACCATGTGTCTTCCTTACTATAAAGGGTAGACCCTCCTTCTACTATTACCCATCATCATATTCTTGACAAATTATACTTCTATGGTCCCACAAAAAATGCATGGCACCGTGGAGTCTCTCTTACGCTCAGGCGTCCAAAATTACTTCTGACTTCTCCCCAAAAATCTACACCCACTATGCCATGATGAAGCTGATTTGAGCAGATATTTCTTATTCAAACACCCATTAAATCGTCTTTGAAACCCCTTGGTACTATTTGCCAACATTGCCTCCTGTCACCATCAATGTTTTTCCATTAACCTCAATGATTTTTGTTTGTTTTCAGATTCCGGGACACCTCCAGCTCATTTGATGCCTCCAGCAAGAGATATGTCATCACAAACCCTCCGGATGACTTCCAATTGTTGCCAACTGACCAGGTACTGACAATAATTTGGATGTCAATGACATTTTATTTGTTGGTATTGGTAGTTAAGTCTAATGCATTGCAATATGATCTCAAGCACTGCATGGAACATATATTCGTACTATTGATTAACTCAATTCTCTCTCCATGTTCCTAACTTGGTCAATATTTCCAATCATGCAGGTCTATGTGCTCCAACCATTTGAGCGAAAGCATAGCAGGTTTAGCTTTAGTGAGACTAGACTATAAGAAGGAGGGGAGAGACAAGAGATGCAAGCAATTCAATTTCCAGTTTCAATCATCACAGTAAGTTAATATGGAAGAATCAGAAAACAAAGCTTAAAAGAACTTCAACAACTTAGAGACAGTTTAAAGAGCTTATAATAATAATGTCTACTGCTATAACAAAAACTGGTGGTTAAAGAGTATTTACTAACAGTATAACGTGAGAAATTAACAGCACAGTCTTTAAGACTAACAATTGTCAAGCTTATAATAGACCACAACTAAGTATTAACACATATTGCTAACAGCAGTCGTCTCCATCATATAAGCACAATTGCAGTTGTAATCAACTAATATTAAAACCATTGCAAATTACTCAAAGCAATCCAAATGGCATTAACTAATCCTATGCTTAATCTTTGTTTAGGTGTTTGTCTTAATGCAATTTGATCCGGGGATGGAATACAGGCCGGACTGGGGTGCATCAAAGGGGATGGGGCAGCCAAAGGGGGGCATGCCACCGCATGGACCCGCGGGCGGTCCGATACAGAGAGGCCAGGTTGCCAAGGGCATGCAGCCGCCCCCAGGATCGACGCCCGGGATGAACCCGCTCAACCCTGCTCTCAAGGGAGTCCAGGGTGGCGGTGCCGGACCTCCGGGAAATCCGAAAGATGACAAGAGCTGACTGCTACTGTGTAGCGCACTCACTGATGGCCCCTATTCCTACATCTAAACGAGTGTGCTGCACGAGAAAACGTAGTTTTGTACTCCAAACAAAGTTGAATTGATTGCATTCAAATGTTTCCTCCTAAATAATGTTTAAAACAGTTTTTTATACCATGAAAAAAAGTTGTGAAATATCCTATCCTCCCTGTTTTTAGTTATTCGAAATCTGTGATTATATTAAAACTCCTCCCCACCCTATTACGATTCTCACTCTGTTGAAAATATCTACTTATAATTACCTAAGGCTACATACAGTAAATGTATTCAATGTGATTCTGTATTAAAACAAAAACCAAAATTATTATGAAATATGAAACCATTCCTCTTAGCTAACCAGAATAAAATCAAAAATATAAAAAAGTCAGGGAAATTATTTATTTCTTGGAAACAGCCAGATATACTTATGTAATATTTTATCGGCATCCACAGCCTTCGACGACCATGTTCTCGTAGTTTTTCAACACCACCTTCTCGTACTCGTCCAGGTACAACATCGAGATAGGGGACAACTCGGTCGGGACGCAGCAGGCCCTCGGGACGGCCGAGGGGTTGACGGAGTTGACCAGGGTCTGGACGATGGCATGGTTGGTAGCGTTGAGGTGATCCGCCAACGGGAACGGGCACTCGCCATGGCAAAAGAAAGCCTGATATGCCGGAGGAGCCACGATCCAGTCATTCCAACCCACCTCCTTGAAGTCGACCGTGAGGTCGTGCCGTTTGCAATTGGCCCAATCTTTCTTCCGGCGTCGATGATGTTTTCGATTTTTCCTCCGGTGATTTGACGCAGCCCGTTTCAGCCGATTCTGCCTGTGCCGGCCGTCCTCGCTGTAGACGATCAGGAAGGCGTCGCCCAAGACGCCCTCGGGTAGGAGACTCACATGGGACCCCCGCAGGTTGACCTTCATCTTTCCCCGCTCCACGATCAGGATCTTGTTCTTGACGGACTTCCGGATCCACCTGTCAACGGCCGACGTGACGTCGAAGTCGTACCAGCCCTCGTCGAGCTCGGCATCGCGGTGGTTGACGCGCTTCGTGTCCACCTGGATGCTGATGTGGGGCTTGACCTTGACCAAGTCCATGATCTTCATGTTGAAGCTGCCGGAGGACCGCTTGCTGGACAACTTCGGCCGCCAGTACACCTTCAGGATGGCGGACTCGACGACCTCGCCAGGCTCGTACTGCTGGCTGTCCAAGTCGAAGGAGAAGGCGCAGTTTGGAGACGCCCCTCCGCAACCCCCGGGCCCGACCCCGATGTGCTTGCCGGCGAAGGTCCGGGCGGTGTTGGAGGCCGCGACATGGATGCCGGGGATCTTGAAGTGGGTCGTCTCCAGCCGATGGCCGGTTTGTTGAGCGTACAACTCCAACAGCGAGTCGGGGATCTGGATGCTGTCCCTGTCCCTGATGTTGGGCACCGCCTTGAGCCCGAGGGCGTCGAGGAAGCCGCGCTCCTGTTCGGGGGTGAACTTCCGCGTGCCGCCGACGACCTCGACGGTGCTGGCCTCGCCGATTCCGAGGCTGCCACCAATAACCGAAACGAAGATTGCGATGATATGGATATTCATCGTAAATCCTGAAGAAAACTCGTGAAATCAGGCAAACAAAAAATCGGTAAATAAGGGGAAAATAATAAATTCGTCGAGAGCAATAAATGAAGTTTAATATTTTTTCCCACGAATAAAAAATCGTGAAATTGGAAAAAGCAAAAAAAACCCTTGACACTCACTGTGTCAAGTCCTCTCCACGCGTTGAACTCACTTCGATTTCACATATTTTCCAAAAAAGAAATATTCGAGTTTTAACCAAGTGGAGACGAGCGTTGTTGTAGAGTTTAGGTATTTCACACTAATTGCAGGTAGTAGATCTCCGTAGTTTTTGGGCTGTTCAGGTGCAGAAACAGAAGGAATGGGGAACGCTATGCTAGCCAAACGGGCACCAGACTAAAGGAGAAGGAGAGTGTGTTTTAGCATGTAGATAGATACTCGTATAACGCAAAATGGTCAAAATACTCTGAGAAAAACAGAGGTGCGCCAGGATTACCATAGCGCACGTTCAAGAAGGGGGGCCAGGTTGAGCTAGACAGACTGGCGAGAACAAAAAATCATGAGTCTTAAAGGGGAGGCTACCCTTAAATAACCAACATGATGAGCAGGATATTTTTCCACATCTTTATTGACAAGTTTTGGTGGGGTTACAGTAGAAAATCTTCCATTTCGTTTAAATGCTCAAGACGGCAAAAAATTTGGGAACCACATTAAGAATTCACTTTTTCATGAATGAATCGACGCGGCGGGAGGGAGCTAAGATATTAGCATATATGTGTATTATGATGGTCTTCTTGGTTTGGTTGGTGACGACTTGACTACAATTATAAAGTGGCAAAGAGCGCTCGCTCTTCGGCAGTCAAATAAAAATGGATACTACCTTTAATGTTTAATGCTTCTGGATGTGATCATTGAAGCATACAATTATTACAGAAGCAGCATTTAATTTGGGAGCTACTGAAACGGAATTAGACAAGGATGATAAAGATGACAAAACACAATGATTTCTTAGGATGTATGCTGTCCTTGCATTTGTACCGGCGCCATGTTCGACACCAGGTTGATGGTCTTGAAGATCAGGGTCCTGGCGCCCGCGGGCATCTTGGGATGGTTGGCCGTCTGCTCCAGGGCCACCCGAAGCTCGTAGAAGACCGCGCGGGTGTAGGGGTTCCGCCTCGACGCGTACCTCAAGCTCAAGAATCTGTAGTAGACGAGGGGCACGATCAGCCACGTCCGCCCCGTGAACACGTAGATGGCGGACAGCGGCATCATGAAGATCTCCGAGAAGGCCACCATCCTGAGCATGTTTCTCGACTGCAACTCGACCAAGGAGATCAGGAATCGGGCGCCCCACCAGGTCGTCGGCGCGCCCAA
>JAAUYL010080448.1_pt1 | contig 21815 bp, 33 predicted proteins | sample 7278011 | NCBI WGS metagenome assembly JAAUYL01 (sample SAMN14350225, study PRJNA611818) | marine sediment metagenome | isolation source: surface marine sediment (1.8m) | place: French Polynesia: Moorea | collected 2018-08
GAACAGCTTTATGTTAAAAATGAAAATAGGGGACTGACGAAGCATGTTGTTAGGTGGGCAAATCCAGACTTCAGCCTTAATGGTGATCGGATAGAGCTGGTAGGAACGAATAGCCACAATAGAGCAAGCGCTTTCACTTTCTCGGCCGGGATTTTTCGGCTAGTTTGCACAAACGGCATGGTTGTGAAGTCCGCCGACTTTGGAGAGTTCAAAGTTCGTCATACTGGCAATATTGCCGAGCAAGTTCATTCCGCAGTCAAGGGTATTAGTGAAAATGCCGGCAAGATTGCCTCTAGGGTGGGTGATTTCAAGACAATTGACATGTCCCCGGATGAGCAAGGGATTTTTGCCGCAGCTGCTCACCATTACATCTATGCCGACAATGAGGGGAATGTTGACAATGCTCCTATTAAATACGAGCAGTTTTTGAGGCCTCGCCGACTGGTAGACCGGAATGACACCAAAGGCGCTTATGGCGCTTATGCACTGCCGAAACCGGACTTATGGACTACGTTCAATGTTGTGCAAGAAAATGTTACCAAGGGCGGATTAAGGGGTTTTAACCGCGCGAAATACCGCAGGGTAACGACGAGACCGATAAAGAGCATTGATAAGGATCTGAAGTTGAATAAGGCGCTGTGGCAGTTAGCGGAAAAGTTTGCAGAGTTGAAAAATGAGGGTTCGCGGATTGTTTAACATTTCCGCAGGGTGCATTCTCTGTGGAGTGCACCCGACGGAGCTGTTAACCAATAACCTAAACAAGAGGGAGGTTTATCATGAGTACAGTACTAATTGATAAGAATGATTCGCGGTTGAAGTCTGTCAAGTTCTTAACGTCTTGTATGTCAAAGGAAAAAGGTGACTTTCGTTTTCACATTAAACATTTTAAGGTCGAGGTGGATGGGTCTGGAGTGGCGACGGATGGTAGCCGATTGCACTGGTCGGAAGTGGTTGCACTGGAGGCGGGATATTATCAAGTTCATAAGAACAATAAGGCGTCTGTTTTGGTTGAAAAAGTTCATAATCTAGATACGGACGAGGGAAGTTTTCCGGACTATGCGTATCTGCTTTTGACTCCGGAAGGTGAGGCAGAGACAGAATTCGATGTTATGGCAACTGATGAAATGTCCGTTAAATCGGGAGTCTATACCAAAGTGGTTAGAGCTATGACGAATACCATTTTGAATTTTCAGTTCGTCTCTGATATCTGCACAGCATTGGACGGGGATATTATGACGGTCACAATTCCCGAAGCGGTTGAAAACCATAGAGACGAGCTGGAAACGAATAAACCAGTGCACTTTCAAGTTCCAGGTTTCCACGCGATTGTAATGCCGTTAAACGGCAAATAACCTTAACTGCACGCTGTTATAGCGTGCTCTAATGCTCTGGAATCCAGGGTATTAGAGCAACCTATAACCATTAAATGAGGAAAGTAATTATGCCAATTACATTAGAGAAAGCGAAACAATTGACCTGGAATGATACCCTTTACCATGATACGGCAACCAATGCCGATGGTACGCCGATGAGATTTAGGGTGATGGGAGCTGTCAAAACCTGGAAACGAAATCCAAACCGAATACGGGTGCCATTAAAAAGGGGATTATACCAAACTGGATACCTTGTCAATGACACCTTCGAAGGTGGACGGTGTTTTGACCTGGATATATCAAAAGTCAGTCTTTAAGGTGGCGTAAAATGCATTGGAAATGTTTTTTTTGGGCCGGGTTGACCTCGGCCGTATGTTGGATAGGGATATACTTTGCAGTTAAACTGATTTTAAACTATGGAGGGAACTAATTATGAATGCGTATGAGAAAGAATATGACGAACAGGAGTTCCAGCGGATGTTGGATGAAAACTATGATGAGTTTATCATTATGGGCGTATCCTATGGTGCTGGATACGTTTTGCGCCGTGTCGATCCAATTGCATTCAGGTGCGCTATGGCGGACGAGGACATAGTATGGGTATGTGCAGAATGTGAAAGTGAATTTGACGAGTATGACGACGCGGAAGAGTGCTGCACGGACGAATAAAAAGGAGGTTATATAATGAGGACTGAAACCGCGGACGGGAGTTTATATTAATGGGAAAAATAACCTTGATATTACTGGCAATCGGATGCCTTGCCGTCGTGGTCAAACTGGCAACGAAGATCTGGCAGCAGGGCATGATTGATGAAATCTTGGAACAAGAGCATAGGGAGGTGATTGACGAATGAAAGCTAACGTTATCCAAGTAAGAGGAGGCTTTGACCCTTACTACTGTGCATTAGAAGTGGACGGGAGAATACTAAAAATGAATGGTAGGGATTACTCCATTCACCCAAAAACGGATGAATACGTTGATGGGTGGAGTGTTAGGAACATGTTAATGCGAAACTGGCTACAAACTATTGCTGACAAAATAAATGAGGGAGGTGATTGACAAATGAAGAGGAATAAACAAGCAAACAGGGCTGGGCGGAAAAACAGCACGTATCCCAAGAAACGGGCGTTTCTCGTCCGTGAGAACCAGCGGCGTAGGCAATTTGCAGCGGAAACTGGATCCGAGTATGTCCCCGTGTACGGGCATTCCTATCCCCTGGACAAGAAACCATGGAAATGATGATCAAACTATCCTACTTTGGCATCGGGGCGTTCCTTGGTGCCATTGTAGGCGCATGTGTAATGTATGTATTGACATTGTGAAGGGAGGGATTGAGGGGACTATTGAGATCAAGTCGGTTTTATCAAAATGGCGTGCAATTGGTTGGATCCGTGGGTGAGGTGATATTATTCTTTTCCGGGTTCTACCTTGGCAAGGGTATGATCCTAACCGCGGGAATCCTAACTATAATCAGGATAATTTACAAGATTGTTATGGAGGAATTTAAACACAGCCGCAACCGAGCGGTAATAGGGGAGGGGGTGAGCAAACTACATGCGGATAATGATTGAAGCGTTTTTGATTGGTGCCGGCCTAACTGTGCTATTCTTACTATTGGACTGGGCCGTGATGAGGTTGAAGAAACTAATCACGAAAGGAAAATAATCATGTGTAAACACGGGTTTACTGATAATCAATGGTGCGCGCATTGTCTGGGGCTTGTTCCCTTGAGACACACATACGCGTGGTCAAGGTTTGCTCCGCGAACTGAGGACGGGTACATGCGGGTGGAAATTGACCTCGATCATGTTCTAGTCCAGGCTATAGATCCTCGATCTGTACCGTGGAAACTACCCGATAGGGTGTATGGGAGGGTGGGAGAATGAACGTATTAGTTGCTTGTGAATTTTCAGGTGTGGTTAGAGACGCATTTAAAAAGAGGGGACACTTTGCTGTGTCTTGCGACTTTCTACCCGGAGAAGGTAAAGGGTATATCTACCACTATCAGGGAGACGTATTCGACATTATAGATGAAGATTGGGATTTGATGATCGCGCATCCCCCCTGCACATATCTTACGGTAACTGGAAACAAGTGGTTTAAACCTAAATATAAGGATAGGTTTCCTAACAGGGGAAGACAGCGCGAAGATGCTGTGAAATTTTTTATGGAGTTAGCAGCGGCCCCCATTGACAAGATAGCTATTGAGAACCCCGTCGGGATAATGTCTACAAGATGGCGTAAACCAGATCAATATATACAACCGTATTGGTTCGGTGATCCACATAGAAAAAAAACGGGGTTATGGCTCCAGGGGTTACCAAAGCTTCAGAAAACAAACGTTGTAACACCAAACGTATATAAATTTAAAAGTGGAAGAGGATCATATGATAGAGGCTACATGGAGGCTACGTGTTTACCATCTAAGGAGAGGTCAAAAGTAAGATCCATTACATATCAAGGGATAGCCGACGCAATGGCCGACCAGTGGGGAGGTGAACTATGAACTTGTTAATCACAGCATATGCGCCTTTGACTCCGCCTTCGGCTATCCTGTCCAGGGTGAAGACAGAGCGAACTAAAACCCTAACCAAACTAGTCACGCAATTTGGCATGATCGATTACACAAACTATTATGGTAAGGAATGTACACAGGATATCGCCATACTGGGGTTACAGGGTCAACCAATAACCCAGTACACGGTCATTGTGGAAGGGTGCCGGAATATCGGCCGGCTAACCAAACGATCAACAAAAGCACTGTTCAAGGTCGGGATATCCATTGACACGGTCATGGACTGGGACGATAGATCGGGAATGATAACCCTGCACGTGTCTAATGGAACTGGCATGGACTATCCCCATATGGTGGAAATGATCCAGCGTCTGGTTCTCCGGGCCAGTGGATACTCCAAGGTCAAGCAAAGTCAATTCAACTTACACTCATTCAAACAAACTATAGCCCTGATCTATGACGTGAAAAAGGGTGTGGAAAGTGCCCAGGACATGGTCACGTGGTTGGATATCCGGGAAATGGTCCAGCTGGAGGAGCTCCGCCAACGGTTGAAAGAACAAAAGCGCGCACTTACACAGGAAAACCGAGAACGTCGCGACAAGTACTTGAAACAAAAGAACAAGCACAAGAAGAAGGGACGGCATAAACGTCCTGGGCCACCAGCGCAACCGTGGAAAAAACGGTCCCGCCACCATGCACGGTACAAGGCCAGCTTGGAACGAACCAGATCCAAGAAGAGGACGGAAAAAAAAGCATTGGGCCTGGGCAATTAGACTGCGAACCATTCAGTGCGATCATACCTGAATACACGTGCGAACGGTTCCAGAAGATGGCTCGGGCAGCACTCGCGGACATTGAGTCTGGCAAACCCATTACCTTAATTGACGACAATAAGGTGAACAGGATGCTAGTCTGTGGAAAATGTGAGAGATCCAAACTGGATCCAGATCATGTTGAATCCACGTTCAAAACACATATCCAAACCATGCTAGAGAGACTGTTCACAATGGATGAGATCGGTCAACATGATCGCGGCGAACCCTGTCCCCGTGGACAGGACGTCGTTAACATTAACAATCGCCTGAACTGGATCAAGTCCAGACAGGAAAGACTACAAGGAGGGAATCATGGCTAAGAATGGAAAACACGTAAACCCGGAATTGCCACAGGACGTGGTTAAGGAGATTCAAAAGGCGACGTCAATGCGAGCCAAGGCGAAAATGCATGAAGAGGAGGCTGTGACGTTGAAAGACCAAGCGAACGAGATCCTCTTGCCCATGATGAAAGCCTTTGACGTGGGCAAGTACCATGTCAAGGGTGTGGGATATGTCGCCACTAGAGCCAAATCAGGTTGGTCTATCAACGAAAAAAAGCTACGTGAGAACATGGTCTTGGCCGGAATTGACCCGGACACAGTGGAAACTGTCATTGGTTCCAGTACCACGTCATGGTCCACGGAATATGTGGAGTTCCGCCGTGGATAATAACCCGGACCCTGGCCATTAACAGGATCAGGGTCCTAGTCTAGGAGGAAAAATGGAAGAGTTCAAACACCGTAAACTGGAGGACGTCCTAACCCGAGTCGCCCAGATCTGGAGAGACCGTGCAATGAATAAAAAATGGACGGGTCCACATATCCGACCCTCTAATGTGTGGCAGATCTGCGCGTCGGAGCTGGAAATGCACATTAACATAGCCAAGTCGATCAAAAAAGTGGAATGAGGGGAAAATGAGGGGTAAATGGTAGGTAAAACCTATGTTAACCCAGTGTTAACTGTATACAAAAGTGCTCAAAATGTTGCATTTTGTTGCTTTGTCCTTTCTGCTTTCTAACCACCATCCCACCCCGCCCTCCCTTCCGTCATTATGTCGGAGGGGTGAGTGTATGTCAAGTGACGATTGTAAAAAAGGAGGTGATGCCCGGTGATGAACGTTGTCCTGAAGATCATAATTTTTATCTTCCTTTTGACTTGTTCGAGTGTCCAGGGTTAGTGCCGGGGGATGCGCATCCGGCGAAATGCAACACGCATTTATGGGAGAGGTAAAAAAATAAAAATATTGCTTGACACACAATTAAGAATGATAGATCATGTAGTTGTGTGAGAGACAAAGGGGGAAAAACAACGCGGGGATGGAACAATGTTGACCATGAACGAACCAGTGAAAAAGAAAAAGAAGACCATATACTACGTGAACGTGACCCGGATTGCCAGGGGAACGGGGTACAGCGTCGCGCACATGTCCAGGGTATTTAGGAACGAGAGCGGTGTCAGTATCAAGTGTGTGGAAAAGGTGAGTGCGGCCATGGGGATCAGTGTGGAGGAACTGTTGTCTGCAATCCGGGAACGTCGAGTCAGGGTCGAGTCGAAGGTGGGGGATTAAAATGATAATCTGCGCTACGGCATTGTTGGCTCACGTGTTAGCCGTTAACGGAATGCTCTGGGAGGGTGCAGCGTATGCCTGGATTCTGGCAGCTATTTTGGATACCATTCTTGCTGTGTTTTTTATATATGCCAGATACATAGCTGGTCGGAAATGAAAAAATCTCAGATAGTTTACAGTGACCGGCGTATGATCATATACGCTGATGGGTTGATAACGAAGGGGGAGGATGACATGGAAATGAATGAATACTCAGTAAAACGGTCCAGAGTCCGCAAGACGTGTTGTCTGTGCGATCAACCGATCACTATTGGGGAGTTTCACCACGCTAGCCGATATAAATCTGCTCACATGGACTGCGTGACCCCTGATGCCGTCAAGATCTCGCCAGAGATTGCAAGGAAATCCTTCACGTGTGTATTGCTTAGGTTATTGGACGAAGTTGAACACCTATCCGAGTGCAATCTCTTGCTCCCATCGGATAAAATGAGGATTTTGGAAAGTGTGAGCACTATGTTAAAGGAACGGGAGAGCGTTCCCGAGAGCGGGAGAGAGGAACGGAGGCGGCGGAAGGTGGAAAAGGGGTACTCTGAAAGATAAGGAGGTGTGGAAATGATTCAACAAGGTGATCTTCATAATTTATATAATGAGTTGGATGTGTTGAAAGAGGACGTTAAAGGGCTTCAGGATGATATCGCAAAGATCTCCCGAGCGTTGGTTCTCTTAAACAGAGCAGTCTTCAAGGGTCTCTTAAACAGAGCAGTCTTCAAGGGTTCGGTGTCTACTGGATTTGACGACGATGACAAAGTGTAAGTTCTGCGGTGCGGAATACGTGTCGAAGGAACGAGTGCTCGGACATTACTGGGGCGCGTCAACCACCGTTGTTTGTGTTCATAAGGAATTGTCAGAGGACGAATGTCCAAGATGCTGGAGACAAACCACGAAGGATAAAAGGAGGTATGAAAATGGGTAAAAAACTTGCAGAGTGTTTACTCCGTCGGAAAGAATTACAGGAAAAGTTGGATCGGATGAAAAGCGTTGACGTTGCCGCTATATATGAGGTTAAGGTCGAGCGGCGGAAGGTCACGGACACGGTTGATGATATTATCGCAAAAGTCCCCCGGATAACCTACGCGGATTTTCAGCGAGAATACTCTTTTTACGCTCGACAGCTCCGTCTTATAGACGGGGCAATACAGCATTCAAATTGGACCGTGGAAGTTACCGACGTGGACAAGTGTTTTGATGATTTCAGACCAGAATAAGGTGTGTGGGTGGTGAAGCTGAGGGTTTGCCGATGTCCCTTAACATCGAGGTATATCATGGTTACCGATGCAATTTTAAAAAAAGAGTAGCTCAGTTGGTTAGAGCACGGTCCACAACGAGGCCGAGGTCGCGGGTTCGATTCCCGTCTCTATTCCTTGGATGGAATAAAAAAGGTACTCCGATTGACCGAATTAGGTACTCCGAATAAGATAAGGACCGAATTTGATAAAATCCGATTGCCGAGTATGATAATTCCAACTAACCTAGCTTCGACCCACATTTAATATTATGCAATTACCGACACCAGACATATTAGGGTTGCCTGAAAAGTACGATACGTGGAGACCGTACCAGTCCCAGGCGTGTGAACTGATGATCGACCCTGATCCCCGGTTCTTCCTCTGTGTGGCCCCAACGGGGTTTGGAAAGTCGCTTACGTATATGACGGCGGCGCACATGATCCCCGGACGGGCGGTGATCCTAACTAGTACCAAGGGTCTCCAATCCCAGCTGTTGAAGGATTTCCCCGATCACGTGGTGGATATCCGGGGGAGAAACAATTACACATGTCGGCTCAATACTAAGGTGACATGTGACCTCGGACTGTGCATGTTCGGGGTCAAGTGCACGATGAAAACCGAGGGTGGGTGTTTTTACTATGATCAAGTTAAACGTGCGCGGTCCGCCAAGGTCGTCGTGACCAATTATTCCTACTGGATGTCTCAGAATGAATACGCGGAAGGGTTGGGGAACTTTGACATGCTGGTGTCGGATGAGGCGCATGCAGCGCCGGACCATGTCATTGATCACATGTCCGTTGTATTCAGCCGGTCCAATCATATTGAAAAGAACATGTTGGAGTTGAAGGGGAAACTTCCCACGACGGTAGGAGCGTGGATAACCTGGGCGGGGAAGCGTCTAGGTAAGGTGAACGCGGAGAAGGTCCAGGCGAAGCTAAAGCGGAAGGAAAAGCGCTATCTGATGCTGAAACGGTTACATGAAAAGCTGGAACGGCTGGCGGATAGCATAAACAAGTCTTGGGTGTGGGAGGATAATGGTGACAGGATCACCTTATCCCCGATCTGGTGTGCGCCATATACCGAGACGACACTGTTCTTGGGGATTCCGAAGGTCGTCCTGACCAGTGCGACTGTGGTAGGAAAGACCGCCTCCCTCCTCGGGGTCCCCAAGGACCAAATTTTCAAGGAGGAGTTTCCACATTCTTTCCCCGTGGAGAATAGACCGTTGATTCATATTCCCACGGTGAGGATGAACCATAGAAACACGAAGATGGATGAGAGGTTATGGATCACCAAACTGGATCAGATAGTTCGACCACGAGTGGGGACAAAGGGTATTATACATACGGTATCGTACAAACGGCGGGATCTGGTACTGGACCAGAGCACGTTGTCCAAAGTGATGATTACACACCAGCGACGCAATACCGAACAGGTCGTTCGGACGTTCAAGAGAAAAGACCCTCCCTGCGTCCTCGTGTCCCCAACTATGGCCACCGGGTGGGATTTTCCCGGCGACCAATGCCGGTGGCAGGTGATTGTAAAATTGCCATACCCCGACACCAGAGGCGCTATTATTCAAGCAAGGTCAAAAGAAGACAAAGATTACAGCGCGTACATTGTGGCTCAGCAGCTGGTTCAGGCGACGGGGCGCGGGGTGAGGTCCGTGGACGATTGGTGTGAAACGTTTATCATTGACGGGAGCATAGTATGGTTCCTTGACCGGAATAGACACTTGATTGTTGATTGGTTCAACGGGTCTTATCGGGAAAGTCGGACCGTACCCAAACCAATACAAATGGAGGATTGAAAAATGGCTGAAAAATTAGCAAGTTTAAAACCCAGTGATCACACAGAAGGTGGCGGACTCCTTGAGGACGTGAACGGTGTTATCAAAGAGGCGATGTTCGCCATGAACACGTACAATGGAAAGGTCAGTCCCGGAGCGCCATCCATTCTGCTTGAAATTGACGTGGAAGGTGACGTGTTTTCCCAATACTGGTCGGTGGGGTCCCATGAAGCGTGGATGCCCACAGACGACGGGACAGGGCTTAAGGCCATTGGGAAAGAGACGGCACTGAGGACCAATTCAAACGCGGGTATCCTGTTGAAGTCCCTGGTCGATTCCGGATTCCCGGAGGATGATCTCGGGGACGGCATTGCCGCACTGGTCGGCCTCCAAGCTCACTTTATCCGTGTCCCGGCACCCAAACGTCCTGGGTTGAAACAAAGCGACAAGAACAAAGATCGTGAACCTACCCTGTTGGTTGTCAGTGAAGTCCTGTCCCTGCCTGGGGAGAAGAAAAAACCCAAGGGTGCGCCGAAGACCAAGACGGTGGCCAAACCCAAGGCCAAACCGAAAGAGAAGGAAAAGGTCGAGGACACGGGTGACGTGAACGAAAAGGCGACTGAGATCATCATGGGTATTCTCGCTGAAGATGGTCCATTGAAGGTGGGTCAGGTCCCCGCAAAGATCCTCGCTGCTGTTAAGGGAACGGACGTGAAAGGAAACGACATAATCAAGGCCGCGTTTGCCAAGGGGTTCTTTGACGCTGGTCCTTGGGAATATGAGGGGGATACGCTCTCTATTGGATAGTGAGGTTTGAAATGATTTATTTGTTTGCTGTACGGTCACGGTCATGGTCACGGTCAAGGTCAGGGTCAGGGGTACGATCGCGGTCCTGGTCAGGGTCATGGTCAGGGTCATGGTCAGGGTCAGGGTCCTGGTCAGGGTCATGGTCAGGGTCATGGTCATGGTCAGGGTCACGGTCAGGGTCATGGTCAGGGTCACGGTCAGGGTCATGGTCACGGTCGAAGTCATGGTCAGGGTCACGGTCAGGGTCATGGTCATGGTCACGGTCAGGGTCAGGGTAATATTAATTTCTATAGGAGGTTTAAAATGAGTATTGACAACTTAACGATAAAAGAACTGAAAGAAATTTTATCCTTGTCCATTGGGGCAAATGAGTCCCCTTACCACATTGGAAAAAACTACTTTATCCGGACGGTTACTATGATCCAGATTGGAAGATTGGTGGGCGTAACGGAAAAGGAGTTGGTTTTAGAGGATGCCGTCTGGGTTGCAGATGCGGGACGGTTTACCCAAGCTTTCACTGATGGAGCTTTGTCCGAGGTTGAACTTTTCCCAAAAGGCGAGGTGATTGTGGGAAGGGGTTCCGTAATTGACGCGTGTGTATGGGATAGGGATTTGCCGAAAGATCAGGTGTAGCATGACTCATTACTGTGTAGTACTTCGCCGGTCACGGTCAGGGTCATGGTCATGGTCACGGTCAGGGCCATGGTCATGGTCATGGTCATGGTCACGGTCAGGGCCATGGTCAAGGTCAGGGTCAGGGTCATGGTTATGGTCATGGTCAGGGTCATGGTCATGGTCAGGGTCATGGTCACGGTCACGGTCACGGTCATGGTCACGGTCATGGTCATGGTCAAGGTCACGGTCAGGGTCAGGGTCAGGGTCAGGGTCATGGTCATGGTCAAGGTCAAGGTCACGGTCACGGTCATGGTCACGGTCAGGGTCATGGTCAGGGTCAGGGTCAGGGTCATGGTCAAGGTCAAGGTCAAGGTCAAATGAAAATTGAAATAGAAGACAAGAAATGGCCCAAGGTCATGTGGGACGACGGCGAACCTCGGCGAGAGGGTATTCACCTATCCGACGTTATGAAATCCTTGCAAAAGAAAATGGGGACGTCCTACAGTGGGAAAGGTTTCGAGGACATGGCGTTGACTGCCGAGATCGGCTTCCTGTGGGAAAGAGTCTTGTCTAAAGTTATGGGGGAAAAGTACGCTATTCGTCCACCCCAACTTTCCTCTGGGGGGATCTGGATGTCCCCTGATGGGTTCATTGCATCCCCCCGAGGATTGGAAATTGAGGAGTACAAGGCGACGTGGAAGTCTGCTAATTCCTCTCCCGCTGACAATTGGAATTACATGACACAGGTTAAGGCGTACTGTCGTGCCATGGAAACAAACTTAGCTACCATGCGAATATTCCACGTAATGGGAAATTATCGCGGGTCTGGTCCCCTGTACCGTGTGGCGAGGTTAGAGTTTTCCCAAGGGGAATTGGACCAGAACTGGGACATGATTGTGAAAGAAAAGGAGAGAATGGAGGGAGAAAATGACTAACCAAAACATGAAAAAATTAGGATTCACGTCCGCCAAGGACATTAAACTCGCCCCGCGTATCATCTTGTCCCTGTGCGGGTTGGAGAAACAGGGCAAGACCCATTTTGCCCTAACCGCTCCCGGACCCGTGGGACTGTTCTCCACGGACATTGGGGAAGAGGGCGTGGTGGACAAGTTCACCGAGGACAAGGACATATTCATCATGGACGTGGCAAGGCTAGGGGAGGAGAGCGCAGACAAGGCTCCGGCGGAGTGGGACAGGTTCCATACGGCCTACGTTTCCCTATTGCGGGGGAGTGATGTCCGGACCATTGTCTTTGACACGGCGACGGAGATCTGGGAATTGCTTAGGATATCCCGGTTTGGTCGTCTTACCCAGGTCATGCCCTATCAATACGGTCCGGTCAATGCCGAATATCGTCACTTGATCAGGGAGGCTTATAACTATGACAAGAACCTGATCCTGCTCCACAAGATGAAGTCCGAGTACGTAGACGACAAGAGGACGGGGAATTATGAGAGAGCCGGGTTCGGGGACACTGGGTTCTTGGTCCAGATCAACGCACAGATCTATCGGTACACTCCCGAGGATGGTGGAGATTTTGTCCTGTGGGTGAAGGATTGCCGACAGAATCCCGACATTGCAGGACAGGAGTTTGAAGGATCCATGTGCAGTTTTCCTTTCCTTGCGACAATGGCAATGCCGAATATAGATCCGGAGGAGTGGGAATGATTGAGAACTACCCTAATATCATAGTATTAGAAGGGACTGTTATTCACTCCACAGATTCCGCCGTACTGTTCGATTTTGGACACACAGAGGAAGTATGGATACCAAAGTCCCAAATGGAGGATTGGCCCGATGACGGGTTCACTGGGGAGGTTATGGTTTATGAATGGATTGCACATGAAAAGGGTTTGATATGATTCTCGTCGATGACCGTACAGGGTCCAAGGAACTCTATCCCTACCTACCCAAACCCAAGATCCTGTGCCAGTTAGAGTTTGCCGACTTCGCCTATTCCGGAAACGGACCCAACGGTCAAGTGTCCATCGGCGTGGAAAGAAAAGCGATCAAGGACTTTTTAAGCTCCATGACCTCGGGTCGTCTATCCGGTCACCAATTAATCGGCCTTAAAAAACAATATGATTACATCTACATCATACTGGAGGGAATATGGAAACCAGATCCAAAGGACGGGAGATTATTAACTCTCTCGGGAAAGAAGTGGAGTCCCATCTCACAAGGTTCTCGTCGCTATATGGCCAGAGAAGTATGGAACTTTGCACAAAGTTTGAGCGTGATGGCAAACGTTATGATTGTACATACTGGATCGATGCGGGGGACAGCACAGTGGTTAGGGGCGAATTTCGCTTGGTGGCAGAAAAAGTGGAAGGCGCACAAGTCCCACTTGCAGTTCCACGATCCACCTGTTTGTGCAAGTCTTGTGAAACCAAACCTCGTAACTAAAATAGCGTCCCAGTTAGACGGCGTCGGCTGGGACAAAGCTAGGAAAATTGGGAAAAGGTTTTCCAACCTGCGGGAAATGATGGACGCGGGGAGGGAGGACTGGACGGCTATTGAGGGGATTGGAAAAAAGACAACAGAGAAAATCATGTGTCAGTTGAGTAAAGAGTGGGAATAAATGATCGTAATTAAAAAAGGAGAGGCTGTCAGGATACCGGGGAAATCTTGTGACTGTGAGACAGGGAGTCCAAGAATAGGTGAGGAGATACGCGCTTTTGTTCGAGTATCCAAGAACGGGAGTCCTCTCAAACCCTCGGGGAAAAGTGTTCAAACTGTTGTTCCCGATCCCCTTGGTAATGTCTTTATTGAACTCACGGAAGAGGACACGGCAGAAGGGGGTATGTGTACAGTTTACGTGGAGATGAAAGGGTGTTTGGACTTTTTTGAGTTATGTGACATCTATCCAGAGGTGTGAAATGCGAAAACGCTGCCAGCTCTGCCCTGACCTTGTCAAGTCCCGGAAAAAAGTATGCTGGGGGACAAGGTACACGACGGGGGACCATGACAATACTCGGGTTATGGTTCTTGCCGAGTCCCCTGGATATCAAGAGGACAATGCCGGAACTCCCCTAATAGGTCCCAGTGGACAGGAGGCAAGACACCACCTTGATATTAACGGGATCTCTCGTCATGGTGTCTGGTTGGACAACGTGATTAAGTGCCACCCGACGGGAGACAGGAACCCGACGGTGGAGGAGGTGGAAACCTGCACGACCACACACCTTATTCCCAAGATCTGGGAAATCTGTCCCCAATACGTGATCACAATGGGAAGGTTTTCCACAAGGTTGTTTCTCGGGGACGTGGATATGGAAATGGTCCACGGCATTCCCCATGAGACCACCTTCCACGGTTATCCCTGTGTCGTCATCCCATCCTATCACCCCGCCGCTGGTATGCATAGTCCCGAAACCATGATCATGTACCATGCGGACATGGTCGTGGCAGGGAAAGTGATCAAGGGTGAGGTCCCTACCACGCCTCCCGTGGACAGGTACAAGGGTAAGGAAAAGTACAAACTGATCAAGTCCATTAGCGAGGTCCCCCACGTGTGGAAATATCCGGGGATCATTACCGTGGATACGGAATGGGCGAAGGGGGGTCCATGGTGTCTATCGTTTTCAACATACCCTGGGTCGGCATACGTGATAATGGCCGACAATAAGACGGCCTTGACCGCATTCAACGCCATGGTGTCAGATCCCGAGACCACCACCATAATCCACAACGCGGCGTATGATCTCCCTGTCCTTGACCAGATGGGGGTTCATCCAGCCAAGATAGCCGACACCATGGTCATGGCCTACCTTCTCCAGAACGAACCCCAAGGTTTGAAACCTCTAGCCTTTCGCCACTGTGGGATGGAAATGAAAACGTACAAAGAAATGGTAGGAACGGCTACACAGGTTAAGGCAATAAAATACCTCATGGCCGTGTCCTGGCGCAAGGGAGGTTGGCCCAAACCGGACCCCGTCCTAGAATGGCGAAAGGGGGAACCTCATGTTCGGCAACCGCAAAATATCAGTGTTAAGGTTCGAAAAGTTCTCAATGCTCTGGGAGATGGCAAAGATGTTGACGCCTATGATCGTTGGCGCAAGATGGAAGGTACTGAAGTCGTGGAGAAAGTCCTCGGACGATTGGATGAAGCCGACCTGTCGGATATTCCTGTGGAAGACGCGGTCCGGTACGCAGCACGTGACGCGGATGCAACATTACGTGTTTACCCAGGACTGTGGGAACGAATCACCTCCCTTGGACTGGAAGACACGTTTTGGCGTGATATGCGCGCCATGCCGATGGTTGTGGACATGCAGTCAAACGGTATGCCGTGTGATAGGAAATCTTTTCAAAAACTTAGTGACTATTTCCAGGAGAAAATGGATGAAATACGAGAACGAATACAACACTCCGTTGGGCATCTTATGGAGGGGAGACAGGTCAACCCAGGCTCGTACCCGCAATCCTCAGAACTCATCTACGACAAACTTAGACTCCATGAAAAAGGGGGAAGACACAAAAGCAGAAAAGGAGCGGTCCAAAGAAGCACGGCGGAAGACATCCTTAAAAGATATGTGGGACTCCATCCTGTAGTGCAGGAGATCATGGACTGGAGAGGGTATCAGAAGTTGAAGGGGACGTATTCGGATGCCATACCCAAGTTGATGGAGGAGGATGATCGGGTCCGGGCGACGGTTAGGATGACCAGGACAGCGACGGGGAGACTGTCCACGTCAACACCTAACCTGATGGCCCAACCGGTACGATCAGAGGAGGGGAGAAAGGTTCGGGACTGTTACCGTGCGGGCCCAGGTAGGGTGTTCTTGTCCGGGGACTATTCTCAGGTGGAAATGCGCTGCGCCGCTCACGTGTCCCAAGACCCGGCCATGATCGACGTGTTCTTATCCGGGGAGGATCTTCATTCCAAGACAGCCTCGGCCATGTTCGGAATCCCCATGGACCAGCTGGATGAGATGAGGCACAGGTATCCGGCCAAAAGGGTCGGGTTCGGCATCCTGTACTTGATCACGACGGAGGGGTTATTCCGAGAGTTGACCGTCGCCGGCGTCCCCATTAGCTTGGACGATTGCAGGGAAATGATCGAGTCCTGGTTTGAGATCTACCATGGCGTGTCCGCGTTCATGAAGGAAAACGGTGCGTTTGCCAAGAGGTATGGGTATGTGAAGGACATGTGGGGACGGAGACGGTACATACCCAATATTAGATCCACGCACAAATGGTCCCGGTTGGAAGCGGAACGTCAAGCTGGCAATGCCCCTATCCAAATGGGTGCTCAGGGTGTGATCAAGGAGGCCATGGGGAGGTTGGTCCCCGTGTACCGTGAAATGGGGATCAAGCCGCTATTGCAGATCCATGATGATATAGTCTGGGAGGTAGAAGAGGACATGGTGGAAACGTCCGCCGCTGTGATAAAGGCCGTCATGGAAGACTCCACTCCCAAGGATTTCACTATCCCCTTGGAGGTGGATTTCAAATATGGCAAGCGGTGGGGGTCTATGTCACATCTACAGTTTGAATAGTCCCCGAGTTGTTTTTCCAGCACAGGAGGTTGTCGCTGGATCTCACGAAGAAGCTGTTACTCGGTGCCCCAGACCCGTCATTTTTTTGTCCAAATGTGATACACTCGTTTGATCCGTCCAACGTGACCGCTGTATTCCCGCCCGAGTCACTTACCCGCACAGACCCATTTGACCCGTCTAATCGGACAGCAAGGTCCTCGCTAGCATCATACAGGTTAATCCTCGTGTTCCCTGTGTCGTACTCAATAAGCTTCTGTCCCGTGCTCCCATCAAACACGGTCAAGCCCCCGTTCGCGTCAATGGTAACCGTGGTCCCGGCAAAATCACTAATGTGAAATACTGTATCTCCGGCTGAAGACGCAGGGATTAAGCTGAGTGCGGGGACTTCGTCTGACAAACCTCGGAGGGCAAGTCCACCGTGTCGGACCTGAAACACCTCGTGACGAAGATCATAGCTATAATTGGACACGGCAGGGTAATCGGCCTTGTCAATGAACAATCTGTTTCCTCGTCCATCATTGTATATTGGAAGGTATTTGATGGAGGCGATCTCATTTGTGGTAAGGACTAACCCTGGGATCGGGTGGGACAGGTACACTGTGGTGTTGGGATCAGAATACGCCGACGCCCCAACAGCGACAACATGCTCTGCCGCATCGTCCAATGTTATCTCTAGTAGCTGTCCTGCGAAGAGATTGCTTCGTACATCCGCGTCCAGGGAGAATACCGTCTCCGAGGTGGTGGTTATCGTGTCTGTTACAGAGGGTCCGTTGTCCAAAAGGTTGTTAGAGAATGCGACGATGAAATCGTTCCGTTCCGCGTTGCTTGTGAAATACACTGTGTCAGATGCATATCCCCCTGCCATCTCCATTCGACAGTCAATAATACCGTTCGACCTTCCCCCACAATAGAAAATTTGGTCCCCGCTCCCCTCAAACGACGGTTTGTAAAAATAGTTTGAGTTCGGGTTGTGGGTCGCGTTGTACTCTATCCGGATATGCCATGTCCCAGAGTAATCGGCCTTGCCGCTGAAGTGGGTGAATCGCCCACCGAAGAAAGAGTTTTCATTTACCCAACCAGAGTTTGCCGGGTTGATCTTGATGTTGACCTCGTTGTCCACGATCCTGTCCAGGTGAAAACGGTTATAGGATACACCTTCCGCCGACGCATTGGTCAGGAGAATCCCCGTCTTACACCCCTCGACCCTGCGGAAGTGGATGTCGCTAGAGTTAAGGTTACTGACCTCAACTGCTGTCACGGTGGTAAAGGTTTCATAATCACTGCCACTGTCCACGTCCAGGTCCTTTACGGTAAGGTTTCGCACAGTGCCAGATGTCCCCTCGCCTACCCGAATACAATAACCCGAGTCCGCCGCTGGTTTTAACCTCCCGACAAATCGAACATGCAGAGCGTCCACGTCAAAATCAACACTATTGCACGTGGATAGACCGGCATCGATCACTATGCTAGCCCCTTCCGCCGATGCTCCAACTAAGTCGTTGAGGGCGTTGCTGTCATCTGTGGACCCGTCGTGGAGGGCGCCGAACATTTTACTCGACAATACACTGGGTCCCGTGTAGGTGAAAGAGTCCCGGTCAGTTAGGGAAAACATCGTGGACTTGGGGGAAATAATGGGACCGGCATGGGAAAGAGTCACACTTCCACCTAACGCTATCTGTGCGCCATCCTCCCTAACTATGGTGATATTGCTCGGAATTACCTCACTGGTGCTGAATGTGTACGTAGTCGTGGAGTCCCCCGAGGTGTGTGCCAAGTATATGGAAGCTTTATTTGACCCGGCGGTGTCCACATAGTACTTGATCGTGTTGCTGTCTCCTGTTATGCCCTGGTCCGCTGCGTCCGCGTCTGGGTAATAGTACCCCATGGACCCACTTTCGGCCCCTATGTCGTCCTCGGTCCATATTAGGTTGTCGTCACTGTCGTACAGCCTGAACCTGTATGCTCCCGTGGACGTGTCCAACCACACCATTGCCGATCCCCGGCTATCCAATACCACCGGGTTCTCGTTGGGTGTCGCCTTGTCCCGGTCCGACCAAGTCGTCTTGGGTGTGGTCGTCCCCGTCTCGTACGTGTACAACTTCCCCCCACTGTAGGGATCACCGTTCCCGTCCAGTTCTGTAAACCGTGGGTTGTAAGATGGTCTTATCATTATTTATTCCTCGTTCTCATAGTCGTCGGGTTCTATGTCCTCTAACCGTGCCAGTCCCAGCCGGATTAAAGTTGACGTCGGGCTTATTCGTATCCCTTTCCTCTGCATGGAGTTCAATAGGATCGCTATTCTGCTTTTTATGGCCGCCTTATCCAAAATACCCAGAGCCATACCTCCAGCAGCCCCGACTTGTCCTCCCATTTTCGCACCTACCGCACTCCGGACAGCAATTCCCATATCGGTAAGGTCCGCGTTGGCCATATTCCCTATTCTAGCCTCAATAGCTTCCCTGAGTTCAATCAATGGAGCGGCCTTTTTATTCAGTCTTTTAATTTCAGGTTCAATGTGTTCCAACCACTCCATCGCGTTTCTGGCAATCAGGACTTTTTGTTTCTTGGTTAGAGGGGAACTTTTAAAATTATCGTAGACGGAACTCACCTCGGCATACAAGCTTTTCTTGAACGTGTTCACCTCTGAAGGTGTCATTTCTTTGAGAACACGTCTTCCCCCCACAAGCTCTGTGTTAGCCAGGATTATTTCCTTCCTAGCTTTATCCAAAGCTTTTTTGACGGATATAGGGTCTCCTGTCGAATACCGTACAGACTTTCTAAGCTTTCCAATCCCCTTTAGTAAAGTTTTAATGGACGTTGTCTGCCCTTGAATAGTCTTCGCCGCTGCTAACGCGTCCACACTCTCCCCTATATCGGATATGGTTCCGACGAGTTTGTCCCACCCGTCCATATTCAGTTTTATCGCATTATCCAGTGCCGCTTGTGTGACCGTTCTCCTTTTTTTAAGTTTGATACCCTGAAGCTTTGCAGCACTTTGATAGAGTCTGTGTATTCTCTTTTGAGACACTACAGTGTCGAACCCGAACCTCATACCCTTTTGGATCATCGTCGTGGGTTCTAATGCAGACATTCCCGTAGTCGTCGCATCAGCTATCCTTTTCACAGTGGACAGTCTTCCACCCTTTGCTAAAATGTTGACAGGAACCTTCGCGGGGATAACTGCCGTTGTAATGTCCCCAATGACCTTAGCCAGGTCTGATCTAACCGTCTCCTCTAAAAGTCTCCTGTCCCCATAAGACGCTTTTAAATCGTCCACAACAACGTCCACGTGATGTTCGTATTCTTGTTCTCCTGGGGTCAATTTTTGGATAAGACCTGTTGCAAGCTCCCCCAACGCCTTTGCAGATTGTTTAGGAGAGGATAGAACATCTACAAGATCCCAAACCTGTCTCATTGCACTAGCGGGAAAATTACGCGCAGATTCCCGCATGAACATCGCCTGGGCGATTCCCCGAGCGAGTATAGGGGACGTTCCCTCCTCCCCTCGAAGACTTTCCATAACCCCCTCTCGTGCGGTGTTTGCCCAGGAGAGGGTTGATTCTGTTTCCTCGGTAGGAGAGCCCACGTCCTCCGTTACACGCTTTCTACTGGACCACCGGCCTGTATAACCTAAACTTTTCTTTTCCTCCTCTTGCGCTGGAGTAGGGTCAACAAGACCTTTTCGGGAAGACCATTTCCCCATTATAGGTATCCTTCTTCAATAAGTTGTCTTTCGACGGCTGAGTCTAGTTCGTCGGGATCAGTGAGACCCTCCTCTTGGAGTTCTTTTTCAAGCTCATCCCCTCGCGCGTCAATCTCCTCTGGCGTAACGTCTTCGCCTAATTTCCAACTTTTGTTCATCATATGTTTTAGGGCCGCTCCCCTGAGTCCCTGACGAATATACATTAACTTCAATCTCATGGCTAATTTCAGTTTTCCCATGTACTTATTGTAACTCGACTCAAACTCAGCGGATACCAAGTTGGCATTGAGAACAGACCTTCGAAGTGTGTTTATCTCCTTCATAACAGCTTGTGCACCTGTAATATCGTGCCTGACGCGGTGAAATATCGACTCTACGGTCTCGAAAAAGTCCCTAGCCCCTGCCAAGTATTCTTCTTCCTCTGGAGTTAATTTTTTTAGCTCTGTAAAATTAAGCGCTCTAAGTGTCCACCTTTTTACTTTACCCTTTAACGTGAGATATTCTTTTTTATATAATTTTTTCAGTCGAAGACCCTCTGCGTACAGTTCTGACATACGCATAATATCTTTTTCTGCTTTCGTCTTCGCTCCCGTTGTGACGTCCGCACCCTCTATGATCTCCACCTCTCCTGTATCTGGGTTAATTCGGGTAATTCTACCTTTTCCTCCAGCTTTTCTCCATCCTTCGGGGATCTTTCTCCCTCTTTGTATGTATTTTTGGTTTCCTTCCTTATCCTCTATGATATCCCATTGCGGGGCGTATGTTTTAGGGTCTTTGGGCTTGTCCAGCTTTTTCTGCTCCATGGCCATCTTTTCACGATGGATCTCACCCTTCTGCGCCATCCCCTCCCGTTTAATCTTGTCAGATTCCGACCTAAGCGCATTGCCCATTGCTTCGATGGTCTCACCCGTCTGTGGGGTGTACGTCGGTCCCAGGATACTGTACACGTCATTGACCTCGTCAGGATACCTCGCTCCCAACACTTGGTAAAACGCATCCAGGTCCTCTTGGCCTTTCACACCCACCAACATATTATGTGTGAAATCAAGGACTTCTTTCCTTTGCTCTGCTGTAAACTCAGCCTCCGCCATCTTCCTTTTATGAGACATTTGTTCAGCGGCCATGTTCAACCGGCGATCCTCCCTATCCGCCGCCTGTTGGGAAATGTTCAACTGTTGCTGAGCCAGCATTTGTTGAGCAAAATTAGACTTGGGTAAATATGCCGGGGGGAAATACGCTCGGACTCCACCCCATCCTGTAAAAGCCATGGTTTTCTCCTATCTACTTCCGCCGAAGGGGAGACCCCCACCCATAGCTCCCGTGGCGGTGTTCTGTGGTCTCATCATGTACGCAGACCCGATGTTCCCCATCTGGTTAAGCCAGTTCGCCCAGATATTGGCCTGATTCTGTGTTGCCGCACCCTGGGAAACAGCCTGGTTTGCGAAAGATTTTGTGATCCCTGGGACGACGACCTGTTCGGTATCCAACGCCCCTCGGAGTCCGAAATTGGCAATAGCCGTTCCCCCTCGGATTCTTTTTTCAATAAGGTTATCGATCCTGCCCAGTTCTCGATCCAACTGAGACGCGGCATAATTTTGACCGAACTCTTGGAGAGCCGCGGCGGACCCGCCGGACAGACCGCCTCCGGACGCCATGGATGCTCTAGCGTCCAAAGCCTGCCGTCCTTGGTCCAGGAAGTATTGATAAGAGGGTCGGTCCTCTATGGCGCTTGGATCTTCCAAAAGGTTAATGTATTTCCCCATGGGGTCATACTCCGCCAACTGACTCATCCCATATGCATCTTTCAGGGAGATCAGACCCTTTTTGACCCACTTCCTTATCC
>JAAUYL010038554.1_pt1 | contig 21560 bp, 24 predicted proteins | sample 7278011 | NCBI WGS metagenome assembly JAAUYL01 (sample SAMN14350225, study PRJNA611818) | marine sediment metagenome | isolation source: surface marine sediment (1.8m) | place: French Polynesia: Moorea | collected 2018-08
AGTTATTATTATGATGAATAATTTGGTATTTCTTGTTGTTAGCATTACATGTGGAAAGAATGGCACTTTCCCTAGCCCAATTGCATGGCCAACCTGCATTGATCCAACTGCAACGACAACAACAACCACGACCCAGAGACCACTGGACCCTTGCCAGTGCATTGGTGACATCCCACAAGCTGAGGCTTGGGACATCCTCAACAAGTTCTGTCGAGATCCCACAATTGAGGGCAATGTCTACAACTTTGCTGGCTACACCCCGCCCAGCCGAAAGCGCTGTGGCAACCGTTCGCCAGCATCGCCAACCCTGGAAAACCACTGCTTTTGTGCCACAGTTGAAGAGCAAGCCAGTAAGAAATGCCATATACGTAGATGACAAAAACAAACCAAAGCATTCTGTACTTTTAGTGAGCTCTTTCATTTTTACTATTGCATTGAAAACTGAGCCATGGCAGTGGACATCCGACTACAGTACCCCATCAAATGTCAGCTACTTGCAGACGTCAACCACTGACATGTACATCGACTACAAGATGAGGATTGAAAAAGCTGTAAGCTAAACGTTGTTGACGCACAAAAGTGAAAAGTGGGGACAAATATCACTTATTTTCAGATCGATGCCGTTTTCTTCAACAGTTCGCTAGCTGACGACTACATCCGGGCTAGCGTGGTCAAGTACTTCAAGGGGAACGACATTCCCCTGGGACATTTCCCCAACGAGAAGCCAACGACAACAACGTCGACAACACCATCACCAACTACAGCGGCGCCGACGGGTGTGACCTGCGCGGCTACATTGTTGGATGCGCTCACCGTGCCAGCAGGGCTTGCGCGCGTCGGTTCCGGTGACGTGGCTGCGGGCGCGAAAGCTGTCTATAAATGCGCCAATTCAGGCGAGGTCAGTTTATGACCTCAATTTGCTAAAAGCACTTGAGGATTTAAATAGCTTGTACTCAAGGTTTTGAATGCTTTAACTTGTTAACAAATACCAAGTCAAGTGGATGACAGCCTCTTCGTTTTAGCAAAACAAAAATCTCTAGACTCCTTACAGCAATTTCAATTCATGGCGAATCTGTGAGATGCACTTTTTTCACTATAGAGCAAAAAAGTGCATCATTTATTTCTATTTTTTTCCTTCTCTCTCACAGAAGAAGAAAGAATCTTTTTACAACAATGGGTCTCAAATTGCAAGAACGCACTTTAACCTTTTCATGTTGTTGTTGACCTCAAATCTGGGGGCCTGCTTTCACTTTTTACTTCAACGTTTACATGCCTTTCTAGAGCCTATTTACCGAGGCTGGAGCCGCCGGTCGCGTCCAAGCCGGGAATATGGTAGAGTTGACCTGCGCGAGCGACGGCACCTCATTCACCGGCGCGCCGGTCACGTGGCCTTCAGATTGCAGGACGCTAACTGAAACCTGCACCGTTTTGGCGCCAGCCGGCGACAGCAACATGGACGCCCAAGACGGCAGTGTGGCCGAGCCGGCCGTCGGGGGTGAGCTGAGCAAAGCCCAGCTTAGCTATAGACCGGCATGCTATTTTTGTTTCTTTGCAGCGTCGTTGACCTACACTTGCACTAATGCCGGCGACGTTCTTGACGATGGCTCAGGAGCTAGCAGCTATGATGTGGAGTGCATGGCTTACGATGCAGCAGCTGATCCATTTTATGAGGTCAAATTGAGTGACCCATCCGGCTGGCCGAAATGTCAGGCGCCAGCTAAGAGAAAGAAGCGCCAAGTTCAACCGGTCCAATACCAGTACATTGCCGTTGACATTGATGTCCAATTTCTGAGCTATAATGCCACCAACATTTCCGACGTTGCGTAAGTCATTTTCTTGGTATTTATCTAATTAGATAATTAGGGCAGTAATAAATACTATATGATTTCCCAAGGGATGTGTACAACGACTTAGGAGGCTCGACGGGAGTATTAACAGAGGACATCATAATTGAAAAGACCCACTGCAGCTCCTCCGTATGCAAGCTTCATAATTGTAAGTACATTTTTCTATAGGAACTACACGAGTATACGAGCGTATTTTTAACGTCATTTCATTGCCGATTGACGAGAGGGGAGGCCAATCGCATTATAAATCGGATTTGCTGCTGATGCATTCAATTACTCTACTCTACATACTTCTGCTAGTGAAACATTTTTTTCATTATGTAAAAAGTAGAGTGAATTAATGAGATTTCCAGCTCGACAAAAATTTCAAATTAGCTGCCACTCGTCACTCACAAAAAGTTTTAATAAGATTGTTCCTCGTCTGTGTACCCTTTTTATCATTACCTAAATATATTCTTGGGTACAACTTTTTTCAGACAATCCAATCTGCGAGAACAACTTCTTCAACGATTTGCCAGACGACTACAGAGTGGTGACAAAGTTTGGCGTCTACGAGAAGCCTCCTACTTTGACGCAAGGTCAAATTGACGCCGGCGTCACTCTGGCGCCATTTACCGAAGATTATCTCCAGGCTGGCGACCTCGCCGAGCTGACCTGCGTCACCGACGACACGGTCAAAAAGCCACAAACGGACGAGCTAGACGATGACCCGCACGATGATGTCATCACCGTATTCTGCATGTCTCCCCAATCGGCGTCACTCAACGGAAGGTAAATCTAAAATGGCGCCAAAATGGCGCCACTTTGGCGCCATTTTTAAATAAAGTACACGTGACACGTCAGGATGCGTCCGGTCAGATATGGAACAGGAAAACTTACTTATGCCCAAAAGCAAGCGTACTTCCGCTAACATGATGCTGACAAGGAAATGCTCTTGACAAAAGATTGTTGATTATCTAGATTTGATTCCGTACACGTGGCTTTTGTTTTTTTTTTTTGCTTTTTATCAGGATCAACCTCAAGAACTCAGATGTGCCACCATGCGTCTCCGTTTGTACGGATCCTTTGCCAGAGGCCCCTCTTAATACTGACCTCCTCCTGATGTCTGTGATACCGGCATCGAACCCGAACACCAGACGCAACCTGAGCGACTACGGAAGCCCGAGCAAACCCATGTATGCTGGCGATCGCCTCGTCTACGAATGCCGGACCGAATATTGGGGTGTCCATGGCGGAGTGGACACAATTCACGACTCCTTTGAGTAAGTAAGCTACTAGAAATTGTGTAACCTCTCATAATTATATTGGGTCATTTGGTAATCAATACCACCGACTTTCCTGCTAAATATGTTTGTATGACGGAAATTAGATAGACCGTGATGTCATGCTCATGTGAGGATGAATATGCAGTAATTTGATTTCGATAGGTCTACTAATTAAATAAATGTGGTTTCCTTTTTTGGTGACGCAGGTACCCGGAAATAACGTACCTTTGTTAGCCATTAAAACTGAAATTAATTCTAAAAGTTAAGTCAAGTCTATATTGATTTTTGTATCATGTCTTGGAAAATCTATACAATCAGCCTATCTTACTTAAGTTTTGCTATATAATTCAAACTGGGACACTGCTCATCTGAATAACAGAAAAACGAGGAAAAAAACATTGACTTGAGGGTTTTTTAGGTGACGCATCCCGGTCTGATTCAGTCAGATTGTGATTGCGCAGAGGGCTATATTTGATTTGATTTACTTATTACGTTCACGAAGATGGCGTGATTCGGGAGGAAGTGTCTCCGATTTCGGTAGATGTCTGATGTCTGATACAATATACAATGTTGTTGACAATATGCACCGTACCAAGTATATAATTGACAAAATCCAGAGCCGCCATCTCCATTGTAATTGAAACGACTCGACCTAAGCCGATTTCACGGAGATTTTTCAGGAAAATGGATGCTCTATATTATCATAAATTATTTCATATTTTTAGATGCACAAGCGAGGGGGTCTACAGTTCTCCGGGACCGAATGACGTGTGGCCGCAATGTTCTGCTCAGCAAGGAAGTGAGTATAAAATTGTCATTATCAAGTATATGATGCATTTTCTCGCGAAATTAATAACAATGAAAAAAGGATGCACTTGCCATACGGTTGATGCTCCTATAGAGAGCTACAAAATTGCAATTTTTAAGGCTTTCTGCATTACTTTTGCCCGGAAACTTATTATATTTTTAGTGGTGATCACGGCTGTGGAGTTGAGATTGGATGCTGCTGACAGAAGAATTTCAGACCGTTACAAAATGATTGACTACAGGGAAGAAGACCACGAGAAAGAGATAGTTCATTTTAGCAGTGACTATTTCACGACTATTTCAGTTCCAACAATGGTCGGTACGAAATATTTTTCTTTGATCTAGTATTTTGAAAAGCATGGCTTTGATCGTTTTCCTGTACGATTTTGAATTGAAAGTCTACGTCAAATCAAACTGGATTCATGTTTTTTTCCAGCCCTGTTGTTTATCATATTCTGCTGCTGCTGTTGCACTCGGAATGGAAGCCCACTCTGCTCGCTCTGCGAATCAAAAGTTTAATAAGAAATAACATAATATATACTGTGATAAAACCATAAATGAATTGACGAATAAATATCTGCAGTTTTTGTACACATATTCTTAATAACGTCACCTAACAACAGAAAGGATGAATAATTAAAGAATCGTATCCAAGGCCCCATGTGCTTCTCTAAGGTCGTTGTTGTAGCTAAGAAACTAACGGGGAGCTAGTACAAACAGAAACCAAAGTCAAGTTTAGTATACAGAAATACACCCTCAAGAGACACTACTGAGGGTGTTCCTAAGAAAAAAAGACACACCATCTGGCCTTTTTGGCTTTTTTTTGTTAGAGGGAATATGGAAAAAGCTCTGGGTAAGAAATGGTGTGAATTGTGATTTCTTTGAGCCTGGAAGATGTCTCTCTTTTCAGGTCTTTTGATTGCGCTTTTGGCCTTCAGAGCGGCCTTTATCGAGGCCTTCGACTTTGAAGGCTGCGAAGGCTGCGACAGAGATGGCGACACCGGCCTTTGTGATTGCGAGACCGGAGAAAACGCTTTGTTGAGAATCAAGCGACAAGGTGAGGAAATTATGATATGCTCTTGATTGCCTAAAAAAGTCTGGGAAATCTCAAGTACTGTACGAATATGGCGTAATAAGCTTAGAATTCCAATTTTCAAAGGCTCAAATGCACAATCGAATTCTTTGTTGGAGAAGAGGCTTTTCTAGTGAAGAAAAGATGTAGACTACATTTTTTCTCACATAGTTGCGCAATGCAGTTATATTTTTAATAGGTTAGAGCAGCCTGTTTTTGAGTGCAGGGCCTATTAAAGGTTACCTAATTATTTTGCTTTACCGCAGATCCAAACTCGGATTGCACGGAACCGAATTTTCCAACGGATTTGCCGTCGCATCTTGTGGTACCGGATCCGTTTGCGGTTGACGGTGACGGACACATAAGACTGCGGTGCTCTCAGGGAAGAGTCCTCAACATGACGGACGATGGCGGTGCCAACGGTTTCTTGACCGGCGGTTACTTCGTCGTCCAATGCGATACCGCTCAGGATCCGGATGTTTGGGTACCACCTGTCACTTGGCCGCCAGCGGAAAACTGCTTACCGGGAGACCCTTGTACCGTTGCGGATGCGGACTCGTGAGTTTTGCTTTTCCTCAATTTATTTATCTCCTACTTTCCCTCGGTTCTCGTTAAGTCGAACAGACGAACGTGTCACGGTTGGCGCTTTTGCAACGGGTTTCTGCTCCCTTTTGGGACTGGAAAGTGACATTAAAAGACAAAAGTAACTCTGTGCTGGCTTAAAGGAAAAATCGTGAGTTGAGCGTTGTACTGTCCAGAGTCCAATCATGTTATTGTACTTTTAGGAATGCATATTTGTTTCCACTAACATGCAACGAATAGAATAATATCTACTTAGATAAAAGAGGAGATGGGAATCCCCAGGGAAATAAGTTTTGCGTGTTTGCGTTTAATTGGCCTTTTTTTCAGGGTCACTGGACTTCCGGCTTGGTTGGAGGCCAAGCCGGCCCCCGGCGTCACCGAGATCCCGTCGGCCTTCAGCATCATGTTCGGCTGCAAGGCCGCGGACAAGGTGTTGAACGCGACCGTGGGCGAGGTCAAGGCCGAGTGCTACAACGGCGACTACATCCCGCCCTCAGCATTTCCGGTGGAGGAGGCCTGCGTCGACCCTGAACCATGCGACCTGAGCCTGATCTCCAGCATGGTGCCCCCCGTCCCGAACTTCATCACGACCACCGCCAACCTGAGCACCACCATCAACCACGACGAGAAGGTGGACTACGCGTGCCCCGACGGCAAGTTCTTGTCTGACGACCTCGACGTGAACAGCGACGGCCTCTTCAACCTCGCCTGCTACAACGGCGAACTGGAGAAGGAGGCCGCCTGGCCCAAGGAGGCTGATGTAAGTGACCGCATTAACCCGCTCGCTAATTTTAATTTTTGGTTCTTTTCAGTGCAAGGCCAAATGCACCAATATTTCTGTGCCGGCGGAGGCTGGCTATGATGCCCCCACCCTGCCAACGGATGTGCTGGCTGGCAACACCCTGAACCTGACCTGCACCAACACCGATCACATTGTCAACGACACCTTCGAGAACAACTATTACTCGGTCAAGTGCATGGCCAGCGGCGAGTTCGACGACTTCATGTAGTAAGTATATGTAGATGAGGCCAAGGCTAAGACAAAGACCAAACCGTTGTTTTGCTTTTAGTTGGCCTTCATGCTTGGAAAAGAAACCGTGTGGGGTACCGCCAGAATATCCAGTCAATTCTGCCCTGAGACCCTATAACGCTACCACGGAATACTGGGTACCAGAACTGGCTACCTACTATTGTCGCGACGAAGGCCACGTGACCGATCTGGGACCGGAAGTGAGTTTGAAGTGCATTATCAAACCGGGGGAAGAAAACGCGACATTCGAATACCCCGACGAGTGGGGTGGACCCAAAACCAAATGCAGAGCACCAGTCCGTTGCGGGTTCCCTCCAATCCCTACCCTGGAATCTGGTCTTGAAGTTATTCCTCTAGCTGAGGGTGAATATTATGAAGAGTATGACAAGGCTAGCTATAGGTAAGCAAAGGCCAAACCTAATTTTCAAATCATTAATTGGTTTATCTATATAGGTGCAAGGATACGAGCTTTGTCATGTATATGAATCAGATGGAAATGGAGGCTGGCGCGGGTTTCGATGTGACGTGCGGTTCTGGAGGATTTTGGGATTCGGTAGAGCAGTGGCCATTTTGCGACGACGCATCACCTGCAACCTGCAATGATTTCCTCTCGCCCCTGGACATTATCGAGCTGGTCGCAGCCGAGCCACAATTGCCAGGTGGTAAAATCAAGTACAAGTGTAAGGAGGAGGGATTTATTAGCAACCTCGGCGAATACATCGAGGTCGAGTGTGTCATGAATGTCATCGACCGGAGCAGGAGCTTCAAGCAGCCCAACGGTTGGAACAACCTCAAATGCCGGTCAGCGGAATATCCGGATTTCCGGACTCCGGCATGCACTTGTCCCGGCGACATGGGGCTCAGCTTTGACCAGCGGACAAAAATCCGTGAAATGTGCGCGGAACACGACAAGAAATTCGTGGCGGCGAGCATGGCAGTCCCTATTAAAAAGAGATGTGGCGTAACCAGCTTAGATTCGATTACTTCGGACAACCTATGCTATTGCAATGAGCGGACCCAAAAAGCGGCTGGTAAGTAATAAATGATTTCATTGGAATCGTAATTCGATCAGCATTTTGTGCAAAAACAACCATAGAAATGCTGCGACGGAATTAGTTTTTACGTAAGTTTTGTATGTGGGTTGAAAAAACAAGCAGAGAGATTAAAGAATTGCTAGGCAATTTTTTTGCACTCGAAATATTTGAAATATGACGCGCATAAAAAGTATTTCATCAATTGCTCTTTTTTTCATAATAGATTGTATAAAACCGGTTGCCATGGTCTTGAAGCTTAGAGTTAAACTAAAATCTGGAAATGTACCTAGATATTTTTGAGGATATGCAGAATATGCAACAGCAATTCTACATAAAAAACCTACATTGATGCATTTCTTTTTCTTTTATAATTGAACGTGTGGGCTAATTACTTTTTGGTCTTTTAAAAGCTATTTATCTATGTACCTAAAAATCCATTCATGAAAAAAATGCTTGCGAGTATTTTACTCCTATGCATTCATTTTCTTTCAGATTTTGCAATTTGGTCGCGTGTTGAAATTACAAATTTTGACTACCACATCAATTTTACCGAGCCCTCGACCTCTGAATTCACCCAGATCACAAAAATCATCGAAAAAGAGGTTAATATAAAGCATAAGCACTTTCTCAAAGACAATTCATGCTAAGTATATGTCTTGATGATTTTAGTTGGATAGCCTGTTTGTTCTGAAATGGCCAGAATCCTCCTGGAAGTTTGTCAAGTCAAAAGTCATGACATTCGCTCCAGCAAGAGCCAAGTCTTGTTCCATGTCGATCCTGCCCGTACCAGAAACAGGTGATTGCTAACAATCAATGCCAAGGTCATGCTTATTCATTTTGGCCTTCAAATTATATAGTGTACGGCCTTGTCCCCAAGACCAAGAAGGCTGTCCTGTTCGGCGAGAATGCCGAGTATGAGTGCTCCAATCCAGACTATGTCACGGATGATGGTTACACGTTCAAGCTGAAATGCTTGGCAAGTGGACAATTCCAGAGGAGATATTGGGGACAATGCCGACCTCGTCGGACATGCGACAAAACGCCACCAAGACCGATTGAGGCGTCGAGGCTGAAGCGCAACTACACCAGGAACATCAAGGAGCTGGACTATGCTAGCTACGAGTGCTACGATCAGTTGGAGGTACAGTGTTAGCTCATCAATGTTATGACATTGTTTTTCACCTGGATTTTTCCCAGGTGGTTCCTGGAACAATTGACGGCAGGTACGAGGTGATGTGCAAGAAAAATGGCTGGCCTCAGTCGGAGGGCAAATATGGGGTGCCCTGGCCCACCTGCTCGACCAAGCCGAACAACATCTGCGAACCTGTGATGGACCCACCTGGCAACGATTACGAGGACGACTTTGACCGAACATTGTACGTTGTGGAAGGCACCACCATCTCCTTCAAGTGTAAGCAGGAGGGCTGGATTGCAGGAACGGCCGATAGACTGCACTACAAGTAAGCAAACCATCTCTAGAAACAGTTGGCGCAGGTGGTGAATTTTCATTTGGCAGGTGTACTGGATCTAACTCGAGTTACAGCTTCCAACCTGTCGGCCATACTGATGTGCCAGCATGTAGAGAACCAGCCGTCTGTGCCTCCATTAATTTCCAGACTCCAAGCCAGGTGTCTGGACTGACAAAACCACTACAAGCTGGCGATATTAAAGAGCTTGAGTACATTGAATACACATGTGAAACACTTGGTGCCACCTGGGCCCTGTATGGCGACTATTACTTTGGAATCGACCACTGGTTCGATGTCAACCTGGTATCCATGGTGGATGGCAAGCTCAGAGTCACCTGCGGTGGCGATGGCAAAATGGGAAATGTAAGTTATATCCACTTGGATTTTGTTATAGATTTTGAACTAACCACCTGTAAAATATACAGGTGACAGGATGGCCAGTGTGCAGGGACACGGCTGTGTCTGGATGTGAAATCTCGTCAAGCAATCCTGATTTGCCAAGTGGCAAAGGTTTGACGACCAATCCAGCTTCGGGAACTGCCAACATTGGAGACACTGTCACTGTCCTTTGCAGTGACGACACCAAGGTCACTGATGCCTTCAAGACCCTAGATTTGGTATAACTAAATAACAATTGTCAACTGACATGCAATGTCAATGCAAACTTTCTTTAGAAATGTGGGTACAGCGGCGTGTTGAGTCTGCCTACCAATATCAATATCACCAACTGCAGAGCTCCAAATGTTTGTCCGGCTTCTCCAACGCCACCTGCGTCAACAAATCTAGTCGCAACAGATCTTGGCGGAACTGAGCTCAAGGAGGGAGAAGTTCAGGAGTACACCTGCAATACAGACTTTACGCTTGCCGGGATCACAGGGGACCTGATCACACCATCTGGAACTGTTGAAGTCCCGTGCGTCCTTGAAAACGGCAACTTTGTCCCGCCAGACGATTGGCCAACCTGCCAGGCGGTTGCCACAGAGTGCACCCAGTATCCAAACTTGCCTGGTTTTGTCAGCAGCTCTCCGTTGCCGGTTGCAGTGGATGCAACCATCGAGTTATCCTGTGCAAACACAGGTAGGTTAAATTCCACCTGGCAAAGTAATGGAAACCACCTGCGATTTTCACTTTTAGAATTTGTGACTTTCATGGGCAAAACGGTGACATTGACCTGCACGGAGAGTGCGCAGTTCAACGTACCAGATCCAGCTCCCACCTGCAGGGCAGCCATTCCTTGTGGTGACCCACCTGTGCCTCCAAATTCGACCCTCATTGATGCGACAGAATCGACAGGTGTGGCTGAATGGGATGCTGCCATCTATGACTGTCGGCTTGGAACAGCTTTTCCCGCCAGTGCAGCGGGTGACCTGGTCGATGGCAAGTTTACAGTGGATTGCCTTGCCAATGGAGCTTGGGAGGCAAGTGGCTTAAAAGACTGTCATAATTGCAATAACCTCATTTGCTCCTTGTTTTAATTTAGGACTCTATTAGTTGGCCCACCTGTGATATTACACATTGCGTCGACCTGCCGACCAGAAATGGTTTCAATACCAGCACTTACGATCCAGTATTAGTTGGAGAAACCATCAATTTCCTTTGCGCTGTGCCCTTGGAGGTAAGTCCAGCTTTAAATAGCAGTCAAAACAGTCTCTATCTCTGTTGTCTAGGTTCCTGACAATACGACAGTGCCTTTGGATATCACTTGCCAAGCTGATGGAACGTTCACAGAACTCACAGACTGGCCCACCTGTAAAGCTGCCTTGACATGTCCTACCCCACCTGTGCCAGACATGGCCACCACTTTTCTAAATCCATCTGGCGACAGTGGCGTCAAAGAGTTGCAATACGCTTCGTACTCCTGCAAAGATGGCGCCAACTTTGAGGGGGTCACCAATGATGACATTGTCGACGACGAGTTCCGGATCGAGTGTCTGGCAGGTGGCTCCTGGCCGAATCCAATCAACTGGCCCACCTGCAACGTTGAGAATTGCACAACAGCCTTGGTTCAAAATGGCTACTCCTTGGACACGTCCGTCACCACGATGCCAATTGCAGTGGGAGAAAATGCCGTTTACAAGTGTACCAATGCTGCCAAGGTCACAGATGAGGGTGCTCAATTTAATGTCCCCTGTGAAGCAAGTGGGGACTTGGTGAAGGCCACCTGGCCAGCTTGCAGGGACCCAATTCAATGCACCCCACCCACCCCACCATCTGGAAGCCACCTGGAAGACAACCCTACCACCTATGTCGAGTTCCAGACCACCACGTACAATTGCAAGGCAGATGGCAAATATGGCAATCCTGAGCGGACCACCTTTGACCTGAACTGTCCTCTCCCAGCCGACTTGAACACCATATCCTGGCCAAACTGTATTGTCGCCAATTGCATTGAAGTGCCTGACGTTGCCAATTTTCATACTGATGCTGTGCAACCGATTGCAGTGGGTGCAACAGTGGACTACACTTGCCAGACACCTGGACAGGTCACCAATGATGGACCTACCAAGAGCCTGACCTGTGCCAGTGATGGTTCCTTTACCAACCCAGTAGGCTGGCCAGCCTGTCGAGATCCTGTTGATTGTACGCCAACTCCCCCTGATCCTGACACTGCCAACACATTCTTGCAAGCCTCCCAATCATCCGGTGTCAAGGAGTTTGGTGAGGCTGAGTACGTTTGCCAGGAAGGCAAGACTCTGGATGGGGTTGTCCACAATGGCGTGACATTGACAGGGAACACGTTCAAGCTTCAGTGCGGACTAAACGGAAATTACCCAGCGTCGCCTAGCTTTCCCACCTGCATCATTGGTGAATGCCTGCCAGCCGCGTTGCCAACGCCAAGTGGCATGACAACATCGACAACTGGCAAAGTCAAGGTTGGCAACTCTGTCATCTTCACCTGCGACGGGGCTGGCGAAATTATTGACAATGTTGGCAAGAGTATTAGCGTCCCATGCCAGGCGGATGGCACCTATGACGATTCTGGAATAACGTCTTGCCGCGCAGCTGAAGTTTGTGATCCAAATCCAGATCCAACTGGAGAGACACCTGCAACCCACCTGGCATTGTCAGGATCGTCAGGTGTCAAAGAGTTTGATTACGTCGAATACGAGTGTGACGCTGGATACAACCTGGTGGGCGTGATAGCGGATGGTGTGTTCAACAACAAGTTCTACCTGCAATGTCCCAACGGAAAAACGTATGCAACGCCTAACTGGGTCATCTGCGTCCCGGCCAATTGTCCGACCTTGCCAACAGATGCCAATTTCAAGACTTCTACTACAGAACCAGTTCCAATCGGTACAGAAATTGTTTGGACATGTCAAAATGACGGTGAAATCCATGATAATGGACCAGATGTCAGGGCCACCTGTGGAGCAGATGGAACGATTCCAGCTCCCACCTGGCCTTCCGCTTGTCGAGCACCAAATCCTTGTACTGGCACCATACCTTCAGCAGGGGCTGCGACGAATCTCCAAGACTCAACAACAGGAACTGTCGCCAACGAGTGGGACTATGCAGAGTACCAATGCCAGGATGGCTATACGCTTGAGGGCGTGGCCGGTCAGGGCGTGGTCAATGGCGTTTTCCGGCTCTTTTGCGAGAACGGTGGCGACTTCCCCGCCGCTCCCATCTGGCCCACCTGTGGGCAATTGTGCACCAATCCCCTGACAGTTCCTGGCAACACCCACGCACCGGTGGAGGCCACGCCCTCCATAGCTCCTGGCATGACCACGCCCTACAAGTGCGCAGGGACTGACAATGTCATGGACAGTGGCAAGTATTTGGATGTCACCTGTGGCAACACTGGTACCTTCACCCCACCTGGCAGTTGGCCCACCTGTCGACCTGCCGTCGATTGTCCTGCCACACCTGCTCCGCCCCAGAGCAGCCAATTGCAGGCGTCAGCCTCCGGTACCGTGAAAGAGTTTGACTTTGCCGAATACGCCTGCAACAACGGCCTCGAACTGGATGAGGCAAATCCCCCACCTGTGGGCAAGATTGAGGGCGGGAAGTTCAAGCTAATGTGCGGGGGCGGGGCCACCTGGACCATAATGGACCTGGAATGGCCCACCTGCGTCACACCCCCAGCCTCAAGGAAAAAGAGGTTTATCCAGTACGAGGGGTTGAAGGAGGACATCCAGTACACCCTGTTCGCCTACATCGAAACTCAATGGATGTGGACCGATCCAATAAACGATGACGTCCTGGCCGAGAAGAATTTCACCAAGGAGAACCCCGAGTTCCCCAAGGAGCTGATTGACCTCTATCACGAGCGGGTGAATGAGGTCGTTCTTGCCCATGGAAAAATCGGTCCCATCGAGCTTAGGACTTCCGGTGTAGGAGCGGACAGGGCTGCTTATCCAACCTGTGAGCAGCCAATGACCAAGATCTTGCCTGCAGATTGCAAGCGCAGCTACAGTAAGTACACTGAATTAAAAGTGGGCGGGGCCCTATATGCGTTTTATTTTCAGTTGAACCCAATTGCCAGAACGAGGTTATTGAGGGGGCGTGGCTGGAGTCTCTGGGATTCACCTACATGAAACAGAGCCCCAACTGGATGGTTGACAATGTCAATGACACTACCAAACCTAGACATGAGATACCGGTGGGCGGGGCTGTCGAGTTCTACTGTTCCAATCATTTGAAAAGACCCAAGAAAGATGTCTGGGATGACGATGCGGAGGATGGTTTGGTTTCTTCCTTTTGCACGCATGGTGGCATCATGTCCATCACGATGAATCCAGGAGGTACGAGAATGTCCCTCCCCGATCCATCCGTCAATGTCAGTGATTGTCTTCTTACAGATTGGGATAAATGCAGGCGGCTGTGTCCAGTACAGAAACCAAAACCACCGACCGTGATTGGCGCTCAATTGGTTTCATATTCGGAGGAAAAAGATGTAAGTCACGTTCTGTACTCAAAATATCCATTTTCAGCATAATCTCTGACCTTGTTGTAGGACAAAGAGCTTTGGGAGGACGATACGATAATCTATGGCTGCCAGAACGAGTCTTTAGTTATCGATCGCAAAAAAGGAGTCCACTCCGTAAGCTACAAATGCATGGACGATGGCACCTACAAAGTCCCCCTGGGGAAAAATGAGGGGGACCCCTGGCCAGAATGCACCCTGAAACCAACTGACCCATGTAAACAAAACAATTGTAAAGGTTGTCATCATTTTGTTTACATTTCTTGCTTTTCAGTGATTGTCGAGGCCATCCAGCTGTTGACGGCGGAGTTTGACCGAAACCTGATCTACCGGCAGAAGTTGGCGCTGTCCGACGACTCTGAAACAGACTCGCTGAACACTTATGTGGCCATGATTGCCATCACCGTTCCTGCCGTTTGTGGTAAATAAAAAAAAATAACTATAGCATCTTATAATGTTTCTCCATCTACAAGTTAGAGTAGGAAGGTACGAACTCTGAACAAATGAGGTCATTTGGCGGGAAGGGAGTACATTTTCTTGTAATATTCTTGCCGTTGGCACTACTCATGAAAGATTGCAAGGCTGCTTTCAAAAGGACCTCCATTTGTTGTTTATGAAACTGTTTACTTTTATTTCTTTTCAGCCATCGTCGCCATGATCTTCTTCTGCATGTGTTTCACCAGATCCGACAGCCCAGTTTGCAAAGTTTTCGAGCCCCAAGCTTAATAAATAATCCTCGACAAAAAATATGTTTAGTATTTTGAAATGCTTGTGACGCAACAGAAAATCCTGTGATAAATGCCTGATTGAAGCAGAAACAAAATAAATATCGTGCTTTAAAAATTCTTTTATGAAACAAATTGTGCCGTGATGATATGTGAAAAACGAACGAACAAAACTATCTCGTATTTTAGGTTGGCGTAGTAGCGACATTTTAATTTCCCCAGCTCCTATTCAAAGCACCGCATGGTTTTTTAAACGAGTAGCAATCTGTACAATATTTGAACAAAATATCGCGTTACATAAAGTCACAAAGTATGCTCCAACAAGGAAAAGCGATATCTGAGTTTCCACTTCTTCTTCTGGCTTTCATTTTTGTTTGATTGAATAGAGACTTTGAAGTCGGTGTAGAAGTCGTAATGAGCTTTAGAGCCTCCAAAAAGATTTGGACTGATTGCTGCTTCTGATGGGAGACTTGCCATAATCTTCTTTAAGAAGAGGCTGCTCGAGGCCGCCGAGGCCAAGGGTACAATCGTGAGGCTGACGCTCATGAAGTCCGCGGCCTCGACGGAGGACGCGTTGCCGTCGGCCTGGACGACCTCTATGATCTCGATGCCGATGGTGACGACCTTCCCGCGCGCCACTTTGATGTGCCACTCGCAACTTCCGCTAGCATTTTGGAAATCTGCAAATACCAAATATTTTTATTTCCCAACATTTTGAATGAATGTAAACCTTTTGCTCTTGTCGTTGATCGCAGTCTAATCTACTCAGCTGTACATTAACACCCAGGGATTTGGCAAGATTTATGTTGTGAATAAAAGAAAGACATTCTAGGAAAATCTACCAACTTATGTGCAATATAAAGAGCATTTGTTAAAATGGAGACCTGGAAAATTTGCCGATTCCAGCCAGCCGAATTTTGGCTCAGATTCCTCGCTTTCAATGGAGGAGGAGGCTTTCCAATTACTCGCCGAAGTTCTAGATGCTTTCACAGGTTTTGCATTAAAGTCAAGGCGTCCTGCAGTCACACTACGAGTGCATTGCTGCACCGTTCCCATTGCCATTGCGTTCTCTTTCTCCAAACCACAATTTGCAAGCAAATTCCCAGGATATCTGCAAAGAAACAGATGAAAATCAGAAGACAAAGTTTGTATTTATTTACCGATATTGTCCGTCAGGGAAGCAGGAAGCGTAGAACGCTCGGCCTTGGCACTCGTACTCTACCAATGAATTTACACGAGAGTCTCGAAAGGGTAGCACTTGGCGGGAAATATTTGAAGTGGCCTAAAATATATAACTAATAACCTACAATTAAAAATGCGCTTAAATTCTCAATACCGAAGGTCCAATGCAATGGGTGGCAGGCACGCATCGAGGCCATTTTGTGACCTCGGCGAGGTCGTGAGCGAAGGCAAAGTCGAGAGAAGCGCAATCAAGCACGAAATGCCTTCGATTTATAAGCGGATCGAACACTCTTCCACGAGGACACACGTAGTAGAGGCTGCTATTCGAGGTCGAGTTTGACCTCGAAAATGGACCTAGCAATCCCAGGATATGGGGGCAGCCACTATTCTTATTGCTTGAGCTAGAGTAAGGGGATGCATTTTCAATTGCAATAGTTGTAGGATTCTCTGTAGTTAGTCGTGTCTTTTGAAGGGCTAGACGCTTAGGGGACTCTTCTTCTGAACATTTTCTCAAGTAGCACGGCCTCGACTGGTCCTTTTGGCCTATGCATTCCTGGCCTCCGTTTTGAGGCCGCGGGTTCTCGCATGACCTCCGACGAGTGATGGTGCCTCTGCCACATTTTTTACTGCAGGTTGTCCATCTTGTCCATGATGTCCAGCCTCCATTGACCGGCTCGCACGGCCTCGCGGCCTCGCAACCGGAAGTCTCTTCCGAAGATCCGGGACAATCATAACCTCCGAATTCCGGTTTAGGGTTGTCGCAAAATCGGGTGCGAGTTTTCTCTCCTTTACCGCAAATCGCTCCGCAATATCCCCATCGACTCCACTCACTCCACTCGCCATTGACCGGACACTCGTTCTCTAAGCAAGACTCGATTTCCTGGCTGTCTTTTGACCGGCACGCCGCTCCGCCAAACTCGGCCTCTATGGCGACCTCGCGTGACCTCGAGCGCGTACCGGTCCCGCAGGTTTGCGAACATCGACTCCAGGATGACCAGCTTGCCCATGCACAATTGCGAGCACATTTGTTTTTATGGCACGGCTTGGTTCCGACCTCGGATTTCTGGCAGAATTGGCTGCCCGTTTGACTTCGCGACCTCGAACGGAGGCCGGGCTTGAATCCGCAAGTAATTGAGCAATCTGACCAGCCGCTCCACTCTGTCCAATCACAATCTAAAGAGAGCATTTTAATGAAAATTAAACCATCTATTTTTGGAAACTTAAAGTCAAAAATAAATGGTTTCCGAATGCAAAACCAAAGGTAAGGCTTAACCTGGATTTTTCGCCTGAAGGCCATTAGAAGGGGTGAAGTTTTCTGCAATTGCATCCTCTGAACTACTTTTCTTCACTTCTTTAATGGCCTCAGTACTTGGCCTCGGTGTCGGTCCGATCAGGGTTTCCTGTAAAAGGGAATACAAAAGTATAAAGGCTCAAACTTTTGGTAAACAAATGTACCTTGCTATTTTCATCGAAGAGTAGCGGGACAAAAGTTTCGCGCACGGCTTGAAAAATGGCTGAGGCCAAGCCGAGGCTGTTTTCTTGAGAACTCGAGGTCGCCAGCGAGGCCGCCGCTTGTTGCTTAGCAAACGTATTGGAACAGTTTACAAACGCTCTGCCGTAAGTCTTTTTTTGTGGGTACCAGGTGGTGAATTCGAGTCTCCCCCCAAAAAAAATAATTAATGAATTTGAAAAGCACAGCTTGTGCATAAATCTGTATAGGAGTACGAAAAATGGGCTCGGGCTCTCTCGGGCTGAAAAGAGCTCGTTTTTTTTCGGGCGGGGAGCTCGAATTCACCTCCCTGCAAAAGGTTTCGTCGGTGCCACGCCTCCAAAGTGAAATGCACAGTTTGGTTGCAAACTTTTTCGGCCACGGAAGAAAAATTAGCCGTGCAACCGAATGTTGTAGAGTCAATACGAGATACGTTGAACGTTGGACACAAAATGCCAGAGGCCTCCTTCGATTCGTACGAAAGGACGAAGCCGCTGACCTGAAACAGACTCTCCATGATTTTGTCTAACATAATGAAAAAGTCCATTCATTTTGCTGGCATCCAGACCAGCAACTGTTACAAACAACTTGAGAATAAAGATGTCAAAAAGGTGCAGCAACGAAGAAGAAAGAAAAATCAATTGTTTGTACTTTGGCCGGAAATATCTATGAAAATGAAACTTGACCTCTGAGCGGGGGATATTTAGAACAATTTCTTGTTTACTCACGCAATTTATTAGGTTTTCTCCGAACTGATCAGCACCCCAAGAAATATTTGCGGCGAGGCCGATGGCTCCTCCGGGAACAGTAAGGTTGGCTCGAGGCTGTTCTTCCAGCCTCGCATCCTCGCAATAATAAGGCTACAAAACCGTAAGGAAGTACTTACAATGAATATTCATAGCTTTCCTAGAATTACTCATAATTGCATAATTGCATAGGCATATATGCTTACCGTGTTTCCTTCTGTTGGTGTCGCCGAAGCGTTCAGGATGGAATTAAAAAACCACACCAGTAAGATTGTCATTTTAGTTTCCTTCATTTCCAATTTCAGAAAGTACTTTCTTTATAGATAGATCTTCAGCTCCTTCCAAGATTTCTTTGGCACACTTACAGCTGTTCCTGATTATAAACGGTTGTTTGATTAAAGACAAGCGTTTGGATTTATTTATTATTCACCATCGAACTCTTTCTTGACACCTTTTATTATGGGGCATTGCCAAGACCATAATATCTAATCTAACAATCACTGTACAAAGTATCAGCTTGTCCAAACATCTAGATAGAAGGATTAGTAGTAAAATAACCAATCACATCAACGAATTCTTTTCCTCGACAAGTTTATTTTTGTGACAACTGACAATCGTGTACATGTACTGCCATTCTGCAAACACCGAATGAAACTAAGGAGGCATTGCTGTTGTTGCCTATGGAATTAGGTTAAGCCACGGATGGTTAGCTTGGGTACTGTGAGCAGTAGTATTTAAAAGTAAACATTAGGATTTCTTATATAAACCAGCAACAGCGCGAGAGCAGACTTATTTGCTCAAAACTAAATAGCCGTCGAGAAGAAAATAACGGTAGATTTCTGTTGAAAACCCTACCACCATATTTTAAATCTACGTTACATAATGCCAAGCAGTGTATGGCTGTTTTCCTTTTAATAATTGACCACTAAACAAATTCTGTTATATCACCAGAGGATGCCATTACAACAATTAAGTTAGCACCAAGAATGCATGTTTTTTGCCATTTAGATAAGTAAATAGTTATGCAATTCTCACGACAGCAGAGACTTTGGTTACTAATGCAAATGTGTGTGAAACGACGAAACAGCCAACTATCTCTGAAAGTCAAGAATTTCCCCAAGTTTTTCTGCATGCAGAACTAAAAAAATTTAGTGAAACTGTGACTTTTTTGCACTACTCAACGTTTAGAGACAAAAGTTGGCTTTGCGCACAAAACTTTAACTAGATGTATAGCAGCTCTTTTGCTATCTTTCTTACTTACTTAGTTAAAAATTTCTTTTTTTCTTCGTGAAAAGTAAAAACTATCGCAAAGTGCCAAAGCGCGAGTGTTTTTTTTCTGGAAAAATTGCTACAAGTATACAGGTCTTTTTCCAAAAATGAAAAAAAGGATAAAAAAGTGGTGAAATGTGAAATATTTATGAGGATGTCTGTGGCAATTCGCGATGCAGAAAACAAAACAAACCATGAAAAGTCTGTTGACTTTACAAACACGTTGTCATTCTATGAAATCCACATCGCTGGAGCTTGGGGTTTAAACTTTAAAATTCCAATTCCACCTGCCCTTGTCGTATCCCAAGAAAATGTTGATTGAGAGTCAAGTTAAAGTGAGTGAACTTCAAAGCCAACCTCTCGTCCCCCAAGTTCAAACATTGTTACATGAGGTACAAAAGGAATGCCATGATGTGTGCTAGTGCATGGTTGCATTGTCAAAACAATTTCGAATTCTCTTTGTTGTGCAACTTTTCGGTCTTTTTGTTCTTGGCAAATTCCAACACACACCAATAGATTTTTTAAAAGCTTTACCATTTCAGTTGTCATGATGATTGCTGGTCTTATAAAAATGTTAGATGAATGTAATGAATTTTTCTATGCGTAATTAACGCTCAGAACATAGAGGAGATCGAGAAGCTCCCGCCGTCTCAATTCTGGAGGCTCCTTCTCTTAATGGAGGACGCCGAGGCCGCTGCTCGCGAGGCCGAACGGCGGAGGCCGTGTGCGTGTCCTCAACTTCAAAACTCCGACCTCGAGCTTCAGTGCAACAGTTCTCCGTAAGCAACCGCACTATTCGACCGCAGGCATCGACGTTGCGTATATTGTACAAGAACCTATTTAAATATCTGCAAAATTATAGAGCAGGTAAGCAAATTTTAAGCTATGAAGCGTGGCGCATCGTTTTTCACAAGTGGTGCTTCACAATTGGCTCTCAGGTTTGTGACACGAGATAAGGTTTCGTCATAGCGGAAAGACCTTTGAAGTCGAAAAACGTGATTGTTGGAGCCATCAAAATGCAATCACAACAGTTGACAACAATAGATTAGGATTTGAATATTAAAAGCAGGCCTCTCTAGCTCTCTCTGATCTGCAATTGCAATCGAATGTAGGAAAATCTTGGCAAGCAAAAGGCTTTCCTGCATCCAAGGATAGCGGGCGGATATTTCATTAGTGATTCCTTTTGTATTTTATCATGTTAACTTTGTGGCAATCTAATAACTCTGCTCCTGCTCTTTGCAGCTATACGTAAGGCTAAGGTTAAGTGGTATCTAACATATTGCTTCTTTTAAAGAGACATTCTGGTACTTTTAAACAGGAAACGGATACGTCAGCGCCATCTGAAAGAAAATTGGCCTTTTTCGCTTTGTGTACTTTTCATGCTCGATATTTGTTCGAGGCAAAACCAAAACAAAACATGGAATGTTTCGCATAAAAAATGAATACGCTAGGGTATGTTGCGATAATCGAAAATATCTGAAAATCTGTAGAAAAAAGGAGACGACAGTACTAGTGTTTGGGTAAGCTTTTAAAAGGTCGGGGAAGTTGCACTTCTTTAAGCTTTTGTAAGTGGGAGACATTGTTGGCTGCTTTTTCGTCGTGTTTTTGTTTCGCGCGATATTTATTGAAAAGATTAATTACAGAGAAAAGGGTATATCTTAGATTGCACTAAAACATTTTGGTTACATAACAGTGCCAATCAACTTGTCAAACAATTTATCCTAATGAAATAGAGTACTTTGAGATCCTAGTTTAACTCTGCATAATTCTATTGTTCTTTCTTTTCTTCGCAATAAGTTTTTCCCTACTCCTTCAGTTGATTTATGACAAAACTTGAAAAAGCTCTAGGCTCAAAAACCAGGCGCCATTGGATCATGTGAGATCTGAATAATTTAGATGCCCTACATCAAAGTTATTTATTTATATGGTCTCTATCCAAAAGTACCAACATAGGGTTTCTTAGAAGTAAATGTCACGGTCTGTGAAGGAGAATTCTTGAGTACACTTGTCCCAGATTCTTTTTGTTAATTACTGAAGCACCTCATATTTGATCACCGCATGTACATATGTTGTTGAAGTCCGAAGAGGGTATTGACATGGCTGAGCTCGTTAA
>JAAUYL010030907.1_pt1 | contig 21484 bp, 16 predicted proteins | sample 7278011 | NCBI WGS metagenome assembly JAAUYL01 (sample SAMN14350225, study PRJNA611818) | marine sediment metagenome | isolation source: surface marine sediment (1.8m) | place: French Polynesia: Moorea | collected 2018-08
AAGAAATAATGTTTCCTTATACTCAATTCCCGAGCGGTTTTAACCTTCTTGTAATTATCAATTATCAATTATCAATTATCCATTAACGGGACTTTAGTGAAAAAACAGTAAAAAAAAGGGTATAATATATATATGATAACTATTTTACGTTAATGACTGGCCAGGGAAAGTCTGATGAAAGAAACAACTCCAGTAGCCATGCCATCTTGTTTCCATCGATGGTGCGTTCGCGGTAGCGTTGCGTAAGCAAATCGCTTTAACGATGTATTTAAAACACTCATCTCAAAAAACTGGGTTTAGAGACTATATAGGAGGATTATTAGGAGAAAGTCAAAGAAAAAACTTGTCTCAAATATCGAATAACACCCTAGGTCAAACTTACCACAAATTACGGCATTTCTTAGTTCGAGCCAACTGGTCAGTTGATGCTGGTATGGGAGCGTCGTCTTCAAGTTATCTGGCAATGTCGTCAAACTCAACCCTCTCGTTCATTTGCTCTGATTATAGACGATTCAGGACTCGCGAAAAAGTGGTAATTTAACTGCAGGAGTGGGGCGACAATACATAGGAGAAATTGGAAAAACAGATAATGGTATAGTTGTCGTTACAACTCATCTTTATGATGGAGTAAAAAGTCTACCTTTAGATATAGCTTTATATCAAAAAGCAGATTCTTTACCTTTAGGAAAAAAAGACCCAGAATTTGTTAAGAAACCAGACTTAGCAATGTCTCTAGTTGACCAATGTTTGTCTAGAGGATATCAACCAGAAATTGTGTTAATTGATGGGGGATATGGTAACAATACCTCATTCTTAAATCAACTAGAGAAAAGAAATTTAACTTATATAGGAGGATTAGCTAAAAATAGAAAAGTCCAAATCTCAAAACAGGATGATATTAAAGAGGAAATTAGATTAGACCAGGTAGCTGAGAGTATATCCCCAAAAGCTTTTAACTTAGTTCAACTAAGTACAAAAAATGCTACAGAAGTTTTGGTTGCTACAGTAAAAGTAGAACTATCTAGGATGTCAGGTCAAAAAACTATAGCTATCGTTATGAATGCTAAAAGTTTTTCTGAGGCCACTGATATTAACTATTATATTACTAATATTGATAGCAGATATGTAACTCCCCAGTGGATATTGTCTACTTATACTCAGAGAAATTGGGTGGAGGTTTTCGTGATTATAAGCCAAAGGATGGCTAGGGTTGAGAGAATATCAAGTCAGAGATCAAAGAAGCTTAAAAAGGCATTTTACTTTAGTCCGATCGTGCTTATACATTTATAATCTGGCATCAGTTAACAGGGGGTATAAGAAGACGTTGGGCGTGCCATACTTTAGAGACCTTTACTGATACTTTAGAAGCCCGATCGTACAGCAATATCTTACCGTTTTATCAAGTGGTTAGATGAAAACAAAGACGTATTTACGGCTCACAAAGAGAGTTTGGGATTTGTTTGGGCTTGAAATTTGCTAAAGTCCGGTTAATGAACATCTCCAGCATTAATTAAATCATCTCCAGCTCTAGCACCTATGAAATCATTTTCTGTAGTTCCAGTTAACTCATCATCTTCCCCTGTACCAGTGATCTTATTGGGATTAAGTAGGGACTGAGTTTCGTTCCAAACCTCTATTCCTACTTCTTCCCCTAGCACCTCACCATTTCTACCACCATCTTCAAAGTCAATACCTCCGAAGAAGCGAGAAGCACTAGCTTTATGAGCAGCTTCGCTAAAAGTAGTCTACTGGTACTTAAACATTTTCTAGTCGAAAAAATGCGTCAAAGCTACTCTAGGCAAGGGAATTATGTCGATGCCTTAAAAATGGCTAGAACCCTTGATAATTTAGAATTTATACCTTTTTGAGGTAAAAGCCTTTACCTGTCTATATTTGAACCTATTTTCTGGCTCTATTTTGTTTAAGTCCCACTACTCCAGTGTTTCAACTTGTTGTGGTGTCACACCAGGTTCAAAGCGAGATTCACCAGGCTAAAAAGTTACGGAACTACCAAAGTCATCGCTACCAGTAAACCGTTGGAGAATTTCAGCAGCAGCAGAACTGAAAGTACTATGACCAGATACATATTCTGCAAAAGGAGATGAAGGATCGCCACCGGGAGTTTGATAAGTGAGGAAGTCAGTTGCCAGAATTATTTGGGTTCCATTTTTGAGACAAATTCTGAACTACATGAACGGATGCACCATTGTTTTTTTTACCAGAGTTTGAATTCGTTTTTTTTAGTATCCTACCAACCGTATCTTTTTCCCAAACTATCTACTATTTCAAAACTTACTATTTTTTCTGCTAATAATCTTAAAGTCCAAAACTCTCTGCTTTTTGGTGCATCGCTACAAGTTGTAGCAATTAAATATGCTTCTGAAGCGGGGCTTAACTTGGGTGGCTTACCACTAAGTGGACGCTCTTTTAATGTATTTTCTCAACTTTCGCTACAGAATTGTTTACGAGTTCTCTAGACATAGGCGTGAAAAAGATATAGATTTTTTGAGGCTAGTAGGGAACACTTAACACTTAACACTTAACAGGGAATATCTTTTCACGAAAAAGATACGAAAAATGATTTTGGAGAGTTAATTTGACAACTCTAGCTTGTCTTAAATAAAGAGCAATTTTATTTTATGGAGAGGTCTTCTCAACAGTTGTAATTGATATCTTTAAGGTCTCAGATATTATTTTATCGGTTTTACCTTCACTAGCCATTAGTAACCTGTGCGCTCTACGAATTGTTCTGGCAGTACTTGAACCTTTTTTGAGCATGTCCACTAGTTCTTGTTTTTGTTCTGTTGAAAGATGAACTTTATGCTTCGTAATGATTACACCCTGCGATCGCGGTCTTCTCGTGGACTTTTAAGTCCACATCGCCCTTATTATAGGATAAAAACCATCAGAATTAATGGGACGGACCACTAGTAATCTACTCATAGGATGGGTAGGGCAAAATGGAATATTTAGATAGTGCTGGAGCTAAATCAGCCTATGCAATGTCCAGAGTGTGCTAGTAAATATATCCGCAAAAATAGAGAGAATAATTTTTACTTATTTTTATTAGTCCTTCGGTGAAGGTAGAAGGCAGAGGACAGGAAGGACGAAAAAAGCTTTTTTAGCTGGCCTGGGCTTGAGTTGCTTGAAGACTCCCAGCAAGCAAAATAAGCAAAATATTGGATTTACTGCTTAATGAGTGTTTTGCTGAAATTGACAGTTAATTTTTCTCTATACCTCACTTTAATTGACTAATCAAGAAATTTAGTAACCTATTTTACAAAAATTAAATTTTCTTCAGGGTAGTTGCTAAATTTTTGCAACAGAGTTATAATTCATTCAGTAGCTACTTATCTAGCAAAAAAAAATTTGACAGAGAGGGTAGGTTGATCTCTCTGCCACTCAATATTCTTGTATTTTCTTCCTCATGAAAGTTTAACAGGCAAAATCTTACTAATCTAATTTGCGATTTTTGCTTGCTAAATCTACCAAAATCAAGGTTTTTGCTAGTTTAAATGATTACATTACAAACAAAAATTCAGGTGTTGCATCTACTTGCTAATTCTATGTTGATAATTTTCCAGAAAGTAAGATTGTCAAGTTGAATAGTTAACCTAGTTCAATACTACTAATGTATCTGGAGCCAGGAAATGGTCTAAATGATATGCCCGCTCTTCAGTTTTGAGTAAAATTTGTTCATAGAGGTAGCGAGTAGCTCGATCGCCTAAGCTTTCAGCTTGTCCAGCTAAACGACGTAGTAGTTTGATTACTTCTTGTTCTGCAGCTAGATCGTGTTCGATCATGGTGCGACAGTTAAAACCTCCATCTGGTTCAGGAGTAAAGCAGCATAACTCAGCCAACTTACTAAAGCTGGCAACAGGAATGCCACCTAAACCATTTAGACGTTCTGCTAAATCATGGACATGGTCTTCTACTTCTCCATAACTTTCTTGAAAGAACTCATGTACAGAGTAAAACTCAGCTCCTTCTACAACAAAATGATGTTTTTGATATTGGATATATAAAGCTTGAAAACTGGCCAAAGCAGCGTTCATGCCTTCACATACTGGTGTAGTAACCTGTTTTTCTAATCCAATTGGATTATCCTTAACTTCACCAAATGCTTGTACTGGAGTAGCTGTAGTCATATTATTTATACCTCTGTCAATTAACTTAGTTTATTGGTAGTTATCTAGCTTTTTTATTGCTAGCAGTTTTTAGTCTACCACAGTTAAGAGAAGAGTCAACCTGAGCTAGGATAGCAGATAAAAGATATTATGAGTTAGCAATTTTTTTTGTGAAAACTATTGAGAAAAGTTAGCATCTACTGTATATTCAAAAATAGAGACTTACTGGTGGAAACATCCAGAACTGCCAGAGAACTTAGAGATAAATTTAGTGCTAATATATTGCAATTGTAAAAAAATGAGTACATTTAACCAGAGGCCAGACACCTGTGAAATTTTACAAGTAAGTTGTGTAGATAGATGGCAAGTCTATAAACGCTTACAAGAGTTAGATATTGATTGTTGGTGTGAAGCACAAAAGCCATTGCAGGTAAATCTAAAAAACACAAATGAAGCTAACCAACTAGAAAGTGTCTTAAAACAATTCACAGCTAATCGTCACGAATTGGTGCAATTGTTACAAAGTTGTTGGGAGGTTACCTAATATGCTGATTAATACCATGAATTAGATAGGGGCAAAAGTAATGTATTTATCTGTAGAGATACAAAACTTTTACCTAAGTCATTAAACCTATCCCAAGCCAAACAGATAACCATTAGTAAGCAAAAGCAACCAACAATGTCTAAATCTAAGAAGCATCAGAAAAAATTTAGTCTGGAAGGAAAAGTCCAAGAAGTTACCATCAAAGATGACTATAAACTGAAATATGTTCATGTACAGACAACAGCAGGAAATAGTTATGTTGTCAAAGTAGCCAAGCGTTTACGACGGAATTTTTCATCAGTATTAAAACCAGGTTTAGGGGTGAAAATGACTGGTGAAATGACAGTCTGTCAAAAAACTGGTGAAGAAGAATTGAAAGCTTTTAAGATTATACCAGATTTTAGCAATAATTCAACAACACCATGCCAAAATCATACTGTGGAATTAATTGGTAATTCATCTAGCCCACTAATAGAGCTAAGATTGCCAGAAACTGAGCATATTTGTAGTAAATCTCAAAAAGTAACTGGAGGTAATGCTAAATGTGCAGGTAAAAAAGCTCAGATTTTGGTATGTCAAAAATCTGATTGTCAAAAACGAGGTGCAGGCAAAGTTTGTCAAGCATTATCTGAAGCACTTAGCGATCGGGGCTTACAAGACCAGGTGACAATCAAGAAAACGGGATGCCTGAAAAAGTGCAAAGCAGGACCAAACATGGTAATTATGCCGAACAAAGCTAAATATAGTCGGATTAGTTCAGCAGAAATTCCGGAAGTTATTGAAAAACACTTTGCCTTAGAAGCATAACACAAGAGTTTTCAAATTTATGGTAGTTTTCTTTAATTCCAATCTCTTTATTGGGGATTGGAAATATTCTGATGTATACTTATAGGTAAGAATCAGGATAGTATAGTGGTCTGTCAAGATTCAATTTTTGGGTAGCTAGAGAAAAAATTTGCATTTTCAAGTGGCCAAGAAACTTTGATCGAGATATGAAATTGTTGCTCACAAAAACTTAAATATCAAAGGACGAGCTAGTAACCAGATTGGGTAAATCAATCAGTTATATCGCCAGGGGTCAATATCCTGTCTATTTTCACTGTCAAAGCTGTTAGCGTTTCGGCTGTCGCCGACATGAAAAGCGTTAGCGAGAGCTACCGTAGCAAGAGCCAGCTCCTCTGCAAGAGGCAGCTCCTCTGCAAAAGGCAAATGCTGGCCAGAAAATGGTAGCTGTGAATCAAAATGGCATAACGCCAAGATTCCTCAAATTTTCGTGGGTCAGCTCCCAAAAAACTATCAGACAGAATTCATTCTTATCCTCCAGAGCAACATTGTGATGTGTCACGATCAAAATGCAGCTAGAAATATAAAACACAGTATTGTAGAGCATTCCGTTCTGAGATCTTTGTGAAGTCCAACGGGATACTGGGACTACGAAGTGAGAAGCTCTCGCTATAATCTAAAGTTAGCGTGGGAGTATGTCACGGAAACTACTAAGTTAATAGTTAAAAGGAAACTGAAAAAGTGTCACAAACCAAGCCAACTATTTTAGTGAGTGGGGGAGCAGGGTATATTGGCTCTCATGCAGTTCAAGCTTTACAAAATGCAGGTTATGATGTAGTAATTTTGGATAACCTCGTCTATGGACATCGGGACATTGTAGAAAATGTCCTGAAAGTAGAAATGATTGTTGGGGATACTAGCGATCGCTCCTTATTAGATAAAATTTTTGCTACTCACAATATTGCGGCAGTGATGCACTTTGCTGCATATATTTTTGTAGGCGAATCAGTCAAAGACCCTCAAAAATATTACCACAATAATGTGGTAGGAACCCTAACATTATTGGAAGCAATGTTGGCAGCATCGGTGAAAAAATTTGTCTTCTCTTCGACTGCTGCTATATATGGGGAACCGCAAACCAGTCCTATTCCTGAAGAGCATCCGAAAAATCCGATTAATCCTTATGGAGCTAGTAAGCGGATGGTAGAACAAATACTGGCAGATTTTGAGGTTGCTTATGATTTTAAGTCGGTTTGTTTTCGCTATTTTAATGCAGCGGGCGCCCATCCTAATGGTTTGACTGGAGAAGATCATAATCCGGAAACTCATCTAATTCCGCTAGTATTATTTGCAGCATTGGGTAAGCGAGACTCGATATCAATTTTTGGTACAGACTATGATACTCCTGATGGTACTTGTATTCGCGATTATATTCATGTTTGTGATTTAGCAGATGCTCATGTTTTGGGATTAGAATATTTATTGAATGGTGGTGACAGCGATATCTTTAATTTAGGGAATGGTAATGGGTTTTCCGTTAGGGAAGTGATAGAGACTGTCAAGCAAGTAACTGGGAGAGAATTTAGAGTAGAGGAGCGCGATCGCCGACCAGGAGATGCACCTATTTTGGTAGGGAGTAGTGAGAAAGCAAGGAGAGTATTAGGTTGGTCTCCGAAATATCCAGAGGTTAAAGAAATTGTTGGTCATGCTTGGCAGTGGCATCAAAAAAGACATGGGAAATGAAAGTTAAAAGTTAAAAGTTAAAAAGCAAAAGTAACAAGAACATAAATAGATTTATTTATGGGGTTGCTGAATAAATAGACATCTCCAGAAAAGAGGGAATAGGGAGAAATAAATAATTGATTATTTCTGTACGATAATTGATTTTATTTTTTCTTGTTGGAGATGTCTAATAGTAGAAATGAATTTTTTTCCTAACTAGGAAATAGGTCTTATATCATGTCCACCGGTATAGTTTGTGTAAATATAAGGGTGAATATGTACAGGCAATTTAAATTTTTTCGGGGTTTAAATCCTTATTAATTCTTCCTTATCCTTTAGGGATATGAGGGGATGGGGGGGATAAAGAGAGCAAAATTAGGGAAAAGCCTATGTTTAAATATATTTACTCCTCCAAAATATCTATTCAATAGGAGTTACAGAACTTATTTCTTTTGTCAATTTTTATGTTAAGAAATATGTTTATAAAGCATAGCTTAAAAAGGGGAGAAGCAACAAAAAGTGCCCCCTTAAAAAGCTATCCCTGATAAGGAACTCCTAAAATCCTTTGATGATAGGGAGATGGGGGTGTGGGGAGATGGGGAGGTGGGGGAAGTTTAGCCTCTAATTAAATACGTTTACTCTCCTATCATATTCATTGAATGGTAATAAACATCACCTTTTTCTAATGTCTAAGTTTTATCTTAAGAAAGATGTTTATAAAGCATAGCTTAAAAAGGAGGATAATGGGGGATAGTAAATCTGCCTCATCTTTATGATAAATGCTATATTACTTATTATTTAATAACTAAAGTATTGACTAACTATATAATTATTATACCTCTCCAAAAATCAAAAATAGAATCAATTTTGATCCATAAATAATCAACTACTTCTCCCTGTTCCCTGTTCCCTATTCCCTATTTTCTGGAGATGTCTATTGTTGGGAATTGGTATTAGTCATAGATTATTTTGGCGTTGGTAAGGATGATCCCCCATGCCCACCCATCTGGGTAATAGGGCAACCACAAGAGGTAATCTCCTGCATTTAATTTATGATAAAAAAAAATTAAGATAATCAGAAGAAAGCTCAAAAGATGTAGTTTGACCGTGTAAGTAAACTACAAAAATCTTATGAGTAATCAAAATATATTTGATAATTTTATATTTGATAATTTCCTCAAATCCTATGAAGACAAAACCTACAAATATCCCACCCTACTGCAACACAAAGGTACGGTAATTGCCTTTGCTATGGACAATGAACGACGTATCTATTACACAGTCCTCGACCTGAGTGACAGTGATGAAAACAAAAGACCAATATATGTAGAATACTGGTCTAGAAATAATATAGCAATCCTATTTTATTTGTGTATAAAAATCTTACCGCTTTTAGGGAACAGCGGTGCGACCCCGCGACGACGCCAGTCGCAAGGGAACGCCGACCAAGAGAGGGAACGCGCACCAAGAGAGGGAACACTTAACACTTAACTGGTGAGAGTTTCGGTTTTTTTATCTACTTTTTGATTACCCGCAACCTATGCACGGATTGCTATAGTAGATTTTTCTTTCTTTCAACTTCTCCAGGCCGTGAGATAATATTAATAATGTTCAAATAAAAATATAATAGGAAGATTTAATATGGTACAAGGCGATCTATGGATTCCGATAGCAGTTGTAGTAGTAGGCTTTGTGGCTGCTGTGACTATTGGTTCAATTGCTTGGTATAATTCTAAACGTCCTCCTGGTTGGGAAGATACCCAACGTCCTGATTATGTTCCTAAAGTCGATCAGGATGAAAATAGCTAGGCTTAGAGCTATTTTCAGGTCAATAAACTAATTGTAGGGACATTACGCCAACGTCCCTACAAGCAAAATATATTGTTACATCAATATTAATCCTATTTCTTTTTAATTCCACTGGGGAATTGATCTATTTTAGCTATACCGTAGAATGTAATGTTATCTTTTCCTACTCGTAGCCGATCTACTCGCAGTTGAGTATTTTCTATGGCAAATTTATCTAAATCTAGTAAGTTATTGACATGATCTATAAGAGATTTACCTAGGTCTACTGACTCTTGATTACCATTATATTTGACATTGACAAATTTGATTTTACGTCGCTCCTCCACTTCGATGTTAGCCGTAAAATCAACGTCTATAGGTTGATTTGAACTTCCTACTCCGACTTGAGTATTTAGTCTTAAGGCTCTATCTTCAGTAATAGTCATTTGAGTGTTTTGGAAGTGTAGGGGTTGTCCCTGATATTTGAGCCTTTGGAGTTTCTCTACCACAAATGGGGTATTGAAGGAGGTAGTCAAATCTGACTCAGTTAATACTGTCCTCATAGTGGCCTGGATAGGCTGCTTGAGTTTTACTTTACCTGTAAAAATTGCACTGAAGTCTATCGATATAGCTTGTAGGTAAAGTTCCATGACTTCGATGCGAAGGCCATTATACATCTGCATTCCTTTGCCTATGAAATCAAACCCATCCAGACTACCCTGTAAGAGTTTGGCCACTGGCTCGGCGCGGACATTGGCTTCGACTTGATCGGAGCTTTTAAACAGGGCTGCAATTGCTGCTCCTGCTACCTTGCTTACTAGGCGATCGCCACTTTGATTTTGCATTGGTGTACTCGTAAACAATGCCGTCACCATAATTTTTCAATATGTACCTTCGCTGATATTATAACCATTTTGTGAAGAATTGTAAACTTTACTTGTACTTATGTACATAATAAGCTTCACTATGAGTTTTTTGATAACAAAAGAAAGTACATGAGTTATATCTGAATAGGTAGATCCTTATACAATTTATCTATTGCTTGAGCGTGAAAACTATAGACTACCAACTATAGTTAAGACACTTAATAAATGCTCAAACTTAGTCAGGGATAAATTTTGACTTTTTACTTTGAGATTGCCACGGCTGTCGCCTCGTAACCTTAACAGGCTTTTGACTTGCAGGTAGCACTATACTTTATACTTTGATATTTTTCCACTTATTAGGATATGTAGCAAAGTCACTTTCTTGAACTTGCAATATGGTGTAGTTATCCGTACAAAAGGTGGGGTAGATAAGAAAATCAAACTTTTGACTTTTGACTTTTGATTTTTAACTTGACTTAATCAAGAGGTGAGAGGTGTGCCTTGGACACAAGCATCAGTTAATAAAGTCCCGGTCAAGTCAGCCTGTTCTAATACAGCACAGAGCAAATTGGCTCTTTGTAAGTTTGTGCCTCGGAGTATCGCCCCACTTAAATTAGCCTCTTCTAAATCTGCCTGAGATAAGTCGGCACCAGAAAGATTAGCACTACTAAACTCTGCTTGAAACAAATTTGCTCTAATCAAATTCACTCCTCGTAAGTCAGCTCCACGAAAATCAAGGCCACTTAGGTCTAAATCATTCAAGGTAGCTCCACCTAAGAAGGCTCCTGCAAAGCTAGCTTCTCTAAGTTGAGCATCGATGAAAATAGCACCTCGTAGATCTGCATTACGAAAGTCTGCCCCTCTCAAGTCGGCACCAGTAAAGTCTATACCCCTAAGATTAGCTCTCAGTTTTGCTCTCTGTAGATTTGCACCAGCAAAATTAGCTCCAACCAAGTGAGCTTGGTGGAAGTCTACTTCTGGAAGTTGAGTTCCTGCTAAATTCGCACCAGGTAGGTGAGCATTTGCCAAGAGTTTAATTTTACCTGCTCGAATTGCTGAAATGTCAGGGGATGTTAATTCATTCATCTTTATCAATCTTAGATGTTAAGTTTTGGGTTTTAGTTGACATCTTTAAATCCATCCATTTTTTTGAAAGATAGGATGTCAACCCGCTATTAGAGTATTTTAAGCTTGACGCGCCACTATCTCCTACGACTTGCTTCTTGACTTTTGCGTTTTAAAGATATTAGTGTACTGCTGTTTTTGCACTAAAAGCTTCTTCTAACCAAACATTAGGTAATTGACTTGGCCTTTGAGGTAATTCCATCAGACCCATTTCTGTTAATCGAATGACATTGCTGAGAGTTTCTACTAAGCTAGGGTCAAAATAAGTGCCACTACGATCGCTACACTTTTCTAGGGCTTCTCCCAAACTAAGAGCAGCACGTTTACCTCGTGGTTGTGTCAGTTCTTGGAAGTAAGAAACTAATCCCAAGATTCGAGACTCTATAGATATTTCTTCTTCTCTGAGGCCATCTGGTTTACCACTACCATCCCAGTATTCCAAATGATGAACAATAATTTTGGTCACAGGTGCTAATTCTGGCATTGCTGCTAATAACTGACCTCCAAGAATACTCCTTTCCTGCCAAAAACTTAAAGTTGCATCATCTAATTCATCTGGTGTGTTAGTAAATATTTCTTTTGGTGCTGAGGTTAAACCTACTCGAAACAATAATCCAGCTAACCGCAAACGTCGTAACCGCAGAGTAGGTAAATCTAACATTTGCCCTAAAGTTTCAGATAAAGCTGCTACTTGTAGAGATGCAATGGAATTTGTCTGGTCACGTTCGTCTACTTTCTGTGCCATCCGTAAAAATGCCTGCAATTTGTTAGCATTGAGGTTGCGACTTACTCGTAATGCTTGACCTTCTAATTCCCAAAGTTCTCTTGTTTGTCTATTGATAGCAATCATTTGTTCCTGAGTTGTTTGCAGGTAAGAAACTATTCTAGAAACTACATCACTCATGTCTGTGGGTGCGACACCTTCGGTCTTGAGAATTTCCTGATGTTGTTTTTGAATTGTATCTGCTAGTGCAGGATTATAGGGGCGACATCTTTCTGTAAGTATTTCTGCTGCTTTTGCCACTAAGTTCCGATCGAACGTCCATAAACCGTAGAATTTTCTTTCTATGTCTACAGTTGGTTTACCGTGGGGTAAATATTCATCTTCAGACAGTTCATGGCAAAGTACCATAGCTCTATAAGTTGGAGCTAGTATGATTAAATTCCATTCATTAACCAAACTATCAGTTGTTTCAAGATTAACTAAAGAGACATTTTCTAACTTACTTGTAGGATGTGTAGATAATCCACTATCTGGTACTGCACCAATCATCACATGAGAGCTACATTGAGCTAATTCTTGATAGCGGTCTGCTTCTTGCAGATACCATTTTCCTTGTTGAAATGTTACTAAAACTAATGGTTTTGCTTCGGGTTGTATATTGCAAGTTTGTAATATGTGGTCTTCTAAGGCATGACATAGAGCTACTAATGTATTTTTGAAATAAACTCCATAACTAGAGGGGAGTTTTCCTTCCGGACTGGCTTCTTTAAGTTGATTTAAAGTTGCTTCTGGATTCATTTTATTAAATGATGATTATTTTATATATTTTATTTGTATTTTATCTTTAGTAAGCATTAAGCTTTTAGCAATCAGCTTTTAGCAAATAATGGATAATTCTTGATTAAAGTTAAAGGAGTGTACTTTGGTAGTAACTTTTAATTCTATCTAAATTTATCAATTGCTTTTACCGAAAAATTAAGGTTTAAAGCCTCTCATGAGCAAGGAGAACAAAACAAAAAAATTCCTTTTAACCAATAATCTTATTTTTAAGAAGAGGTAATTATTAATTATTAATTATTAATTATTAATTATTGTACTCCCCCTCTCATCAATAGCTGATAACGCAGTTCCTCTGCAAGAGGCTAGCTAATAGCTGATGGTTGAATGCTTACTTATCTTTATGCTTAACCTTTGTATTAAGGCGATAACATTCCTCCTATTTATACATACTTTCATGATTTTGTCAAGTATTATCAAGTTTTTATGTAGGAAAAAAAGTGGTAAAATATATCCGAATATAATCGAATATAATTTAGGTATACAATTATGACAGTTTATGAAGATAGGGAAGCATTTATTCCTTATTCCCGTCGAGATATTATAGAACTTTGTATTAAAGATGGTAAATTACCAGAAGGTTCTTTACAAAAATTTAGAGATTTTTGTTCTATTCTACTGGCATATTATCATTTCAAATTACATAAAACACTGGAAATATTAAAGGAAAATTATGCGCCTTTTAATCCAGATGCTAATACTAAATATATCGCTGATTATTCTGACTCAGAACTAGCTACAATGAAAACTAAAGTAGTTCAAAGTTTTGCAGAAATACTAGAACAAGGTAATTATTATGTAATATCTAAGGAAAGTTTACAACGTGCTTTTCAGGAAATGTCATTAATTGAATTGAAAACAGACATTGATTTTGATGATTTTGAAGAAATGGTATGTTACTGCCGGGGAGATATTTATCAGACATATAGTTTTAAGAGATTTTTCCGAAAAATTGAAAAGAAACTTGATATTTTTGAAAGAGTTGTTTTATTGATTAAGTATAAAGATAAAAAAGATTCTCATACTTCTGAAAAATCTCTGGAAGACCCTAATTTAATTCCTAGTAAAATCTATATTTCTCTCTACAAAAATATCCCGAAAAGTGATATAGAATTTCTATTTCCAAATGTGAAAATCAGCATGACTTTGAAAGACCGTCTGATGCTAGTAGTACCTGCTATTGGTGCAGCAGTACCTATTGCCTTGAAAATTTTACCCCAATTTTTACTAATTATTGGTGTAATTGTATTTTTGGTTTTTGGTCCTTCTTCTGTAGAACAATTAAAGTTGAGAGCTAATCCGGAAGATGTCAAAAATATAACAGGAATTTTATTGGCTTCATTATCTTTATTAGTAACTTTAGGAGGATTTTGTTTTAAGCAATATAGTCAATACAAAACCAAACAGATAAAATTTCAAAAACAGGTGACAGAAACTTTATTTTTTAAGAATATTGCTAATAATGCGGGTGTATTTCAAACTTTAGTTGATGATGCTGAAGAAGAGGAATGTAAAGAAATTATCTTGGTTTATTATCACCTGCTCACCAGTAATACATCCCTAAATTTAGAACAATTGGATGATAAAATTGAAGCCTGGATGGAGGAAAATTTTGATACTAAAATTGATTTTGATATCAATGGACCTTTGAATAATTTGACAAAAATTCAGGGCAAAATTGTCAGAGATGGTGAAGATGAGGATGAGGTTTCAGAGATACCATTATTAACTTATGATGAAAATGGTTGTTGTCAAGTTTTGCCACTAGATGATGCGAAACAATTAATAGATTATATCTGGGATAATGCTTTTCATTATGCTTAGACTTCTTGCAGAAGTCAGGGAATAGGGAATAGGGAATAGGGAATAGGAATTCTAAATAGGTTGTAAGATTTTATCGTAGGGGTTTGGTTTCCAAATCACATTTATGCTAGGGTTTGGAGACCAAACCCCTACAGTTTTATGTGAAAAATTATTTAAAATTACTATAATAATTAATAACTGATAATTAAGGTAATTTATGGAAGCTGGTTTAGTAGGTTTAGCCGGTTGGGGATTATCAAAAATTGCCGACTTTTTGTGGGATAGTGCCACGGATAATGGATAATTGATAATTGATAATTAATAACTGATAATTGAGGTGATTTATGGAAGCTGCTTTGGTAGGTTTAGTAGGTTGGGGATTATCAAAAACTAACGTTATAATAGTTAGTTATTCAATAGTATCTCAGAATTAGATCAAGGTAAATTTATGGAAGCTGGTTTAGTAGGTTTAGCCGGTTGGGGATTATCAAAAATTGCTGACTATTTGTAGGATACTGCCAGGGATAATGGATAATTGATAATTAATAACTGATAGTAGAGGTGATTTATGGAAGCTGGTTTAGTAGGTTTAGCCGGTTGGGGATTATCAAAAATTGCTGACTCTCTGTGGGATACTGCTTGGGAAAAAGGAGGCAAAAGTCTCACTCAATCCCTGAATAAAACAGATTTAGAAAAAGCTTTAAAATCCGGTAAAAAATCTATTGAGGCATGGGAAAAACAACTCTCTCCTCAACAACTTTTATTCTATTCTGCTAAAAGGGATGGATGGAACGGAGTTAACAATTTTTTGAGTCAATATTTTGCACATTCTGCAGTTTTGACAGAATTACAAAAACCATTAACTAATCAAGGTAAGCCAGATATTGATATTTTGATTGCCATCTTTCAACAGGAGGCTGAAGCAAAAAATATTCAATTAAATCAAGAAAGTCTACAGCGGTGGATAGAAACTTTTATTAATGCTTATTTTCAACAAACTGATACTTATATTAAATTTCAGGTTGCCAAACAAAATTATTTTGAACAGTTAGCTAATTGGTTTGATGATGTGAAATTTGCCGGAATTTCTGTGCCTGGGCAAGAGGTAGAAAAATCAGAGAAATTAGCTAACATTTTTGTCATGCCAGATGTTGTAGAGGATGTCTCAACGGGAAGAGGTTTTGAACAGGATTTATTATTAGGAGGAACTGGGGAACTAGAGAGGGAATTATTGGCAAATACCACTGGCAGAAAATTTTTAGCCTCCGAATTATTGACTCAAAGTCGGTCGTGGAAATTTGTTATATTAGGTGCGCCTGGTTCGGGAAAAACTACTTTAATGAGTTATTTTGCCGTGATGTTGGCATCTATCCCCCCAACCCCCCTTGGTAAGAGGGGCTATAATTCACAAAACCCCAAAGATGAAATGAGCGATACGACTGATGCTACGCTCCGCGATCGCCAGACCGAATCTTCTTCCCCTCTTTTTAAGGAGGGGATATCTAGAAATGATGGAGCAGCAATACTAGGTTTAGACGCTGAGACTGACTGGTTGCCAATTTTAATTAGGATGCGCGACTTAGCTAGACATCCAGACAAAAGCATTCTCGAATATGCTCGGATATTTGCTGAGAAAACGATGGCGCTCAAAACTTTACCGACGGGATTTTTTGAACATTGGTTGGAAGATGGCACAGCGTTAATATTGTTGGATGGTTTGGATGAAGTAGCAGAAGAAGGCAAACGTTATGATGTTGTCAGACGCATTGAGAATTTTTTAGGGCAGTTTGACAGAAACAGGGCAATTATTACATCTCGCCCTGCGGGGTATCGACGCGACTTTTTCCGCACAGAGGAATTTCCCCACTATCAAATGCAGTCTTTTAATGATGAGAAGATTTCGACGTTTATCAATAATTGGTATGACAGTCGGTTTCGAGATAAAGCGGAGGCGGAAAGGCGGAAGGAAAGTTTGCAAAAGGCGTTGGATGATAATGACAGGATTAAGTTATTGGCACGAAATCCTTTGTTGTTGACGATTATTGCTTTGATTCATCGGTATCAGGCGGTTTTGCCCAAGGAAAGACATCGACTTTATGATAAGGCAGTGGAAACTTTATTAATTTCTTGGGATGCCAATAAGGAGTTAAGTAGTGATGGGCGGTTGAAGTATTTGGGTTTGGACGATTTGCGCAGGTTGATGGAATTATTGGCTTATTGGGTACATACTCAGGGAAATGTGGGGAATGGCGAGGGTGGCACTTTGATAGATAAGGATGAGTTGATTTCTCAGTTGAGTCGAGAGATTAAGGGGTTGAAGCAGGTGCAGTTGTATCAGGCGAAGGAAGAAGCAGAAAGATTTGTAGATTTGATTCGGGAACGCACTGGTTTGTTGAATGAGCAGGGGCAAGATTGTTATGCTTTTGTGCATAAGACTTTTCAGGAATATTTGTGTGCTGAGGAAATTGACTATCAATTAGAGAATGAATTTGATTTTGGGATTATTTTAAATACCATTCGAGAACATTTACATGATGCTCATTGGCGGGAGGTTTTATTATTGTTGATAGCGCAACAAAAGCCGAAAAATGCTGCGAAGGCAATTCGAGCAGTTTTGAATAATGGTAGTGAGTATGAGGAGTGGTTACATCGGGATTTGTTTTTTGCTGGAAATTGTTTGGCGGAAAATCCGAAAGGTTTGCGGAGTGCTGATGGTGAGTTGGTGCAGGAGATTTTGGAGAGGTTGGTTAAGTTGGAGGTGAGTAGTGAAGAGAAGGTTGGCGAGAAAGTTCGGGAGCAGGTTTCTCAGATTTTTTGTAGTTTGTATGAAACTGATTTTGAGAGACAAGTTTTAGAGATGTTGAAAGAGCAGGCAGATTTGATTGATGAGGAAAGGTTACTGAAATATCGAGCAGAGTTAGGGGAAAAGGATGAGGTAATTACAATATTGCTAGCACGGCTTCAAGATGAGAAGCCTTTTGTGCGTGGATCGGCAGTTTTCACTTTGGGAATGTTGGGCAATAGTTCACGAACAGGCAATAGCTCACAAAAGGGAGTAGTCGGTAGGTTTCGAGAAAATAAGTTTTTAGTGCATAGAAACACAAGCTATGCTTTGGGCAATAGTTCACAAACAGTAGTCAGTAGTTTACTAGCAATGCTTCCGATTGAAAAAGACTCTGAAGTGCGTGGGTTGTTGGCCTACACCCTTGGCAACTTAGGCAATAGTTCACAAACAGTAGTTAGTAGCTTACTAGCACTGCTTCAGGATGAAAATTCTGAAGTGCGTTGGGGTGCTGCTGATGCCTTGGGTAATTTGGGTAATACTTCTGAGACTGTAGTTAGTGCTTTGCTAGAAAGTTTAAGTTTAAATGACAGTTCTGGGACTTGTTACAAAGCTGCTTCGGCGTTGAACAAATTATCTGATAATTCAAAGAAACTGGTTAATCAATTAGTAGAGTTACTAAACAAAGATGATTCCAGTTTTTACGCTGGAGCTGCTGATACTTTAGGCCAATTAAACGATAAATCTGAGATTGTAATTAATGCTTTATTGACAAGACTAGAATATCCAGATTCTAGTGTCTGTGTTAGAGCTGCGGAAGCTTTAGTTAATTTAGACAATAATTTACCAATTATTTTTAACACTTTAGTGGAACTGTTAGAAGACGAAAATTTTGTAGTCCGCAAAGTTGCTACCCGTACTTTAGGAGAGTTTGTAAATGGCTCCAATACTCACACTGTTGTTAATGTTTTGCTACTAAGACTTAAAGATAGTAATCCTGTTGTACGTTGGAATGCTGCAGTAGCTTTAGGCAAGTTAGTTAATAGCTCAGATACTGTGGTTACTTCTTTGCTACCACTATTGGAGGATGAAAATTTTTTTGTACGAAGGAAAGCAGCCTTAGCTTTAAGTAATTTAGGCAAAAAATCTGACAATATCTTCCCCATAATTATTCAATGGATTGAACAACATCAAGATTCAGAATCTGTCGGCAGAGGTATTGATGCGCTGTGGTATTTAGTTGTAGGTGAGGAAAGTTAAGTCTAGTAGGTTGGGTTGACGTTAAGGAAACCCAACAATAATTAGATAGGGCTGGCTGAATAAATATAAAAGCATTGGCAGATAAAGGTTGAGCGCCTTTTTAGGTATCGAAAAAGTACGCCTGTTTCAGCTCTTCATGCTCATGCATGTTGGCATTTTGGGGGCATTGTTGGGTAAAAAAATTCTCCCCCACTCCCCCACTCCCCCACTCCCCCACTCCCCTACTCCCTACTCCCTCTTTTCCGGGGAGGTCTATTATTCAATGGATTCAAAAACACCAAGATTCAGAATATGTCGGCAGTGGTATTGATGCGCTGTGGTATTTGGTTGTAGGTGAGGATAATTAAGACAATGAGGCAGTCTTTAATTAATTGATAATGAATAATTACCTGAAGGAAAACTGTGAGGGAATTAAATATAAGGAAATATCCTAGCACTTTTTTTCTCTTGAAATAGAAGACTTTATACCTTTATTTTTCAGTAAAAATTCAATAGTTAGACAGTAGGAATATCCTTCCCCCTTAAATCAAACATTCATTAGTTGTTTTAAAAATCAACTATAGCGCTATAGTTGATTTTTAAGTAAACTATTTCTTTTAGATATTTCTTTCAACTAATACCTAATACCAAGTAGATGTAGATATAGATATAGGTATTTTCCTAATGCTGCACAAACATTTTGCACAGCAAAAGACAGTCGCTATAATTCGCGCTATAGATCAATTTTTGTATAGCACCACTAAATCAATAATCAATCTCTCGACGCTCGACTAGGTATTCTCCATTAAATTCTGCCAACCAATTAGACAAATCTTCCAAACTGCTAAAACTTAAAATTGCTCCTCCTAAATCTCCTAACTTTTCCATAGATAACTGTTGAATATTTTATCGAATTATTTGAGTTATTTATCCTGAAAACCTTCTCTCAAGTTGACCTAATATTAATCTCTGCATTGACAACTTACCAATTTCTAATCCTTCTTGCCTTCCCTCCTGTCGAGCTAAGATAATTTCACCTGTACGGTCTTCCAAAAACATTTCTCGCTTATGTACTTCTTCTAATTCTTTTCTAGATAAATTTGCTGCACTTGCTCTATTCAAAGCTTTTTCTATCTCTTCAACTTCTGCCAAAGTATTAGGAATTACTTCTAAACTTGGAGCTTCCTTAATAAAATAAATCCATTTATCTGTGATGGTTTCTAACTCTTCTAATTTTTTGGGAAATTTTGGTAATTCCACAAATATCATTGCTACTTCTTCATCTACATAGTCAAATAATTGCTCTTTCTCCTTAAACACAAAATGACTAATATATTGTGGTTTTTCCTCAAACATTTCAAAATCTGTAATCGTCAAAGCAATTACTGGTTTTAATTTTCGGTATCCTTCTCCAGTTTTTAATTGATTTCCATAGGTTTTACAAAGATTATAAACTACTCGCTTTTCAAAAGCCGGAACATTTAATACCTGCATTTCAATAATCACATTCGAGCCGTCATTTAATACGGCTCTAACATCTAGATAACTATCTTTTAAATCTACTGTATCTCCAGGATTATAGGGGTCAATTATTTCCAAGTCTTGAATAATAGACTTACCATAATATATCAAGGCATTTAAGAAACTAATCAAAATATCTTTACCCTCAGTTGAATCAAAGATTTTTTTGAAAGCAAAATCCGTCTTAGGACTAATAAATCTCATTTTTTTACTATGTTTATTAACTCTATTTATTTGAATAACAGTTTATAAAATTAAATTATAATATAGCAATCCAAAATAGGTTTTGAAAACTTTTATGATAGTCAATTTGAACTGAAAGTCTCTGAAATTATGACTACTGAATTCTCAACTCCTTTCTTTCTCCTGACTCCTGACTCCTGACTCCTGACTCCTCAAATCCTTACTTTTCTCTTGCACCAATATTGCAGCATCAACTGCCGACAACCCAGAAACATCAAATTTATAAATAGCACCACTCCTTTTCTCCAAATCATAAGTATAGGTTTTATCGTAATAGTGGAGAATTAAATCTGAAGCTGCTACTAAATTTCCTTCCCTCAGAAAATTAATCGTTTCTTTCACTAGCACACCTCCCAACCTTTTGCGAATACGTTCGGTAGCAGCAATCAAATCATTAATATCCGCTTCTCCATATATTTCTACCAAAAAGGCGACTCTTTCCTGACGAGTGCGACTTATTTCTATAACTGTCGCTTTTTCCATTTGTGCAAAAATCTCCTGGGGAATACGACACATCCCAATACGTTTACTCTCAGCTTCGACCCATAAAGGTTGACTCCGGTCAAACTTCGCCCATTCCATCGCCACAAGATTCCAAAATTGCTCATTCGTAGGTTGAGGTAACTGCCCCAAACCACCAAAACTACTACCTCTATGATTGGCAAGAGCTTCCAAATCTAACACTTGTTCCCCCATATTTCTCAAAGCACGCAATATCTCTGTTTTGCCACTACCAGTCATTCCACCTAAAACAATAATTTCTTGGGGAACTGAAAATAAAGAAAGCCCCCAACGCCGAAACCCTTTATAACCGCCGATAAGTAGAGCAACATTAAATCCAGCAGTTTCTAGTAACCAACCAACAGAAGCACTACGCATTCCACCGCGCCAACAGTGAATTCTAACTTGACGGTCTGGAGCTAAAATTTTCGCATGAGCAACAAAATTAGCTAATTTCGGACCAGCGATCGCTAAACCTAGCTCTACAGCTTCATCTTTGCCTTTTTGTTTATAACAAGTTCCAACTAGGGCACGTTCTTCATTATTAAATAGAGGGAAACTAACAGCACCAGGAATATGACCTTGACCATATTCGGCAGAACTACGAACATCGAGAATAGTTCCCGATGCTTGGAAAAATGCGTCAGGTTTGAGAGATTTTGGCATATTGGGAAGAAGGAAGGAAAAAGGAAGAAGAAAGAAGTATAAATAAATCCTGTAACTTCTTGTCGGAAATTGCAGGGTTGATTATTTTACCAGAAAATTGGGTTTGAAGGAGCACTCAGCACTCAGCAAGCCTCTTTCAGAGGAGCTGCCTCTGAAAGAGGAGCTGCCTCTTGCAGAGGAGCTGCGCTAACGCTAACGCTAACAGCAATCAGC
>JAAUYL010002900.1_pt1 | contig 21479 bp, 27 predicted proteins | sample 7278011 | NCBI WGS metagenome assembly JAAUYL01 (sample SAMN14350225, study PRJNA611818) | marine sediment metagenome | isolation source: surface marine sediment (1.8m) | place: French Polynesia: Moorea | collected 2018-08
AAAATATCGAAACGAATCGAGTCAAGTCAAAATTGTTGAGCTCAAATTACCACTCAAAAACTTAGTATCCTCATTATTAAAGCAAAGTTTCCCAAGAAACTTACTTTATTGGCTAATTAAAAGCCTGATCTCAACATCTTTTGACTGTTTTAACAGTGTAAAGGAGTCGATTAAGGTAAAGTTTGCCTTAAAAATAAAGCTTTGATCCTCCACTTATTTGACGCATTTTCGTACTCTGTTACATAAACAAACAAATTAAAGAATTTTTGAAAATTGAAATTTGAAACGCCGACGCAAAATTACAAGACAGAAACACGATCACAAGTCACAACCCAGTCACATTTGAACATCCAGAACCAGAAGGTTTGACCTTTTTCTACTTTTCTCTCATTTAAAGTGAAACCACATCAACATGCCATTCTGCAATTTGTCTATCATTTATGATTTATGAAGGCAGATTACCCCTATCTGTTCATGTTCTGTTGGCCGGCAGAAGAACGAGAACGCAGTATTTCTAGACCCGTTCTGATCGTATTTTGACGTTTCAGATTCATCTTTCAAAATGTCGCTAGTCCTGTGCATGCGCAACATTCAGAAGCCATCCCATTGGCGAAGTCTAGTCAAGGGTCACCAACAGTTCCTCGCCAAAGTAAGTTGTCATTCAAATGCATATCTGAAAACAGAATTTGAAATTGTCAATTTTAGAAGACACCCAAAAACTGGTCGACCCCGGTTAGATGGACGACGCAAGTGTTTCAAGAGTCTGGCGAGAACTTCTCGGAAAAAGTACCCAGAATCGTCGGCTGGTGGTTTGCCGGCATCGCCGGGATGAGCTTCGGAGCAGTTGTCTTGGGCGGGGTCACGAGACTGACAGAATCTGGTCTTAGCATGGCAAGTCAAATCAACTTTCGATAGAGGATTTCTCAAACATTACGACTTTGATTTGCAGACCGATTGGAAGCTACTGGGAAGGCCGCCACCGATGACGCCCGAGGCGTGGCAAGTCGAGTTCGACAAGTACAAGGAGACGCCCGAGTTCAAGTTCAAGAATTCGGAGATCACCATGGAGGACTTCAAATTCATCTGGCACATGGAGTACGGTCATCGGATGTGGGGTCGCACAATTGGCGCCTTTTTCTACGTTCCCGCCGCGATCATGTGGGCCCGAGGTTATTTCACAAAAGCCGTCAAGAAACGAGTCGTGTTTGCCGGAGCTCTTCTAGCTTGTCAAGGACTCCTCGGTTGGTACATGGTCAAGTCGGGTCTGGATCACAAAAACTTTGAAGGCCCATCCGATGTTCCAAGGTAAGAAACAGCCATATTCTACGTTGCCATCCTCCATTATTTGATATTTCAGGGTCTCGCAGTACAGGTTGGCCTCGCATTTGTCGGCTGCCATGGTCCTCTACTCGGTGCTGTTGTGGAACAGCATGAGCATCCTGAAGCCGGCCGCCCAGGTGGCGATGGACACGCTCCCCACGGACACGGCCAAGGCGTTGGTGAAGTTCAGGAGGTTGGCGATGGTGAACAAGACGTTGATCTTCTGCACGGCCGTGAGCGGGGCCTTCGTGGCTGGCCTCGACGCGGGCCTGACGTACAATTCGTTCCCGCTGATGGCGGGAAAAGTGATTCCAGACGATCTGTTTGCATTCGCCCCCTGGTTGAGCAACTTCACAGAGAACCCCACCACAGTCCAATTTGATCATCGAATCCTGGGCACCTCGACTCTGGCCATGATCACCTATGTGACCTACAAAGCAAGAAGGCTTCCACTACCTCCAGGAGCGAGAATGGCTGTCAACGCACTATTTTTCATGGGGTGCACTCAGGTAAAAGACAACCCCAATCAATTTCACGAGTTTTTTAATGTTGCCAATGTTTCTAGGTCAGCTTGGGCATTGCCACACTGCTGTTCTACGTTCCGATATCATTGGCAGCGATGCACCAGTCTGGAGCCCTCCTGACCTTGTCCTCAGCGTTGTGGCTGTCTCACGAGATCAAATTCATGAAGATCCTGAAGCACATACCAAAATAATTGTGATTGGTCAATGTTTATTGTCTTGTATTTCATACTGGATGTTTCTTGGGAACACAATTAATTAATTAATATAATGACATAAGTGGAAAAGAGGGTATAATTAAAAGAGATCACAATCAATGAGCTCATTCCCATTCTAGATTTTGACGGTATAATTGGAACTATAATTGGTGATGTGGTGATTGACATAGAAAACACTGATTCTATTCGGCATGCGACTTGTTCATACGGGAGCCAAGATTGCTAGCGAACACCGGAAACTCTGGCCAGTAGTTGACATAATATCTCTGTGCTGAACCCTCGAAAAGCCTGTCCAACCAAAGTGGCAAAGCATCAATGAGGTTGTCAGTTTGTATATCGCGTTGGCCGGCACGCTGCTCGAATGTCCGCCGACGGAGGCCGCCACCGACCTCGGAATCATTTTCGTCCTCATCATCTGAGTCGAATCCCATGAAGGCAGCAGCTGAAATAGAAAAGAAATAAAATCTGATCAATTTCACGACTTTTTTTTCAGAACCTACCTGAATTTTGAGTTCGGCCGGCCTCGGGGTGGCGGGCATGAAACATTGAAAAGTACTGCCTGTGACCGTTCAAGGCCAGGACGGTGCCGACGCAGTTTCTGGGATTGATGTTGGCCTGATCAGGTTCATCGGCATCCGAGGCTAGTGACAGGATTTTGCGAAACCACGGCAAACCCTTCTCGATGAACATGTAGTTGAAAGAGAGCGTCCGGTTCTTGCGATACGGCCAGACCATCCGGTAAAACTGTCTCGTCAAAATATCCTTGGACTCTTGGTCTATGATCAGCACGATCGCTCGGCATCCTGGTTTCAAGAGTCTAAGGAGGCCATTGTAAGTTTCCGCTTTGAACTCGATCAGCTTCAGTTCTGTCACGGGATTTCTCGACCCAGGCTGAAAAAAAGTCGTGAAAGGAAAAAATCGTGAAATCAAACGGGGAACTTACAGGTGGACGAGTGTATTCGTCCTCGTCGATTCCGGCTAGCCACTGGAGGCAATGACTGCCCAAGATCAAGAACAGGACCGCACCGACGAGGCTGATCGCCGGCAAGATCTCCTCCTTGGTCAGGTGGTCGCGCAGCCACTCGGTTGTCTCCAGGATCCGGTTCATGACTCTGCCGAAAAATCCGGCCGCGTGCTCGTCTAGCAACTCTCTGATCACAGCCTCATGGGTGAGGATCTCATTTGGACTGAGCAACTTTTGCAACGTTGTTTTAAGCTCTTTTTGAGTTTGATTCTCCCGCATCTTCTCTGACGTCGTCCAAACTTGGGAAAACCATTCGTACTTGAGATTTTTCGAATCTCGACGCCACAGAATGGCCAAGTTCAGGTCGGCGGCGGACTCGGTCTTCTTGCCGTTGAGGGAGCTTATGAACTCGGTCTGGATGTCACGGAGGATGTAGGTGAACCTGATGCGGTCGGGACTGAAATCATTGCTGTTATCATGGACGAAATCACGGAGAGCCTGGCGCTTTAACTCCTCTTCTGGTACGAGGACTTCTTTGCCCTCATTGACAAGCACGACACACAATCTCTTTCTAGTCTTGGACGATTCTGGACAAAGCTGAAAATGGGACAAAAACATTTGTTATTGTTTCACGACTTTTTTGTCTGTTTACCTGGTCCATAATTGGTTGCGAGGACAGCCTCGGCAACTGAAGGAACTGGTGGGATTCTATGACCTCGAACAAGGTTGTCAATGCCAAGTCCTGCATGCTCACGCTGGCCACGGGATGGTTGGAGTCCTCGTGGAACACCAGCATCGTGTCGGACGTCTTGGGCACGTTGAACTTCTTGGTGATCTTCTTGGCCTTGGAGTTGGTCAGCCTCACGTAGCCCAACTTGGCCCTGGACTTGAACTTGAAGGCGGTCGCCAGGTACCGCAGCCGGATCACCTCTGTCTTGCCGAACAGAAGGACCCTGACTCGGTTATCATGCCAGCCGCTCAAAAACTGGTCGACGGTCGATTCGTCGATGTGCTCGACCAGCTTGTACGGCATCCTGCCCCTGACAAAGTCCAGAGCCTTCAAGGCTGAAAATTGGGGGTCCTTGTAATGGGCGACCTTGCCGTCCATCAGGATGGCCATGTGTGGTATTTCGTTGGAGCCGATCTTCCTGGCGAGATCACGCTCGCGACCAACATGAACGGTGATGACACCGAACCCGACTGGCTCCAGCTCCTCGGTCAACTTGGTCCAGATCGGCTCGATCCTCAGGCAGGTGAAGCAGAAGTCCGAGAAGAACAGGATCAGGTAGGGCTTGGAGAAGCTCTCCGGCACGATGGTGTTGTAGTAGGCGTGCGAGGACGTGGCCTGTTTGTGATACAGCTTCGGTTCACTCGAACGCTCCCGGTTGAAATGAAAGTTGAAGCCACCACCGCCTCCGCCGCCGAAGAACTCGTCTTCGAAGAAGTCGAACGGCGAGTGGAAGCGACGGCCGCCGAACGGGTTGCCGCCGCCCCGGGGACCCTGGGACCCGGGCTCGTCTGTGACCCCGTGCTGATCATATCGCCGTCGGCGATCGGGATCACTGAGAAGCTCGTAAGCTGCATTGATCTCGACGAACTTCTCCTGAGCGCCAGGACTGTCGTTCTTGTCAGGATGCCATTCTTTGGCTAGATTTTTGTATGCTTTTCGTATTTCCTGAGTCGAGGCACTTCTTCCAATGCCAAGGACTTTGTACGGTTCCAAATTCTTGGAATATGTTTCGCCAATCAAAATCACAATGATGGCGACACATAACACTGACAAGGACTTGGACTTCATTGTTTCAGTCTATTTTAAGGCTGCTTCACTTTCATGATGGCCACGGTGACATTTGATTCCTGTTTTACGATGAGCTTTCTGAAATGTCAAAAACGCATCCATGCTGAATTATTCATATAGAAAATATGGAGAACTTACTTGGAGTCTGTTTCTAAAACGATAGCGGGGACCTCGTCGGTGGCGGGCTCCAATTTCGAGCAGGTTTTTGACAGGGACGACGCTAAATGTGACAACTTGGGATCGATGTCGCCTTCCTTGAGCAAGCACAAACCTTGGTTGTCCGCGGCCAAGACGCCGACCACCTCGGTCGCCTTGTCGTCGAGCAATTCACTGTCTATGTCAGGCCTGAAAACAGCACTCCGTTATTGTTAGCTTGACCTACTTAATTTTCAAACAAGGGTTCAGTCTGAATTGCATAATTTCCATTTTAACACCTTCATACCTGCCTGTTCAGCAAACACGTTAAGAATAGACTTGAGAAAATGTGTGGCCTTTGAAATTGGGACAATCGAAAGGAAATTTTCGTGTCCTGGGCCAAAGCACAGCTGTAAATTGGATCTTAGCTTCGACGGTCGGCCGCCGGTATAAGTTGCAATGCAGAATTAGAAAGCAGTTTTTTTGGCGCGGGCTTTCTATGTTGGTCTCGCCGCATTTTCTTGAAGCAAACGGTCAATGGGACAAGCTAAAGTTTAGGTCTTTAGGTTGTTGTAGACTTCATGATAAAGGTTTTTTTTAATTTAGAGTTGGAAGTTGACAGGTGTTTTGCCATAATGACATGCTGTTTTTTAGGCTGGAAAACTTACGTGTCTAGGAGAACTTGGCTCAACGCGCTCTCCATGTTTCATTGATGGTTTTCTTGTGCTGTTTTAGGATGCATTGAGCTTGAAGACACTCCAAAAAATCAAGAATTTTGAAAGGTTTTCGCCAATTTTCAATTTTTTCGCTTGATTTGTTTGTTTACATGTTCTCAGTAATTTTTCGGGCCACTTCGCATGAGCTCTCAGCTTTTCTGATTACATCACAGCCAAACGAGGCGCTCAGTTAGCTGAGTTCTGCTGCATGTAAAGTTTACAAAAAAATAAGGCAAAAAACTTATAAAAACGCCAGAATGTTAAATAACTTGACAAACAAAAATCAAAAATAACGTTGCTTCTCAGTTTTGACTGAGACAATTACTGAGATCTTATTTACTCAATTGAAAAATTGTGGACGAGGAGTCGAGGACAAAAAAGACTTCTGAAAAAAAATTGAATTTCTGATCCAAAATTTGGAATTTAAGCCTTTGAAGAGGCCAAAAAGGCCACCTGAAAACAGACCATCGAGTGAAATCAAATAAGCAAACATTGCAAGTGAAGTCTAGCAAAGATAACGAGAGAACTTGAACGCAAAATTGGAAGAGACAGCAACCGGATCGTGAGAGGATTTAGATTAGCGTTATCACTTCGGTCCTGAAGTCAGTCAGAGCCCAGACTCCAGAGGCTACCAAGAGCGAAGGCCAGTTCAATGTATTGCCTTCAGTGGTTGATCCCGGTGCTGTTGATCCCCAAGCCGGTCAACCCGGCCCTGCTCTACAACCACGTCGTGTTCATGGTCCTGTACCTGTTCTCCTTTTTCCTCGAACGCAAGCCCTGCACCGTCTGCAGCCTGGTCTTCATCTTTGCCGTGTTTCTGATCTGCTCGTCGGGCTACGGCAACTGCCTGTTTTGGAACGACGACGAGGACTCTGGCGATTCGACTTGCAGCAGCAGTCAACCATTGCCGATCGAAAGTGAATTGTGAACAGCATCATGAAAATCAACGAGTCCACCCTGATCTCGTACGCGACGTCGGCCTCCTGCCCGACGGACAAGGAGGGATGGTTGTGGAAGCGGGGCGAGGTTAACAAGAGCTTCCAGAAGAGATACTTTGTCCTGAAAGGCAACCTATTGTTTTACTTCGAAAAGAAAACGGACAAGGAGCCGATTGGCGTGATTATCCTGGAGGTAAGTTTGAAAGCAAGAATTATTTTGACGTTTTGTAAAATCTGTTCTTTTGTCAGGGATGCACGATCGAGTTGGCCGAAGAGGAACAGGAGATGTTTGCGTTCAAAATCAATTTCCACGGCGAAGGACGTCGGGTCTACTACTTGGGAACTGACAACCAGGTGTGTTGTTGTTATTTTGCTGTTAGTTTGATTTTGAAAACTAAATTTGCTTTTCAGGACACACTCGAAGAGTGGATGAAGTTTCTCGCATCCTCGTCGTACGACTACATGAAGCTGATGGTCCTGGAGTTGCAGCAAAAGCTGGCCGAGCTCGACGAACAGGAAAAGATCCAGTTAAAATTGAAACAGCAACAACAACAGCAGCAACAACAACAAAGTCAAAACAGCCAAGCCAAAATGACAACGTCAAATTCGGGTGAGTTCAAGAGGACTAACCCCTTCAACAAGGCGGATACGTTGGCAATCTCGGAATCCAAGCAGCAATCAGCCACGATGGTTTCAAACTGGTGCCAGCTTCATCAAAACTACGGAGCCAAGATTTCGAATGACCGCGATCGCTGGTGTCTCGGTCTTCTGGAGCGCCATCAGTGATACCATAATTTGATCTTGAACACTTAAGAAAAGTGCCAAACATAACCAATATTCATTCTTCTATTGGATCCTGACTCGACCAGTGCTTGCAATCAATGACAAAGTGAAAATTGTACATGAGCCTGTGTAAGAATAAATAGAAAAGTTCTTTTTTGATTTTTTATTCGCCCTTTTTTGTAGAATCACGTTTTATACATTTTAGCCTTGCTTATTTTCACATGTTTTTTTGAGATTTTTAAACTAATTTTAATGGCTTAAAATACAGGGATATCTTAATTTTACAGAGCCAAATTGATTTGGATGGGCAAAAATATTGGAGCTAACTTTTATATTGTGCAGACGAAATGCACATAGGTTTTCACGAATTTTTCCTACATCATGACTTTCAAATATACAGAAAAATTAGATTAAGGACACGTGTTTATTTTTGGGGGCTAGAATTGGGGAAAGACTGCTCAAAAAGAAATCTTTCTAAACTTATCTTTTTTCGAGCCAAGAAAATCCTACTTCTTGCTCTTGCAAACTTGGGCCTAAGAGAATAGGGGTTGTGTTTGTTTGTTTACATTGATGTTGTATGATCACACTGACTTTGAAACGATTTGTATGTACTGTAATGTTGTTGTTTATCATCATTTTGAAGTTTGAATTTAACACCTAATATTTCGATCTACCTCTGAAGTTTTGGATGTTTGCCCTGTTGAAAAAAAGAAACTATAGATTCAGAAGACTGTCTGGACTAAAATTGCTCTCAAGATTCAATTGGCAAATTATGGGCCAAGACAAAGTCTTCCTGAACAGCACAAAAATAGGAGACTTTTCTCTCCGAATGAAAGTAGTTTCTACTGTAAAAATCACTTTCTTGTTTTAGGTTTTGTGTTCTTTAAGGTGTCGGCTGCTTTTTCTTATGGAAATGTCCGAAAATGTTCTTGAGGAAGTGTGTTATCAGATTTAAGAGACATGTTTTTATCATGGAGAAGGAGGGTGAAAAGACAAAATGTAGAAGAGTCGGATCACCAATGAAATAATTCGTGGACATCTTCCTTGAGTTGATAGCAGAAAAAGTCGAGGGCCGGCCCAAGCACTGGAACCTGGAGCATCGGTCTGGACGCTAAGTACCTAATAATTGAGATAATGACTTAATTAATCCCAGATTTGCTCAAGACCAAGTTTAAGCACTTACTCGGCTTGAAGCTGCTCCAGGTGGGGCAGCCACTGTCAGTGCTCTCCTTCACGACGTTGGCGGCAATGGGTGAGGTAGTCTGGATAGCTCATTGTCAATTTTTCCGACTGATACCGGACGAGCTTGATGCTCCGGCGCACCTCGGGCGTGATCGAACCTTTGAAGCCTCCCTTCCTCAGGAGGCTGTCAATCGTTTGGATTTTGTCCCATCCTGAAATTAAAATAAACAATGGAAAAAAAGTCGTGAAACCAGGCAGGACACCAAAACTGACCTTGCTCCCGGGCGACTTCTGGCAAGTATGTCGCGGTCTTCTTGGCCCCACGCTCGTTGTAGAACTCGATCCTGATCCCGTGGGTGCCGACGTCCCAGTCGAGGAAGTCGGCGGCGTCCTCGAACCGGCAGAGGATCGACACGCTGCAGTGCAGCCTCGGCAACTCCTCCCTTGACACCGGGTTGAACCTGGAGTCCTTCATGGCGCTGATGACAAGAAAAACATTCGAATCACAAGTTTCCAATACAAGTTTCAAGACTTTGGCATACCTGGTGACAGCATACTCGCGGAGGCCGTGATGGAGATTCATTTCGTTGAAGGTGCCGATGCAGCCTCTCAACTTTTTCTCGCGGCCGATTTTCCAAGTGACAAACAGTGGGCTGAAAGAAAGAATTGGTTTTAAAATGGCGGCCTACTTGATTTTTTATTCCTGGACTTACTAGAGATCATTGGTGAAGGCCGGCACGCGCGGATGGTCCAAATCGTAGAGGTGGCAGTAGAGGACGTCGAAGCAGAAGAAGCACATCTCCGGCGAGACGATCGAGTAGCCCGCCATCCCGCCGATCCCGTTGACCCCGGCGCCGCCGCCCCCTCCGGCATGGCCGTTCATCCTGGACGAGCTGGATCTCGGCGACATGCTCTGCGACGAGGCCGTCTCCTCACCGCGCAACTGCTGATACGGATGGTGGTGGTGATGACGGTGGTCCATGTTGCTGCTGTCCTCCTCCTTTTGATCGGGGTTGATGTTGTTGTTGTTGTTGGACACGTTCCTGTTCTTGCGGTTTCGCTTCCGACGCCTTCGTCGCCTGCTCTTCGAGGTCGCGCCGCTCAAATTTTCCTTCTTCTCGTCAATCGAGTCGATCCCGTTGGTGGTGATCACGGAGTCCACGGCCTCTGTCCCTTCGGCGTCACGATCCCGCTCGAGTCTGGAGGCTGTCGTCGACGCCGTGGTGCTTGATGATGGTGATGCTGTCTGAGTTCAAAGGCTCAATACAAACAAAGAACGCACAAGTCGACTCCTCGATCGTGGTCTCGAGACACCCCGCCAAACTGTATGAAATCACTTGCTTGAGGCCGTGGAAACTTGAAACACTCGAGAACAGAGCCTGTCGAGGTCGTCTGAGGTCGGCTTCGGGGAGGTCAACTTCTTGAGGACGAGGGAGACGCAATTTGCTTTAGCAGTTTTGCTTTGGTTCGAGGCTGTTCAGAAAAAAACTGAGAATGTGATGAGGTAATAGCAGGCAAGGGAGCTAGCTCATCCTCGACAGAGTGAGTCGACTCGTGAAGCAGACAGAGAAGCAGCTTTGCTCAGCTTTTCTCGTTTAGTAACAGCAGTAAAACAGAGAAGGAACAGGCACAGCACAGCACTCAGTCCTCGCTCAGCAGCTTAGTTCGAGTACTGAGCCGTTTAACTGCTCAGTACTGTACTATCAGTTCTGCCTTTTAAACGAACTCAGTACTGTGCATTCAAGGTTGCATGCAAACAGTAATGAACAAGCTGCTGAGTCGCCAGTGTTGTTGTGAACGGTGTTGCTCAAAACATGCCAAGAAGCTACACAAAACGCCAGAATCTTAATATTTGTGACGCAAAATGTTTGATGCGAGTAACGATCAGCAGCAGAACAAAAAGACAGGCTAAGCTGAGCTACTTGCCAGGCGAGAGACTTGCATGCAGCTGAGATCTCAAGTTTCATGTGCGCAACATTTTGCCAAGTAAAATCACGCAACCTCCCATAAAAAACTCGTGAAACTGGACAACCTCCCATAAAAAACTCGTGAAACTGGACAAAAGTTATAATTTAAAAAGCCTCGTATTTAACACTTCTGGCTTCTGCAATTGCTTAACATTTATTACATGATTTTGATATACACTAATGTAGCTGCAATTAATCCTTGTAAACCAGTCAATTACGCATTGTTATCTCCTCCTCCAAAGCTTTCAAGTTGTGGTAATTATGGGCATGGCTTTGACAGAGCCTCGGACATTTGGCTCTTTTTACTCTGACCATGAACCTGAACTGAAGTTGGCAAGGTTGATTTCAAGCCCGTCAGTTTGTTTTTCTGATCTGTATTCCTGAATCTGCAACTAAGGACGAGCAGAATAGACGCTATTTCATTCAGCAGGATGATCAGCAGCAGAGTACTGCAATTTAACCTGAAAAATAGCAATTTTTATCAAGCAAGTTACTTGCATTCTGGCTTTGACTCACTCGCACGTCTTCCCAGCATTGGAGTCCTTGACGAACACTTTTGTCAAGACCGGGTTGTCCTTGAAATACTGGAAGATGAAATCTTTGGTGATGTCGGTTTCCGAGCTCGAGTTGCTCAACAGGGCATCCTGCATCCTGGAGCAGGTGAGGTTGCCGATGCGGACTTTGATTGCGACATCACAAACCTGCATAAGTATTTTTTTAAGTTACAAATCGTACTTCTTAAAGTCTATATTCTATTTAGAAAGATACCGGGATGTAGTCGTTGTCAAAGCTATCGAATTTGGACGTGCTGTTCTTGTCACAATTCAGGGAGATCCACTGCATAAGACAAGCGTAGGCAATTGCTGTCAACTGAAATTGTCAAATTGTCATTTATGTACGCTTGCAAAATTAAGCAAGTTGTACTCACGCAGAAGGAGATAAGGAGATAAAGAGGACAGCCACGATACGATGGCTCAACTTGATCCTTTTTTTAGATTCAACCGTTCGCTGAGCTGAATTCCTTTGGGTTGCGACAGTTCTGGTCGGTCTTGTTGATGACATAGTATCTAGTCGGTCTTGGGAGACAACCACGACCATGGCGAGGCCTCGAAGCCACTGAAAAGAAAATCTGAGGGGCCCCAGGTAAGACCGCCTCTTTCTTCTCCTCTCGCCGAAGATGCTCCTATCTACCCACTAGCTCTCTAAATTGAAATTGGACACTTTTTAATCATTCCAATTTGCTAAATCCGACTCGTGTTCGGAAGCCAAAAATTGAAAAAATGGTTTCCAATTCACGACTTATATTTATTTTAGATAATCCACAAAAACCATGTTTGATCGCATGTTTCACAAGTTTTTTTGTTAAAAGTGATTAGAAAATAATTTAAAATAAATCGGTGAAAACAAACACAGCATTCCTTCAGCCAATGGTGCTGGTGATCAATTCAGAGACACTTGGATCCTGGGACCGCACGGTGATCTGCATGTTGACTCCATCAGAGATGGCCAGCTTGGACCTCACCAGAACATCATAGCCTCCACGGAAAACACCTGAAAACACAAAGAAAACATTAAACTCATGAACAAATAGTTGCTCAAGGTTGTTAGGTTACATACCTGATAACAACAGGGTGTGAGAGGATTTCCCCTCTGGGACCTTGTCCGTCCTCTCGCAAGTCTGGAGTCCAAGATATTGAACAATGTTCTTGATGGCCTCTTCCAGAGTTTTCATAGAGGACAAGGCATAGGTGTCTTCAAGTTCATTTTCAGGACCAAGTTCCTCCCAGGCAGCAGCAAAGTTAGCCTTCATTGCTCTCTGGACGAAATCGGCGACGGCAATGTCAAGATCTTCCAGGACGTACTCGTCGGCGTAACCCTCGTCAGAGTCTGGCTCCCCTGTATTGGGATCGCAGTCCTTGACGACGAACTTCAGGGTGGGGGAGAGGCTGGCCACCCAATCGACCATGTCATCCGGCGTGGCCATGATCACGTAGACAACCCCACTCACATTATACTCCAACCTTGGACAGGGAAGGACCTTCTCCACAGTGTACCTGAAAATGTGTTGTGCAATGAAAGATTCAAGATCTTGTCAGCTTCTGGACTTACCCATCAGGGACCTCCATGGCGATCGTGACCTCCTCCAGAAGCTGATCGTTGAGGGTGTTGGTGCAATCAAACTGGAGGACCAGGTGCTCCGGGAAAACATGCTTGATACACTGCACGACATACTCGGTCTCAGATTCCGTGAGCTCCACAGGCTGGCTCGACTTGAAGAGCGGGCCAAGGTTGGCGATCTCGGGGATGGCGGCAAAGCGCTCGATAAACATGTCGTGACGAGTCGCAGTTTGCTTGGTCTCCTTCTTGGTGGAGGACATGACGCCACCGGCCTCGCCCGGCCCGGCCTTCTTGACCTCGGGCTCGACAGGAGCCACGGGCACGGTCTTGATGTCGAATGGCTTGGCACAATCCGACAACGTGTAAGCATGGAGCGACCTCTCCAGACTTGACAAGGACACTTGCAATCCTAAACAGACAACAATTCATAACCTGATCTTTCAATATAGTTTTTTGAACTTACCGTTCAAGATGTACTGAGAGTTCAGTGGCTGCTGATGCTGCTCCAGGATGATCTTGAAGTAGGTGGCACGGTCACGGACTTCGTCATCTTGGTCAAGTTGGCAACGGGACAGCAAAACCAGGATGTTCGGGAGCAGGTCGTCACAGAGGGCTCCAAATCTTGCCAAGGCCGAGACGGCCGCCGCCCTGACGGTGGCGTTCTCTAGGATCACCCGATTGTAGATGTACCTGATGTACCTCGCCGGGTTCGAGGTTCGGGGTCCTTCACTTCCGAGGAGGTGAAGAATCCTAATAAAAAAGTCGTGAAATTGGTGCGGATTAAAAATGTTTGTTTACGTTTACCTGACGGCGAGGCTGGTATGCTCGCAATCCTCGATGAACTCGCAGAGGTGGGCCAGGCCATTCTCCTTGGCCTCGGGATTCTCCTCAATGATGGTGATGATGGTATCGGCAATGCTGGTCTTATATTCGAGACCGCCCTCGTCTCTCAGCATGCTTGAGAGAAAGTTCATAAGGATACCTGAATAAAGGAGTTTGAGAACAGGTTGTAATTTGTTATTTTGCCAAGATTTGTTTACCATGTTTCCTTGGGAACTTCAAGCACAGAGCCTTGATCGCCTGCACCACGACCACCTTGAACTCGTCCGAAATCTCGCTCACGAACGTGGAGATCTGCTTCATCAACCTGTCCACGGACGACTCGGCTCCGGTCTTCAACAACGTCGTGATGGCCAAGGTGGCGATTGACCGGTTGGAGTCCGTGATCAGGTTCTCCAGGTCCAAGTTGCAAGCGGTGACGGCTGCGGGGTGCGTCATGGAGACCTGGTTCAACGTCCTGACGGCGGCGAAGCGAAGTGTGGCCTTGGGACTGGAGCAGAAGAGTTGCAGAACGGAAATGGCCGGGATCAGCTCTCGACTTGTTGTCCTCTTCAAGTTCACGATTGCGTTGGCCGCCTCATAGATGACCATCTCCGACCTGATTATAGGCAAAAGTTTAATTCCTGAGCTAAGGTTTAATCAGGGTTGACTTACTTGTGGCGAAGACAGGACTCGACAAATTCAAAATAGGGAGTGGACTCGGGTCCGTCGTCCTCCTCAATCATGCGACAGGCGATCCTGATCAACAAGCAAACCGCGTACGGGCTCTTGAACGAACTCCTGATCAGCTTGGTGACCAACTTGGTCACGGCCAGCCTGTCGCTTCGTCGGATGTGATACAGCAGCCCGAGGGCATGGTACTCCACCATGACCGAGTCCGAGGACACGGCCTCCTGAACCTCGTTCACCCAGCGCTTGACGACCTCGTGGCCGCCGCCGGTCGTGGCCAGATGGAGGCTGGAAACCAGAGCAGCCGACGCAATCGCGGGCGAGCGATCGACGATGGCCTGCTTCATGTAGCGCTCGATCGCTTGCAACATGGCGGGGTCGGTGATGGTGCACAAGGCCCTGATGGCGGAGGCTCGATAGGCGTCCTCCTTGCCCGTCATATCCTTGGTCAACGACGAGGTCACGATGATGACGTCCTCGGCAATGGGCGCCAGGCATTTGATGCCAAGATAGACCATGCGTCGAAGGACAGGATCGCGGGATTGAAACAGCTTCGTGATGGCGAAGAAGCACTCGGTGGCCTCGCGAGTTCCGAGGACCTCGCCGCGGTTGATCAGATAGAGGATCTTGGCCAAGATCAGACCGCATTTTCGAGGATTGACCGGCGTCTCGTTGAACGTCCTCGCCTCCTGGAGGACGGAGGTTTTCTCCAGGTTGGCGTAGGGGTTGCCGCCGCCGTACCCGTCCTCGTCGTCCTTCTTGTCTTTCTTCATCATTCTGGCGGTGGAACTTCAGCCAAAATCCTCGATTTTTTCAGAGAACTTTCGGAGTTCGGACGAAAACTTTGTTGACAGGTCACTTTTACTTTTTTCCACTAATGATGGCTCGTCAAGTAAGCCAATCTCAACTTTGACCCTTTTGCCGAGTTCGGCCATAAACTCAATGACTAATTTCCTGGGCAAAACCTGGATTTCAAATTAAAAATCTACAAGACGCTTTGATCAAATTCAAATGGAGCCAGTTTGATTCCCATTTTATCTAAAACTTGATTTAGTTTTGCCTTAAAACTGACACGTACGGCTCATATCAAAATTGCCGAAAGTGGCCACGTCACTTTTCGTAAGATCGAAACTAGGTTGCGTCGAACAAGAAGCTGCATTGAAAGTTGAAAATAACAGCCTTAATGCAAGTTCTGAAGATGGAAAATTCAGTTGATTCAAACTGTAAAATTGTCATCTATAACGCTGCCACGAGCTTCAATGTCACGAAACAAGCGACGTCGATTTCGTTCGAATGGCTTTTCGGTCTACTTTAGCACCCCGACTCTGCCGACTCTCTCAGTTGCATTTTGTAAACAAAACAAAACAAACAGAGTCGAGTCCCAAAATAAAACTGAAACCAAACTTAGCTTTTGGCGAGACGCTTTCAAAGAAGAACCGTGTGACAATAGGCACAAGATTGCGAGTCATAGACCCTGAGGAGGCCAAGGAAAAAAACAAGTGCTGAAAACAGTAAACACTCGCAAGAAAACTTTGGTAAAAGGAAGAATCGCTAATCCGAAACAAAAGCCGCCATTTGGTCATAGACCCTCGAGTCGAACGAAAAACAAGACTGAAAGCGATTTGAAACCTAACCTAAGCCAAGCCTCTAATTCCAAGAAGAACCGAAGACGCAAATTGCAAATAGACCGGGTGAGCCTTCTTCTGTCGGGAAAGGAAAACAAAGCAAATTGCAAAAACATTGAAAACAAAGCATGTCGTCCAAGAGGAAGATCACCGTCGGGAGCGTGGTGTCCGCAGTGTCCAAGAGTGATCGGGATCGGGACAGAGATCGCGACAGGGACCGTGATCGAGATCGAGATCGCAACCGTGAGCGAGGAGACCGTGAATCGAGTGATGGCAAACAGCAACAAAACCGGCCTCGGGCAAGTGTTTTCTCCCGCTTGGGGACCCTGAAAACAGGTGGTGGTGGCGGCGCCCCCAGTCCTTCGGGCGGCTCGGGATCGTCTGGATCTGGAGCTACGATCTGTCGTCAATTCGCCAAGCATGGCCATTGTGAATACGGCAAGAATTGCCGTTTCCTTCACACCGTCAAACGCGACGATCGTCATGGTGGCGGAGCTAAAAAGGGGGGTCGGGGTCGAGGCGATCGCGAAGGCAGCCCCGTGATCGACACGAATTGGCAAGAGTGGGACGAGGAGAACCTGGACTATGAGGATGAGCGAATGCTTGAGAAAAAGCGGCAACTGTTGCAGCAGGAGCTTCTAAAAGAATCCTCCAGCAGCAAGGGAGGAGACTCCAAGAAAAAGTCCAGCGTTGGAGGCTCAAAGCGGCCACGCTCTTCCTCGTCCACGTCATCTGGATCAACTTCATCAACCTCTGAGAGTTCCTCTACGACTTCGGAGACTTCAGAAAACACATCAGGAACGCCAGCCAAGAAGCGCAAAAAGGCTTCCAATCCCGGAGCCTCGTCTAAGAAGCAAAAACGCAGCTCGAGTGCCTCTAGTAACGAGGGTCGTTCCAAAGAATCAAAGAGGGAAAGGTAATCAATCTCTTAATCTTGCTGAGAATTGGGGATTTAATGCTTAATTTTGTTTGCAGGATTGCCAGTAAAAAGTCGATTGGACTGAAGAAGAAGAAGGTTAAAGGCAAAACATCCCTGGGCAAGGATGGCAAAAAGAAGTCCTTGGCCGCCAAGAGCAGTGTCAAAAAGACAAAGAGCACCTCGGAGAAAACCAAAGCCAGTCCTGGGAAGTCTGGAGATCGAGATGGTGGTCAAGCTAAATCTGGCGGTGATGCTTCGTCCCGAAAAGGTAGCGAACGCGACAAGTTTGGATTTTACCATGCTCCTACGCAATCCTCAGCCTCCTCGACGAGCCAACCTAAAGGTTTGTCATTGTGACAAAGAAATAGAATTTAGAAAAACATAATTTTTCTTCTGCAGCATTGAAAAGATCGAAGAAAAAGCTGCTGAGAAGTAAAAAGGAGGAGTTTAAAAGAGGCAAGCACAAGTAACTTGTTTTTGAGAGCACAATGGCACTTTTAAGATTTTTGCACGATTTCACGACTTTTTTATTGTTTCTTGGAAAAAAATATTTTATTTGAAACTTATTTCAGGACGACCAGAAAAGAGGCCGAAAAGGTCAACATCAACAGAACGGAGGTCGCCAAGCCACGGATCCAGAACCAGTTCAAGCAAGCGACGCTCTTCACTCAGTCCACATCATGGCCGACGAAGTTCACCACCGTCCAGCAAATCATATACAGCTGCCACAGGATCAACCCGAAGCGGCAGTGCCGGCCGCGATCGCGACCTCCGTGGTGGCGGCGGCGCAACCGGAAGTGAGGCCAAATCCAAATCCTCATCCTCATCGAGGCCGTTCGCATCCTCATCTCGCGGAGGTAAAATCTAAACCAATTTACTACATTCACCTTATTCAATGTCATATTTCAGGTCTTGGAAAACGCAAGAGTGGTTCCCTTCCCAGGCGGAAATCGTTGTCGCCTTCGAGGCCGAGAAAATCAACAGGAGCCGGCCTCGGAAGCAACCTGAGCATGAGCAACAAGCAGATCAAGTTGTCCGGTGCCAACGCCGTCATGGTCGATCACGGACGTGGTCTTGGGAGCGGCGGTTCTCTGTCTCGTCGAGGCCGACCTCGATCTCCTGAACGTGGCCTCCGACGGCCTCAACGCTCGAGGTCGCAAGAACGCCTACTACCGCCAGAAGCTCTCCAACCTCCTCAACCTTCTGCTGCTCGAGGTCGGGATCGTGAACGTTCCAATCCAAGGGAGAGCAGTAGACGTAGTCGAAGCAGAGACCGATCTCAATCGCGGAGAAGTCGCGAGCGTTCGGCTGATAGCAGAGCGAGGCCGTCCTCTCGCCGAGACGATTCAAAATCGGAAGAAAAAAAACGCGAGCGGGAAGAATCCAAAAGCAGCAGGACAACCAATAATGAACCTGAAGAGGGCATCATCAAGGAAGAGGAGGAGGGCGAGGAGCAAGGCCTGGTCGAGGACAGCGTTGCCGAAAAAGAGTTGAGCACGGAAGACTTCTCTGACATTGGTGATTCTGACGAGGAGATCTTGAACAAAGAAAATGATCAGGAGGGTGAGAATGATGTCATGGAAGATAAAGCAGAAGATGGCGACAAAAGCGTTGGCGAGGTTGTCGACGAGGACGAGGCTGACGCCGATCCGGAGGCCCAAGATCTTTACCACGATGACTCCAATGCCAAGGAGAGTGACCTGAATCTGGAGGGCATCTCTGATGAAGACCTTGACATCTCCGACACCGACGAGGAGGCCAAGGGGAAGAAAACCAAGTTGGCCGACGCTCTCGGCGTGGACTGGAGCCAGCTGATCACGACCACCTCGAAACCGGAAGCGGAGAGCAAAAAGGCCAGCAAGAACTGGACCCCGGCGGCCATATTCAACAGGATCGGTCTGCCCAAATCGTACCTTCCCAATGGTGCCTACGATCGAATCATTGACGAAATCAATGCCCAAGTTCCTGAAGGTAAAAAAACCTGAATGAAAACTTATCCAAATTCACTACTGTTTTTTATTTATTTCAGGTGAAGAGAAGCTGAACCTCCTGCATCCGATAGCAGGACTCCATTGCCAATTGAGGCAGCAGCAGGAACAATTGAAGTTTGATTCGACAGATACGAAACAATTTGCCAAAGCCTTTTCAGCCTTGGACGACTTTGAGTTTAGGAGAAAACTTCAAGGATTGACCCCGGAGGTTGTCAAGCGCCCGAAAACCAATATTGAAATCTATCAACGGGCATTGGCCATGTTGCAACACTGAATTATTTATTCAAATTGAAATTATGAATACACACTCCATGAATGAATTTCTAGTCCTATTATCAGACGCGTCATGACTCATAAGCATTGATTTCAAGCACAATTATCTACATTGTCCAAGTGGCAGACACAGTTGGTACTGCAATAATAGCAGATCGTGTCACTTCCTTTACAGCAGTCCCCTCCATCATAGTCGCATTCTGGTACATTGGTTTGTCCATCGCAATAGCCATCACCCACCCAGCTCCGCTTTGAGCAAGGATCTACAATTCAAGATTAACTTGTAGGATTACTAAATCCATGATTATTTATGCACCAGAGGTTGAAGGTGTGGATACAGTGCTTGTGGCTATTCTTTCAGAACAATTTGCCTGGTTGTCAGGAAGGACAATGGCCACTGACAGTTCCCTTGCCACGTCCAATTTTTGATCCATCTCATTCCAGGTGCAGGTCTTGTTGAAGCAGGTCAATTCAAGCAAAGAGTCTGAAAGGTATGATCCACTTTCGCCTCCAATCACAAGAAAACTTTTTCCATTGGGAAGGCTGATTCCAGGAGAGTGGCTCAATGCTTTTGGCATATCTGGCAGATCTTGCCATACTCCCAACTCTAGGGTAAATGCCTCTGCTGACACCATGTCCCCAATGTCAATGTCATAACCACCTGCTGCAACCACCATCAAGGTGCTGTCAAAGGTATCAGCTATGACTCCACAAACGTGACCTTGTCTTCCAATCTTCAGGTTTGGCCCTTGAGTGAACACCTCAGACACCACATCATAAAACCAGGTCTTTGCCAGGTACCTCCTCTCGTTGGAATCACCAGCTATCACCATGGCAGAATAGGCACTGATCTTGGCCACACAATGGTTGGACAGAGGTTCAGGCATGACAGGACCACGTGTAGACTCATTCAGTGTCACCATGTCAGTTGTACTAAGTTTAACCCCCAGAGTCTTGTCAAATTCACCTCCTGTGACCCATAGAACAGAATCTTCATGCCCTAGTGTGATGCTGGAAGCAGCCATCCTCTTTTCTGTCATGTTGACAATGATGGTATCCTCCTCACCAATGAGAAAGCAAGCCTTTTGGACTCCTTGATCAGCTTCAGTTCCAGTGTATCCACCACAAACAAGAGGATATTTTCCCAATAAAAGTCCGCCTGTAGCTCCAGTCAATTTCTTATTGTATTCAAGTCTGCCCATGTCATCACATGCCACACTGTTATTGGAAAAGTCAATCACTTCATTGTAAACATCCTGGGATGGTGTTCCATAGCCAATGACAAACTTGGTCACTTCTAAAATGTTTTGGTATTTAATAGTAAATATATAGATACAGTCTCTGATTCAGACCTTGACAATGGATGGATTCAGTTTCATGACAAATGCAAGCATCATCAACACAACCACATGTTGAGTCAGAATTACAACAATCCCAGCCATCATATGCACAACTGGCCAAGTTGTTATCCCCATCACAAACGCGATTGAAGATAAACTGGTCAATGCACTGACCACCTGGAAAAACTTGATTTGGGAAAGTCTGCTCTGCTAGACAAAGGTATGTCTACCTTGCTCTGGTTCTGGTGGCACAACAGTTGTAATGCTCTCATCAGGATCAGTGGTTGTATCAGTTTGGCCAGGTGTTGTTTTTGCTTGTTGACAACCTAGGTCTGGACAATATCTAAATAATCCACTGCCAATGACATATCCCCTGTCCTTGTCAAGGAATGTCGGGCACCAGGAGCCACTGGGATCATTGTCAGGATTTGCACAGTCATCAAAGGAAACTTGGAAAATGGCTTTATGTACATACTTGTAGGTATCAGAGAGTAAAGATAATTACTGGCACTATCAGTTTGGTGTTTGTAGGTCCATGGAAAAAGACACTGTTGACAGGCATTCAAGGATACAATGTCAGTATCTAGAATAAAATGATGTTGTTTAAGTGGGTTAACAATTCTGTAACATTCTCCATTGTAAAAAAAACCTGGCGTTGGTGCTTTATCATTGTCCTTATCCTTGCCAATTGCTATAATGAAAAGATATTATAGAAAGCAATCTAACATTTCCTATCTAAATGTACCCCCAGTTTGAATGAGAAGCAACACTGTTAATCCTGCAATTGCTAAGAGACTCAATGTCACTATCAATCCAATAGCAAAATCTCCACGTGTACAATCTTTATGTACTGGCGTCCAGGCAGGCTTGGCATCTGGGACTTTGATTGCTGGTGGTTTATCTTTCTTTTCTGTTTTAGTCTCTTCAGACTTGTCTGCAGGTTTTCTAAGTGATGCCAATGCTGACTTACAGCATCCAGCCAGCTCTTTAAACAACCAGAAGGCAATCTCAAACATGCTTATTATGCTCATACCAGTAAATAGACCCAGGGTTCCTCCTAAAAATGTTTTTCAAGCAGTGATGAAGCATAGCAAAGGCAAAATCTCAGTTTACCAAAACTGCCAAGCTTGTCTCCAAATGTCATCCTTGGAGTCATGACAGT
>JAAUYL010032721.1_pt1 | contig 21469 bp, 21 predicted proteins | sample 7278011 | NCBI WGS metagenome assembly JAAUYL01 (sample SAMN14350225, study PRJNA611818) | marine sediment metagenome | isolation source: surface marine sediment (1.8m) | place: French Polynesia: Moorea | collected 2018-08
CCAAGTCCCTTGGCAAAAGCGCATTCCCCGTCAAGGTCCAAGCTTTGGCAAACATCCCCGTAGGATCCATGTCGCCTGGCCCTTTGAAGGCAATCGTCACACGGTGGAACTGTGTCGAAGGGAACAACGTCGCCCGGGATCGTCCCAGGTTGTGGGACCATGATGGCTCCTGGCACGGGACCGTGGACCATGTGATTCATGGTGGAACCCCTGGGCATCGTGGCCGACATGTAGACCTCCGGACTGTTGGAAGGCCCGTTGTTGTAGGACTTCTTCAGGATGCCCTTCAAAGGCTTTAGTGGAAGAGTGCACGACATGTACGAGGAGCTCCTTGAGGTGTCATTCTCGTATCCCAGAACCAGTGGCTGATCGACAGCGCCACAATTACAGGCGTTACCACCTTCAAGTTGATTGTCTGTGTAGATCAGGTAAAAATGGTGGACGGTGAATATGAATCATTAAACGAGTTCATACTCGTACAATCCAACTAACTTACCGACGTTGCAGCATTGCGTCATCTGGCAGACTTCCTCCTCAACCCGTTCCTCCTCCATTGGCGGCAAACTTGCGTTTGAAAGGTTCGCCGCCGACTCCCTTTGTCATACCCAGTACTGGTTCTTTCTAAGCATCGGCTGTTGTTGTCCAGACGATTGCTGGGTACTATTTTGGAGGCCGGACGGAGGGGGTTGAGGTTGGGCGGAAGACGCTCGTAAGGGTTCCGTTTCCCATTCAGGCGGGGGATCTGAGCAGTAAGGCTCGTACTGATCGGCAGGCTCCGGATTGACCAGGGGAATCACCCTGAAAGCAGGCATTCCAGGGGGTATGGAGGATGACTCGGGCGATGTGTCCCGGGATTGCTGCGAGCAGCTCCAAGAATCAGGATCGGTTTCACTATTGCCCAAAGTCGTGACGGCCGTGGTATGACCGTTGGGAAAGTCCTGTTGCGACTGCATCAGTCCGCCGTTCATCCTTGTGCTGTTCAGGGATCTCAGGGTTCCATGCGAGTGCTCCAGCGTCGTAAATCCATTGTTCAATGTCGGCCTCGGCCTCATTGTGGATCTTTGGATGGTTCCGAACGACGTAGCATTGGCATTGCTCATGGTTCCATCACTGATGGGCCAAAATCAATTCGTGATCAGTGCATCCAGACGGCAAACAGTTTTAAGAATTTACCTGTTCATTTTGATGTTGTTTGGAGTGGTACACTTTGTCCGGGCATGATGTGCTCTCCTGCAGTGAACCACGATGACAATGATGAACAGAATGATGAGGATGATTATGGCTGCACTGATTCCAATCACAATGTCGCTTCGGACTCCTTCCTCATTTCCGACCTTGGTTATGTCCTCCGTGATGGGATTGGAGAACGTTCTTGTCGGCTCGTTCTAAAACAAACAAGAATCATGATAGCATTGATCACAAAAGATGTTGATTAATTTGGCTCACCTGAAGGATCATGGTGAAGTCAAACACCCCATTGGCGGGTTGGACGCCAGGAGCAACCAGTCGGTAATGGAAACTGTCATTGAGACTTGACCCGCCGATGGACTGTTTATTGAGGCCATCCAGACCGGGGACAAAATGGACAACGCCATTCTTAATGTCCTCGTGGGTGAACTGCCGAACTTCTTTGTCGCGGACGGACCGCTTGTTCCTCTTGTTGTTGTTACCAATGCTGGACGAGCGGACGATCCTCATGATCCGCCCGTAAACCGGAGTTGCCGTCAGAAAGTAAACGGGATTGCTGTTTGTTAGCCCCGCCAGCTGAGCGGCATCCAGGTGCTATATGAAATCGAAGGAGTGTGAGCAATAATTAGCGGTTTGAAGAACATGTTTCGTACCTTTTGGAGAATAGGGGTCTTCAGGTCTGACGCCGAGCAGACAAAATCGTCCCTCTGGCGGACAAGTGGCACAACGCTGATGTTGAACACAACATCGTGCATGATAGCGCCGTCCTCGTTGGTGATGGTGGCTGTAAAGTTGTCCCTTGCCAAAGTCATGTCAGTTTGCATGTACACGACCTCCTCGTTGTCGACGTTGATCTGGCCGAAAATAGCCGTCGGGGCATCGTTCATGTAAACCAGACCTCCCTTGGGAGGACTCGTGATGTTGTAGTAAGTCAGGTCCCTCTGTCCGTTTGTGGAGGCTCCCATGTTTTTGGCAGAGATGTAGCCCGTCTTGGTGCCCTGCTGGATCTCAATGCTGGAGCTGTTGACAAGAACGAGTTGAAGCGGTATGATGTGGATGCGGAAGTGGCGGTAAATCGGTGAGTATTTCCCGTCAGAAACCCGGAAGTAGAACTCGGTGCTCTTGCTCAACCCCGCCCCACCACCCTGATGAACATAGGCCGGGTTGTGGAAGTACACGAGCTTCTTGTGGTTGATGTCCGCCTGGGTGAACCTGTCCACGGACTTGGAGATGTTGTCGGCCAACACCAAAGCCCCTTGGCCGGGCGGGTTCATGACGTCGTAGACAATCTGGTGCGGTGGCGTGTCCGGATCCTCTACGTAGAGCATGTTGGCCGTGATCGCCTTGGACTGCTTTTGGACCACTGTCATGGACGGGGCTTCGGTGAGCAATCTGAACTGTCTGTCGTTTACGGGCATGACCGAGACATTCCAGCGTCCATCGTACAGGAGGACGTCGGCCGTCTGCCCCTTGCCATCGCCGAACTTCTCGCTCTTGTCGCCCTCCAAGTAAATCGCCACCCCGAACGTGTCTTGCAAAGTGTCGCTGTGATCGTGGCCATAAGCGATAAATCCTCTGTCGACGTCCAGCTGAGTGAAAGTTTGTCCGAGCATAGCGTTGTCCTTGCTTATGAGAAGGTCTCCGTGTTTTGGAAGTGCGCTGACCTGAAGTCTCAGCGAGGGAGGTTGCATTCGGTGCTGGTAGTACTGCTCGGCAGCCACTCCCTGCTGGCGATGTCGTCGGATGAAATCCAGGATACCGGAAGTGTTGAGGTTGCGGGTCCTCAGAACAACCAGGCCTCCCTCGTCAACGGTGACACCTTCGGCTCCGATGTATCGGTCAATGCCAACGCCAGGAATCATAACAGTCACGCTGATTCGGATATTGAGAGCAATGTCCAGTCTTTGGCGAGCATAATCGGCCATGGCTTCAAGAGAAATGACGTCGAAGGCGGTCAAATTCGAAAACGGTCGCCTGTGCTCGTAGAGAACCCTGCCCTCGTTCACGTCTTGTTGGGTGAAGTTCTTGGCATCAATGATGTACTCCTGCTCGTTGTTTCGACCAGAAACTCTTAGCAAAAGACGGCCTAACCTCGGCGGCTGCTTGACCAAGAACCTGACCGTGCGATGCGTGTCCTTGTCCGAGGTCGAGACTAGAAGGTTGGCCGGATCCAGGCTGACCTGCATCATGGGAAAGACATCGAGCGACTCGTGCCGGTCAAGATGGAGGGTCAAATCCTTGACCCGCACGTTGAAGGCAAAGGTCTTCCCTCCCCCGGCTTGATTGAGGCCGTCCGTGATTCGAAAGCGGATGCTACCTCCTCTTCTAGAGCCTGTGATAAAGAAAGAATAAGTATTGTCATTTATTATCAATGTCATGTCTCATAGCTTTGAAAAGGAGCCTCCTTCTCCTCCATATTTTCGACACATGGGATGGGAGAGAGATGGGCCTACGGTAATCCCTAGTTGGCTTTCATGCAAAGTATATAGGACAGTCAGTATATGCAGGCAAGCCGAGTCGTTATCCAAAAAGTGGTTCCTTTGAAAGAAGAAGAAGCGGCTGAATGACGTAGCGCACTCGGCGGAGCTGCTGCTGTTGGATGTTGAATCCCCTCATAATCCTCGGGCATGTTAGCCTCCGGTTTGGCTTGCTTGCTATTATTGCATAAACCTAGCCAAATCCTAAGTGTCATTGTCGAAGTGAAGGAACGAGTGCTTTAATGGCAACCGTCCTGCGGCGAGTCGTCTGCATTTCATAAAGCCTAGCACTATGCCTAGTCTACCGGCCAAACTCGAACAGCAGGAAGTCCACGCCATCCTCTTGAAGGACAAATGACTTTTCCGTTCCTCTTTCCTTCCTACTTTCAATGCTTTCAAAAAAATGGCCATCACACTGTCATGGCCATCTCAGAGGTTGTAAAACTGTCCCGAAATCACCGCATCGTATCAAGTTTTCCCCCCTCAAAGATGATGCTTTTTATGCCCGTCTTTGTCATAATTATGTACACAATGTATACTTGCCTTGGTGAGTAAAGTAGACTCTGCCTTTTACGAGCTCCCTCTGAGTGAACCTGGTGACCGGCCTCTCGCCCAAATGGACATATCCAACAGGATTACCGGAGCCGGCCGCTCCCCCCTCATTAACCAATATGAATGTGACGTTCTCGTCATTAGAATCCGCGTCTGTGGCACCTGGAAAATGAACAAAAGACATGAAACTATTTAGTCTATTTATTTTTGGATTGGACAAGGACTCATCATAAAGCAATTGAGTCATTCAGATGACACGGGTTGATTGACCATATGTAAACAACAGGCCCCGATGCTGCCTCCCTGTGTATTTGCTATTCCAGCACCGCTCGCGCTGGCGCTAATGGGCTTGGTTCTGGCATCTAATAAATGAGGTGGACTGCAAGCAAGCTCAATGTTTGGTGGGTGCTGTTAAGCATGTTTATGTATGGATGCAAGCAAATATGTAAGTACATTCAACTGACCAGCCTCATTTACAAAATGCAGGATCTCCAAATGCCAAATGGTTAGGTAGTTTTACATTTCAGTTGCATTATAAGTAATTTGCATAATCGTGCTCAATTCAAGGGGAGCTTAAGAATAATTTAGTGTAGTGCAGGATATGACTCACCCAGACGTCTGTTAGTAATGGGGGTCGTACTCCCGGCCCAGACCTCGAGGCCGGTGTTGTTGACCAGCACGGGCAGCTCATCATTCACCGGCACGATCCTGAACGTGAGCGTCGCCGGCATCGAGGTCTTCGTCCCCGTCGAGGCCACCAGCGTCATTTTGTCCACGAGCGTGTCGGCACCGTTATGGAAGTACTGCAAGGAGGTAAATAAAACAACAATTTCATCATTGTCCCATTCGAACTGAATAAATATGCTATGGAAGTTCTGGCCCGTGACCTATGCTATTCTTATTCCAATGCTCAGGGGCCTTTTCAAGACCATGCAGGTTACAAGTTGAAAGAGTAAGGCAAGAATTGCATTACAAGCACAGATTTCTTGTAAGCCTTGACTGATGTTAAGGTATTGAGACAGTAAAGCCGATGGTTGATGGAGGCTTTGAAACATGGAAAATCTCACGGGATGTCAAGAGAAAGAAGGTCGCGACTCACGAGGGCGGTAGCCTTTTGAAGGCTGCCGCCGTGGTTTGTAAGCTCTTTCATCTCTCATAAGGTTAAACTAAAGCGATGCTTTCCACTGAGTCATTTACAAGAGATTCCATTTTCAAGGAAATCGTAAAGAAATTGGGGAAGGGATTTGGAGCAATCGAGGAGGAATTGTATATGTGGTGGTGAGAGCTGCATTTTCGACCCAACTTCGTGACCTGAATTTCTCCGGCCGAATTTCGGCCATTTCACAACATTCAGTCAGAAAGGAATGCAACCAAAAGTCCCGAAGGAAAGAAGGCGAATTCTGTGTGGATCCAACGTGCGGGTTTTCTCCTGCGATTGTCATAAAACTTTCCTCTCCTGAACTTGAAAACCTTTTCTGCACCAAAGTCGAAACTCAAACTCAAATGGCATGTACTACATAGATAGATAAGATAGACAAAGGACATGACTATAGTGCCCAATTTGTATCAATAAGACAACCCAAAAACTAGACCAAGAGGAAAGTCAGAAGTTGGCGAGAGTTTGTTGGACGACCTTAGCTTGATGTACTTTGTAGAGTTGTTGGCAAAAGTATATGGATTTTCGATCCGATTTTAATGACTTTTATCCAAATATTTTCAGGATGTTTTTGGTCTGACTGTAAAAAACCTTAACTTAAGCTTGGTGTTTATTGCTCTGTTTGTTCACTTAACGAAGGAGATGAGACACTTCTCTAAGTCAGTCGCGAGAGCATTAGGAAATAGCAGCAGTCCTCCTTGTAGAAACTTTATGGGACGGAATATTGGCAAGATAATCTGCGCCTTGGTCTATTACACCATACACAATGCCAGCTAGAAGAAGTTTGGATTGTTCTGCAATCAAAATGGGCCATGGAAAGCTTGTACTGGCACTAATTCAATTGCTCGAATCCCCACTTGTCATAAAGAAGAAAACGTACCACTACCACTGCCGCAATTTCAAATCGCAAGTCCCAATCCAATGGACTTAGCAGCGTCCCTCTTGTACCTTGCTTTAAGAAAGAAATAGGACGAGTAAAAGAAGAAGGGAAGAAGGGAGGAGGTAATCTCTCTCGAGGATGCTTGAGCCATATGTGGCATATATGCCTATTTTATTGTACTCGTACTACGGTTATATGATAGGGTTATGCCCACGCGCGTTCCTTCTTTGGCTGCTCGGAGGCGGCTATAGAAGAGAATATCTATATCTCGAAACAGGGTGGACCTCCATGCATGAGCATTCGGGTGGCCATTTTACGAGGCCATTCAGTGTGTCACCCTGTTGAGTATTAGTGTCAAGAACGACGACGACGACGACGACGGAACGACATAAGACTACAGACTACGACTAGAAGATCGTACTTACTTACATAGATATCCTTATGGTAATGTGCGAGCAAGCTATGGAGACGCAAAGGGACTGACTGTTATGGCCTCAATTCTAAGGTTGTGTCACGGCAGCCTCGCAGCCTCAAAAACGGCCTCATAATGGCGGCCTCCCACTAGAGGAGGAGGACGCAGACCATAAGCATGGACGAGACGTAGTCCAAATAACGAGGTTTCTATTCAGATATTGAAGTCATAAGAAGTGTCTTCTTCTCCTTTCCAATAGAATTTCCTGATCAAAACACGAATATGTCTACATGTATATTTTTCTTGGAACCCTACACTACACTGCTCATGCTCTATCTTTTGGATATGAGGTACATTGCTTCGGGTATGTTTGTAGCTAGGCCTGCCCACCGATTATGCAATGCACATAACAACAATGCAGCTGGCGAATGTGTTCTTGGTTAAGCCTCCGCCGCTTCTCGGTACATGGAAGGAATGTATCCAGAGGCAGGCCCCTGTTTTGTGTGGCCTAGAAATCATATGTCAATGTCATGTGAGGAGCGATAGATTGTTTCCTTTTTTCCTTCCCTCCTCCCCCGTCATACAAAGTGCATGTGGGTTTTGGTTGGTAAAAAAGCGAGTTTCTTGCAAAACATGTTTTTTCCCCAACAATAATAGATATCGGACAGATGGTGGCATTGTCTGTCTGTCTGCCGAGAATGTCTGTACAGTGATTGTTTTTGCACGTACCAGTCTTCTTAGTCTTGGATTTGGTCTACTGAAAAATGCACTTGGAAACGCTTTCTCTGAACGTCATGGTTTTTACCAGTACCAGAGCAAATATAAATTTTGTATTCTTCAAGCGTGTAAGCAAGCAAGGAAGGAGGTCAGTACAAGCGCAAATCGTGATATTTTCGCGATCTCTCCAATCCTGCCAGCGACAGATGAGGGTGCTCGAAAAAATGAGCGGCATACATCGTAGAAAATAGAATACTATCACAAGTCAGCACTACTACTACATTGCACCACATACTTGAGATCCTTAACATATCAAAGAAACTACCACCACATTATATTTTAGCTGGAATGGAGCTCATGTTCGTTCCCTTGTCTCGCATGTGCTTCCACTTAACACATTGTGCATACCCGACCCGTCGTCATCAATTCATTTCTTCGAAGGCATATAATAATGATCGACATTTACGCTGACTTGGCGATCAAAGCTCAGTGTTCCAATTATTGACAGGACATGATGACAGCCTATTGAACCCATGAACAAGCAGTCATCATAATCAAACAACTCTATGTAAAGAGAGACAGCCAAAGCGAGGAGAATAAGAAGAGGACGCCATTAATACGCTGGGGACGACAATTATAATGGCTGTTCTTCTTCTGATAGTGTGGTGGTGCATACTTCTACTCGGTCGGCATGTAGAAAGAGAGAGCGAAGCATGAATATGATGATGTCGGTGGCATTGAATACCCTTCCCTAAGGAATGTCTCTTTGGTAATATTAGAATAGGGAATGGGAATTGTAGATGGTTGGTAAAGAAAAGTCATGTATGAGCGGTGTTCTACTAGTTAATGTACAAGTTTAGAATGTGGTCGCTTTGTCCTTCGATAAATATCCATATCAAAGTCATTTAAAAGCAGATTGATTCGATTGACCATGTGAAATAGATAAAACTCGACATGTCCTCTAACTCATCCCACAAATATCCTTGAGGTCAACCAGCGGCCATTCACAAAATGTGTGTCAAATCGTGCTCAGACTACATTTTCCAGCTTTTTCCGAAGGTCTCCCCGTCTCCTTCCTATCCCTTCTAAATACGATACAAACCACATGAGCCAACAAAACTATTCATACCCTAGATTCTATTCGAGTCCTTTTCTAGGCCCGTCTGTCATCAGCGTTTCTCAGTCAGCTCAAGTGTCCAGAGAGGCCGGTATGCGCGAAGCAGATTTCGTAGAGGGAATTTATGAAAGTCCCACTTCGCACAGAGCTAGGAGAGGAGCTTTATGTAGAGGCATGTCTCTTCTTGTACTTGGGTCAAAACTCTTAGATTGCATATGAAGTGGTAGGGACTGACTAAATCCGAGGCCAGTATAGCTATTCAGTACGTAGCTTCTTTTCTAGGAACAGACTGACTGACTATCCTGAACTGTTCTGAAGACTTGTAGTGAGTGTGTATGGCTTACCCGAATCCTTCGCTGATCCAAATCGTCCACCGAGAAAATGGTCACAGCTGGAAGTGAGCCCACGTTTCCCCTTTCCCCCTCATCTATCGCGACGAGACGTCCCGAGGTTGGCGGGTCCACTGCAATGCAAGAGAACAGGGAAAAAAGATAACAAACAACGACAGATAAATTTGATTGTCCCACCAGTCGAAGCCAATTTATGTGGGCATTTTCGCGGCTACATAGAAGGGTCTTACATAAGGTGCCATACTTTCCTTACAATGTTCTACATATCGCGGGCAGACAGGAGATAAATATTGGTCTTTTCTCATCGCGGTCGTACTGCATCCATTTTGACCTTTGACGGCGGCCTCGAGGCCTTTGTAGCCTTTGGCAATAGACGCATCGGAATGTCGTGGGGCTATAGTACTTGTACTCCGCCATCTCTCTTTTCATTCATAGAATGAGAAACACAGCAAGTCTCACTTTCCTACCTGATGCCGCTCAAGGCTAAACGTTTTCTATTGATTGTCTTCTTGCATAAGCTCGAGAAATATACCTCAAGAAAGCTGAGGCGACCATCACAACTTTTTTTTGAGTGAAGCCTTCTTTGAGGAGGCCTGTTTGTGCCTTTATGAAACCTCACCTCAAAAGGCAAGAAGGGGAAAACCATTTCAATCAGAATAAAAGGATCGACTCTCGACTGCTGCTTGTTATTGGACTCACAAAGGTGGTCGGCTCGTCGAGGAAGGAATTTGCTTGAGCTTCCATTCCCCACAATATTGGAATTTGGAAACGGACCGACGGACAGACCGTGTACTTTACCTATGAGGAAGTCGTTGATCTTGTCCAAGTAGTAGTCGGTGATGACGTGGATGTTGGCGGAAGTCAGGGTGGCCTCCTGGCCCTCAGTTACCCGAAGGTCCCGGGTTTCGATGTACAGGGTCTTGGGGAGGACCGTAAAATGGAACACGAGGTCGGCCAGGTGACTAATGCCGTTCGTCACGTCGAAGGAAAACGAGTCTGTGCTCTGATTGGAGATCGACTGGATGTAGTGGAGGCGGCCCTCGTTAATCACAGACTGTAGTAGGCATAAAAATCAAATGTTACGAAAGCATTTATAACATCATTGTAGCATTGCTTGTTTACCTGGTCAAACACGGTCACCCCATTAGAGTGACCGAGGCCCAGAGGCGAGAAGGCATTGCCGCCGCCTCCGTTTGCCGCCATCATATCGTTGTAATTGAGCTCATTACCACCACCGACGCTCGTGGTCGGCCTCGATTTGGTTGTAGGGCCACTACTTGAGCTGCTCGAGGCCGGGTCTATTTCCAGATAGCCATACATTGGTGGTCTCTTGACCATGTAGATGATGTCCTGGGGCGACATCTCGCTCCTGCCCTCGACTCTGAGGTCGTAGCGGGTGATGGCGATCGAGGTCGACTCCTCGACGAGGAGGGAGTTGTTGCTGGCAATGGCCAGGGGCTCCCAGTAGCTCTCAGGGTAAATGTGGAACACCAGCCTCGTGTCGGCCTCGGCCTCATGGGCACCGTCTCGCACGGTGACCTCCAAATCGAGGACGTCGCGCGACACAGCGGAATTGTTGTGCCGGTACTCGATGCACTCGTCCGTCAGGTCCACGGCGGTGAAAGCCGTCACGGGCACGTCGTCCTTCAGGATCACGCCATATACGGGCCCCTTCTTGATGGTGTAGATGATGTCCCTAGGACCGAAGGCATTGAGGTTGGTCTCAATGCTCAGGTTGGATTTTGTTAGGAACCCAGAATCGCCGCGCTGAACAATGAGACCACTGTTGTTGACGACCTTGACAAATGGGGGTGTGGCACGCACCTAAGAAAACAAGATACATGTTAAAGATAGCAAATTATTGCATGCAAGGATTGCCAGGCTTACTTTGAGCTCTGTCGACACGTAATATTGACCGTCGGAGACCCAGAGCATGATGCGGCCGAAGGCGGCGCCAATATGCTTAAACAGAATGCGTCGCGCGTTGAGGTCAGCCTGTGTGAACTCGAAGACGGCCTCCGAGGGCTGGTCGGCCTTGACCAGCTCCCCGTTGGGCAGAGCATGATGACTGTATTTGATGTCCTCTAGCCTCGTGTCAATGTCGAGATCGATGAACTTGAGGTCCTGGTCCGTGAGCAACTTTTGGCCGTTCTCGACGACTTGGAAGACTTTGTCCACCACCTAAGTAATCGCAATATGCTTTACGAACGAAGTCCAGCAAAACTAGCAACACGGGCGATGTTACCTGCGTGGGGGTCTGGTCATTCTTAAGCACCACATGAATATGGAAGACGCCAAGGTACTGGAAGTCATGGCCTCGCATGCCGATCGAGGACGACGAGGCCACGAAATGGAAGGTGTCGCGACGAGACTCCGAATCGTCGTGCTTGTACACGACCCTCTCCGACGATATCTCGTCCGACGTGAAAAACGTTGCGTTGGCACGCATGACGTCCACTTTATTGGGCGCCAGAACCTCTGCAAATGTGCAAACCATTTAGAACAAACCAGGATTAGTATGCTTTCATTAGATGTCTTACCAATTTGGCCATGCTGCGGCGTTCGAGTGACGTTGAATACAAAGTGTTGAATGTCTGGCGCTCGCATGTCCAGGTACTTCTTTGAAATGGTGCGCCTGGCGCCCTCCTCGACCTCGAGGCGCTCAAGGGTGATGTCGACCGTCGTGTCGCCGGGCACGTAGTGCAGTTTGAAATGTTCCACAGCCGATCGGACCTGCAATGGTAAAAAATGTTGCCAAAAAGATTTGCACACATTTGAAGCTCTAATAATCTACCTGGTCCTTGTTCGTCATGACGCGAAAACTGAAGGTGTCGTCGAGTGACGTTTTTGTGCTGGTGGCAGTAAGGCGGTATTTGAGATGGCCCGCGAGCAGGTCGACTTGGCTAAACACCGAGCCGGACCTCAGTTTGAGGGGCGTGGCGCCCGACGGCACGCCCCCGATGAGCGATAGGTCCTGCCCGCTGGATGAAAGCAACAAAACTCCCCTTTTGGGAGGTTCCACTAAAAAGAAGATTTGGTTGGATAACAGTGATTTGCATTGACTGGTTTGTTCTAACCTATTGTGAAAGTGATTTGAGAGTCCTCTGAGCGCTGCGGATACGTTTGGTAGTACAGGTACGTGTCTGTGATCACGGTTTCTTTGACATTGATAAGATTGATTGCATTTTGCTTCTTGGCCTATAAAAAAGTAACAATTGAAGACGATAGTTTACAATGTGCTAAAAGTGCTTTTCTTACCTGGATGACATTGGAGATGATCTCGATTTGAAACGTGTCCTCGGTCAAGGCCAAAGGGGCGGAGGACAACGACAAGGAGCCAGGGGGCACGGTGACTGTGAACGTGAACGAGTCCCCCGTCGGGCTGCCCTTGGTGTGTACGTATCTCAGCTTGCCCTTCTCCAAATGGCGACTGAAGAAACGCTTCGTCGAGGCCCAACGCCCGTTTCCGCGCAGCCTCTCGACCCGCCCAAATCTGGGGGCGTCTCGCACGTCGAACCTGACAAAGTAACCAAAGAGGCACATGATCAGGAAAAACAAACAAACAATAGGGGCTAATCCAAATTGAAAGTTTCCCTGCCTCCTACTGATAGACGCGATTGTCTGCTGCGCTTATAATTCGGTTTCGGCAGGCCTGTTGTAAAGTTCCCGACTTTATTGTGCTTGTGTGCTGGAGAAAGAGAAAGGGGTAATAAAACTTGGGTGCCCCCCTCCAAACAACATTGACTGTTGTACGTACACGAGTCGGAGTCGGGCTCCTGCTGTTGCTGGCTAAGTACGAAATTTATAGCCTGCATCCATCGGCCTCCACAAGCTAGGCTTGCCATTGCAAAGGTTATACGTATACCAGCCTGAGCCTCTACCTACAACCTTCAACCTTTAGCTCCCTCTGTCATGTGATTTTTTAAGTACATTCATTGAATTTACTCAATATAATCAAGGTTCGGCCAGATTGTTGCCACACACGAAGATGGATTGAAAAGCTAAGCACTTCAATGGCGAGAAGATTTATTGGCGCTTTCAACTTTCATTGAAGCCTTTCTTCTTTCAATGGGAGTGTAAATAAATTCATTCAAGATCTCACATACCTGAGGTTGATGTTTTGGTCGGGCGCGTTCGTGGTGTAGGTGAGATTGTACGAGGATATGATGGCCGAGGTGCCCATGGGAAGAACTAGGCCGGTGTTGTTGACGCCGTAGATCTGGAGCTTGAAGGTAACGATGTCCACGTAGGCCGTGTTGCCGTTCTCCCTCCCGTCCGAGATCCTGAGACCGAGCGTGTTGACCTTGGCGTCCGTGTGGACGAAACTGACCCGGCCCTGAGCCAAATCTTCCAACGTGAACGAGTTGCGCGCTTGGCCGGCGAATCTCTCGTTGGCAATATGACCAGGGAGAGCACTTCCGCCGCCCGCGGGTACGAGCGTCACCACGAGATCGGCCTTAGTGCTGTCAGGATCAATCACCGTGATCAGGTCCTCACCGAGAAGCTTCGTCGTGCCTTCGGCTGGAAAAAAAGGCAGCTATAATAGATAGTAGTTTTTTGTTCCCATTTACTTGTGTCCGTCAAAATCAAGGATATTTCCTACTCCTAGTAAGCCGTAGACAAAGCCAAACCAGAAAGACACAGAAAATACTTAAATAAGGCCTTCTTGTGGTTAAAGACCTTTGCTTGCGGAAGTGGGAAAGGAAGGGAGTACGAGTACGAGTACTGAGTATTTCATGCTTAGCTTATGTTGTTGAATCAAATTAAGGTTGGTGGCCGACCTGACCTGCTCCTGTGTCCTTACCAATTCTCAGAGGCTGGCCTTTGTTGACCTCAATGTGGGGCACGTCGTTCACGGGCCGAATGCTGATTTGAAGACGAAATCGCTGTCGCAACCGCATTTCGGGCGGCAATTCCCCGTTGGCCGAGGTCAGCTCGATCTCGAACACCACCGCGTCCTGCATGTGCTCCGAGCCGTCGTTCACGTAGAAGACCTGGAAATAGTAAAGAGGTTTTATAAAGGCCAATTTCAAAGGCTCTTTTAAAGGCCAGATGACAATGCACCGCAATGTAGAGCGAGTGAGAGAGGAGTCCATTACATTTTGGCCTTGCTTTCGCTCAGCTTTGCTTCCCTTCTTTACGCCCATTAAACATTTACTCCTCTTGACCTACACCGCCGCTACAGATGCCTGCTAGTGCTAGTGCTACGGCTACCCTTTTTCCTTCCCAGAATTTTATGGGACACCCTAGAATGCAGCCCTTTAAAGGCCAACGCTCTGCGGAGAGCCTTGATCGACCAATAATTAGCAATAATTTTCGGGGGAACGTACTCCCTCCACCAAATCACTAAAGGCGTTATGCAAGAAGAGAAAGTCGAGCACCTTGGTATTTCATGTCTCTTGGGATGAATGTGTACCAGTCTCTCGATGTGTGTGTTACGTTACCAAAGGAAAGGCTATATCTTAAAGGTCCAAGGCCAAAAGGCTGGCTCTGGTTTTTAAAAAGAGCCATTTAGAAGACCACAGCTGCTTGGCTGCAATTTGCAAATACTTTCTTCGTAGTAAGTACTTAGGTAACGCACACGACATTACTCGTCGGCGAGGTTTTTACTGTCCGATTGGGACTAATTTTGCTACGCAAAGAGGGTGATCACCTTCATGTTAAGGCAAGGGAAGAAAGTGAAAAAGAAAGCACCGATAGTGCTGGCTAAGTAAAGACTCTGTTTAACCTGAATTTGGCAATGGTCGAAGAGCACATTAATGGCAGAAACCACGAAGCAGCGAGTAGCTAGCAATTTACCAATTAACCCATTCATTTTACGATGGAGACCCTACACACCTAGCCTCTCCTTAAAGTATTTATTTCAATGTAATGCTTTTTAGGAGGCTTGTTGAATTTCTAGGAGGAAGAAGGTCACATATTTCGCTGGAGGTCTAGGAAATGCATACGGATTTAATAATGCTTAATTGCGGAATCCTAGAGCCTACAACATTTCTTCCACAAAAGATTGTAGATTATAATTTTTAAAGGCAAATGTAAAGTGGCGTGCTCTCTTTCCTTCTCATAAATGGCAAATGCAGAAATGCATCAAACTGATGTAAACATTTCTCTCCCCTCGAAAAGCAAACCATTTGGGGGCTAAGTGTCCGTAATTGCAATTGGTATGTAGCCATGAAAGCTACACAACTTGGGTTTGTGAGTGTGTGTGCACGATATTATTGTGCAAGAGGAAATGCTTCCCCGGTTATTAGTAAGAGTGTGCAGTACCCAGTAAAGTACTAAGCAGTAAGTACTATAGTTCTACTTATAATGGCAAAATAAATGAGCATTCTAACAGCAATGTACCAACAATATAGATTATAGATGTTGTTGTTGCACACTTGCATTGCATGCTGGCGCACTAGATTCTGGTCAGGATGTATGCAACGATGTCTGACAGCCAAACCAAACATTCCCTCGGGACCTGCAGCGGCGGCGGGTCTCCACGGGCTTTCACTTTTTAAGTAGAAAGCATCTTACTTAGATGGATCTATTTACCAAGCAAGAGGCCGACTTCGTCCTTCGTACAGCCGTCAAAATAGATATTAATCTTGTCACACAGAGTTTTGATCAATGTACTCTCGGGAAGTTCACCTTGAAAGTAATGTAATGAAATGGCGAAGGTTTTTGGGCGACTTAAATATCTTCATGGTCTAGACTCCTTTGAATGGGTACGTGGTAATATTTTAAGAGAGCGCTGGAAGGCAAAACCGACCGACACTTCATAGTGGAACTGGAATGGGGACCAAAACTGCAAGCATGTTATTACTGCTTGTAAGCTGCCATGCCCCCGAGTGGATGAATGGATGAACAGTGAACAGAGAGTGAGAGGAGTAAAGTAAGCCTGTGAGAGAGCTTTATAAATGCAAATGTGATGCAATATTACTGAAGCTAGCAGCCCCTCTCGACTCCTCTTCTATAGAAGGGATGTAGTGTGTGCGGATTTCGGCCTGCACACTACTACGTAGCACATGGCGGTGAATAAAGCAAGGCAATACAAGAGAGTACATCACATCGCACAGGCAGGCGTCAGATATCGAATCATGCCTTTACACAAGGAGAAGAGAAGGGTGCTGCCGGAAAATATATCTAGCATGCACAATCTAACAACGTCACCCCACATGTCGTCACTCGTCCCCCTTTTTTTGGCAGCGAAATACAAGAATTTCAATGGAGAGGATATGCTGATGCACAGAATGGAGGAAATCATATCAACACTATATCTAAATACATAGCCACCAACCAAAATCTACATGTTATGTCAAGCTCAGAAATATTTTCATTTTATTGGGTCTTACCTGGTCAGTGTTGAGATCGACCAAGGTGAAGATTCTGTCGTCGGGTCGGCTCCAGACATCGACGTCGAGACGCCCATGGGACGGGGCCTCGACCATATGGAAAAGGATTCCCGATTCGGGTATGCCATAGAATCCATAGTCCACCACGACCTTGAGGTGCTCCGATGTTATTTTCGCCTTCCCGGCCTCCACAGCCTCGAGAACCTTGACGTCCACCCATTCCTGGAAAGGATAACGTATAGCACCTGTAGTATCCAAGTTTATGGTAGACTAATTCGGGGGCCATTTTTGCAATTTTATGAACCGAGATTTCCTGAGTTGATGAAGGCCATTAAGGCGCGCACAACGTCGACGGGCATTAAAATAGCAGCCGGCAGCAGCACACTTGCAAGCAAGAATAGCCACTAATTTCGTAGGGGGAGATTTGGTCTTACCGCCATAAGACCCGGCTTTCCCAGATCGCCGTTGTTATCGAAGACCGAATGGTGGCCGGCAAAGCCGGGGCGGGTGCAGACTTGGGCGTGGCTGCAGTCGCACGTGAAGTCGGCAAAGTTCTTCTGCCGGCAGATAGCGCCGTCAATACACGGGCCTCCGTTACGAGCCAAGCAGGGGTATTGCCACAAACATCCCGCCTGAATACCGGAAGTCTCGAGCACATCCGGGAGGCCTGAATAATACAAGAGAGATTAGATAGCCACTAAAACGGGGAAAAAGAAGGAAATGTGCTTACCTATCCGACGACCGTCTAGCTCCAATTGTGACAGGCATCCCTGGAGGCCGTGGCCTTTAGAGGCTGATTTCACCCCTTGTGTGGCAGCCCTCGACCGTTTGGCGGCCTCGACGCCGCCGATATACAAGAGGCCGCTGAGGTCGATGTGTCTGCTCTTCCCTCCCGTCGGCCTCAGGCTCTTCTTCTTCCCGTCGACCGAAACCTCCATGTAGGCCGGATTAAACTGGGCACGGACCTCATGCCAGCCGCCATCGTTAACGACGACGTCGCTCCTCAACTCGATCACGCCGTTGCCCTGAAAAATCGAAAAATTCCATTACGAGGTTAGGTAAAAAGTGTTTAGTCTGAAACGTTAGAGGAATGGAATGTGTGGTAAAAAATGTTCAAGTCAAACATCGCGCCGCTGAAGATAAAACTTGTACACTACTCTACACTTATCTACATGGGACAAAAAGCTTAATGAAGGCTAAATTAATGGCTCCTCCTTTCTGACACGTAACTGGCCCGAAAATCATTTTCCCGAGTATGTGAGTATGAAGTTTAGATTTACTAAATATATCTGCGTATTACCCTCAACGAGACCAGTTTATCTTGATTTTCTATTTTTAACCTACTCTAAAATGTAGACTTTTTTCTTTTTGTTTACCTCTCTAACCTCACGAGGATAAAAAAAGAGACTATGCTTTAGAAGAAAAAAGCTGGACGCATTCATTAATCACGCGACTTAGTTTAAAACTACTTTAGCTTTTTACCTACCCAGCCAAAAAGTGCACAGTACAGTCTGTATCAAGAAATTCCAAAGATACTCGATGGAAAATTCAAAACTATTTTTTTACCTGATCAACAACCAAACGAGGACGACCTTGCCACAGTTCCAAGGCGACGAAATCACGGTTAGACGTCGGACCTGTATTGTAGAACAGCAAAGCCATCGGCGATTGTGTTTTGACCTGAAATCATATTGGAGAATCAACAAGGTGAGACTTCCTTTTCCGGCGGAATATTAGTTGATAATAATGCATTCTTTCCATCCTGTGGTTTTCTGTTTTAGTGACTGACGGGAACAAGATTTATTGAAAGCACCTTGTCAATAAACACGGGAGGGAGGAAAAAGCATTTCCTAAACCCCGCTGACCTTGATGGGGCCCCCTAAATCTACCAGTAGGTGGGAGGGAGCCAGGGTGAATGTACTTTCAATTTTCACGAGTTTTTTTCAAGAACCAATACGCCTCAAAAAAGACAAGGAAGCAAAAATGCTGACCTGTAGCATTGGTTGGGCAAATACGGAAAATGCCAGAGCGCTACGTCAAAAGAGATAAATGTACATGGCCGCGCAAATTAATCACGTAGCGCGCACCACGAAAGTTACACCTACCTCACTCCCTTGGGTTGGTCGTGCAGTTAAGGTACTTTACTACACTTTATTAATTGATGCAACTTTTGCTATTTTGGAAGTTCTGCACCATTCTTTTAGTTTATACCTTGAAGCTGACAATGGCGCCCGTTCGGGAAATCCAGTTGGGAAAGGAGATGAAGGATTGCTCGCTGAGAAATGAAATTGGCTGCTCGGAGGTGGCCTCGAACTCGTCGCTGCAATCCCATGTCAGGCTCTCCACAGTTCCATGTTCCTGCGAAAATTGAACAGTAATAATTTCTGATTGAACTTCACTGTTGTTACTCGATGCTAACCTTTGCCTGCGTCATAACATCTATTCCATTGAAATAGACGCTATCAAGGCAGCCTCGGAAATTCTCCTGATTTCCCAGAAAAATCTCGTTGAAATTCCCCATGCCGCCGACAAAAACGCCGAAATGGATGTTGAGCTCGTAGTAGCGGCCAGGTAACTCAATTCTGAAAGAAGATAAGAGGAAGAGAAGACTTAGCTTTGGTTATCCAGGTCACACACACGTCTATTCAATTATATAAGGTACGCTCAAGATGGAGAAAATTCATTTCCCCAAGCACAAATTTGCTGCTGTTGTTTCACTTATTGTTTGTTTGCCTTTCAAACAAACTTTCCTCCTTTTTTGTGGCATGGAGCGAAAGAAGTACCATCTCTCTCCTGACTAACAAGTTTAAGCTTGTTTGCTCAGTTTGTGTAAGTGGATTGGTGGCTTGGTTTCGTAAGGATATATTTCTGTTTTCTGACCAGCATGCGAGGAAGCAAAAATGGAACCACTAAATCAAGGAGATACTGTCGAGATGAGCTCTTGAATCAATTCTCTACATAGTAAATAGATAGGTTACAGCATGACTTTTGGCTTGTGTTTTTACTTTTTTTCGCCCTACCCTTTGTGTGTAAAAAAGAGCGGCATCTAGTCTCCTCGTTGCGGTAAGAATTGTAGAAATCATTTATCTTCTATCCGCTCCTCTTCCTCCCACTAAATAGACATTGCGTTAGAGACTTTGGAAAGTCGAAAGTCGAACGAACGAACGCGAGCTCGAGAGCGAGGGTAGCTAGCCAAGACTTTTGGCAAAAAGCGGTAAAAAAACGAGGAGAGGCAAAAAATGAACAAAAGCCCGAAACTAACCAGGAAGAGAGGAAAAAGATCGCAGCATTAAAAACAACCAGACAGACACACAGAAAGGACAAAAAATTCTTGGCCTCGAATTAAGCACACATTGTGATTGCACGCACGTCCAGGAATGAGATTTTTTTCTCCCTGAAATCGGACGACCAAGAGGCAGAGCTTCAGGAATGCAGGTTCCTGGGGAAAAAGGGGGGGAAAGGTGAACAGGATTCAGTGATTCACGAAAAAATATGGGATGCGTCCATATGTCGGCCCGCTCTCTTCTTCTCCCCAGAAGAAGCTAGTGAAAAGTTCTTGTGTGATCAGAATCGAGGTGTTTCTATTCTAGCCTTATCTTTTCATTATGGCTAAATGTGCACCTACAGACGAGAAACACCTTTTTCTAGGATGAAATGAAGGCACACTACATAAGATATTCGTATTGCACACAATACTATAAAGTTAACCTCCTTTTCAAACTCTCCTGAGAGTCAGGAGGAAAAGTGGGACCGGACGAAGGAAGAGGGCAACATGCCGCCACGTGGCACAACTCAGAACTTATCGCAGAGACTTTGCAACTAGAAAGCAGCACAGTGAAAGCATTCCAACATTGGATTACCTACTGGAACCTTAGAGTTCTCTTTGCACTTGAGGCTCTCGCACTCGTAAGGTAAGAATTGAAGGGGAGAAAAGGTTCAGAATTCTGATTGCTAGAGTCAGAAATAGTTAAAAAGACCTGACGTTTACTGTGACTGACTTGCACTTCTTTTCGCCGACTTGTTGGGGATTTTTTTTCTTTTTTAGATGATGAAATTATTTTTCGTGTTCAATGAAGTATGTACGAACCATCAGTTCAATTGGCTTAACCTAGAAAATATTCCCCTTTCTTTCTGTCAGAATATTTCTGGGGGTAGCGGCCAGGGAAAAGTGATTTTATGGCGCTGCGACACCTGCCAACATTGCGGGTGTCTCGACTTAATCCCGGTCTCCTAAATCTTACTTTTGCCAGCAGAACATTACATTGTCGAGGTCAGAAGGTGCTTCCTGTAAATAACTGGCAAATCTCCTTTGCTCTCCTCGTTCTTGGTTGGTCAAGGGTAAGTCCGGACTCTAATAGAAGTACAAAATCAGGAAGTGTGAAAAATCTCATCTGAAAGAGGTCCACACTCGTTTTTTGCTCTCGCTGACGACATTTGTGAAAATAGGGCAGTGGAACGTGTAATTGAGAGCCACTTAAGCAAATTGCTCTTTTTATAGAGGTCGGTTACCGCCTTGTAAGGCTTCTTAATCTTGATTTAAATCCGCAAGCCTTAGCCTGCGCCCTGACGAACTGTCATTACCCACGAGCAATTTGAAGGCCCTTGCCTAAGAGATTTCTGTTTACACAGGGCTTCATGTTTGGGCTACCACTCAGCCGCAGGATTATGTTCGGCACGGGCATGCATTTAAAGGAAAATATGATCCCATGATTGAGGAAATGCACTGACTTCCGAAGCTATCCAAAATGCATTTTGCACGAGTCCTACTTTCTTCTCCTATAGCCGCATTTTCATTTTCAAGGCCGCTTCTCAAATGTACCAAAATAACTTAGAAAACCACTATCATTAAACGGGGTGATACTTTATTGCAGTAATACTTAGGATTAATTGCCTGAAAAACAATGGTTTCAATTTTTGGAAAATAAATGGGTCTGCTTTCAAAAAAAACCGTGTACGGTTTCAATTGAAAAATGACGTTAATCCCCCATTAAAAAGGTAGGTAGGGCCACTTCTTTTTCCACAATTTTTCAAAGGATTTTCCCCCACCTCAACTCAAAAACGAGCTGGTTCGTGTACTTCAAGCAAAGTTGCAAAGAGGAATGAAAAAGAGAAGTCAAAAATGAGGTCAACGGTTGAGGGTAAATATCTAGGTGGAAACTGGAAAGCATTGAAAGTATCATGAATCAATTGACTTTCAACAGAACCTGGCTTCTGGATAGCATATAATCGAGCTCGAACCTTCTGCCCGCAATACAAAAAGTTTCAAGAGGCATGCCAATAACC
>JAAUYL010038425.1_pt1 | contig 21448 bp, 27 predicted proteins | sample 7278011 | NCBI WGS metagenome assembly JAAUYL01 (sample SAMN14350225, study PRJNA611818) | marine sediment metagenome | isolation source: surface marine sediment (1.8m) | place: French Polynesia: Moorea | collected 2018-08
ATTGTATTTTGCCTCATGTTTTGCTGTCTTGTCCTCGTTACGTAATCAAAACAAAAACAAAAGGACAACGTCAAAAATCCGGTGAATGAAAATCTCGACAAAACGACAAAAGCATTAGCAAAACTCCACGTTTCTGTGATAAAATTCCTTACAATGTCATAACGGAGGTCACAAGAGACATCATCGTTATTAGCAGCCGCAAAGTGCAAATCTCTCATTCGCAGTGAACAAGTGTTTCTTCGGAGTCAGGCGATCGATCGATAACTTTTTTTCAAGATGTCCTTCCTTGACTTTCTCTTCATCTGCTTCCTGCTTTGGTTCATCACCGTCATCGCCCTCGTCCTGACATGCGACGGCGACCTCAGCCTCATGTTCTGCTCCAAGTTCGGCAAGAAAATCTGTAAGTTTGACAGTGTGTTGGAAACTCGGATTCAAAGTCAAATTCCGTTCCACTTTCAGACAAACTGAAGGAAGAAGTCATTTGGGTGACTGGTGCCTCAACTGGCATCGGAGCAGCATGCGCTGTCGAGGCTGCCAAACTTGGAGCCAAGGTGGTTTTGACGGCAAGAAACGAATCCTTGTTGAAGGAGATCAAGCGGAAATGCATAGGTAATAACAGTTCGGGCAGGCCTTCCTTGAAATTGACCTTAACAGGTGTTTGTCCCAGATGCTGGCCGATATCAGGGTCTCCAGGATCGCGATGTCCTTGTCCTCCCAATGGACATGACAGACTATTCCAAGCACCAAGCTGCCGTTGACAAAGTCATCAACCATTTTGGCAAGGTAAAGAAAGTATAAAGATTTTGGTTATGATTCGAGTATGAACGACATTTTTTCCAGATCAATGTCATGCTTCACAATGCTGGAAAATCACAAAGAGCCAGATGGGAGCACACTGACATCAATGTAGACAAAGACGTCTTTGACTTGAATGTGTTCTCCATTATCAACCTTTCGAGGCAAGAAAAGAAACTGTAATTGTATGAAAAATGTAATAGTATAATTTTTTGTGATTTCAGATGTATCATGCCCCATTTTCTCGAACGAAATTCCGGGACCTTCGCGCTGATGTCCAGCACGGCCGGGAAAGCTGGAGTACCATATTCTGGATCTTACACTGGCTCGAAACATGCTCTTCACGTAAGTTAACGAGCGGAGACTTTTATTAGCTAATTTTACAATGTGCAATTATAGGGATATTTCGAAAGCTTGCGCACTGAGAAAATGGCAACGGGAATCAATGTGACAATGCTGTGTCCCGGACCGACATTTTCCAATCTTCTTGCTGGAGCTGCCACCGAAAAGGCTGGAGAGGTATTGAATTAACATGATAAAATCCAGTTCTCTCTCTATTATTGTGCTCTCTGATTTAGGCCTTCAATGAAAGCATGAGGCCAACAGATAAAAGGATGACCAGCGAACGATGTGGATTTCTGAGTCTTGTGGCCATTGCTCACAAGCTTGAAGAGGCCTGGATCTGCTTTTTCCCTGTCCTGCCCCTGATGTACATTAGTCAATACTTTCCTACGACTGGAAAAAGGTATACAATCTATTTATTTTCATATTTACTTATTTACGTTTTGCAATGCCATAATTCTTAATTTTCTCCCCGTTTAGAGTTATGAAGCTTTTGGGACCGAAGTTCTTAACCAATGTTCGAGACAGTCGTCAAACCGTCAAGGACGATTAAAAAGTGCTCAACCACTTCCATTTATTCAGGCTTTGGAAAATACAAAAAGGTGTTGTAGCAAATAAATGGTCCCCATTGGCAAATAAAGGAAATAAATGATACTATTAAGCTTTTTGAAAGTACTTAGAATAATGTCAATAATTATTTTCGTCTGTACCCAAGATTTATACAGCAATGTGTACGTCACCATAGGACTTTTGCTCGCACTATTATAAGTAGGACCCTCCCTCTTTTTAATGTAACACCAAAAACATTGAATATCAATTGTCACAAATAAAAGTCGATACCAGGATCGAAGATAATGTTGAAGACAAAGACTGAGAATGATTCCTTCGCCTCCACAACTTGGGAATTCTTTGATTCCATGTGTGCCAACACTTCGACTCATGGGGGCAATTGGTTGTCTCGCATTAACAATCCTTGCCTGAAAGCATTGTACTTGATTATGATCTTGGCCCTGCAAATTGGACTCTTGGTCATTTTCTTCGGCAGCTTCATCCAGAACCATCCTGCCGTGTACACAGTCACCAAATGGAACACGAGTGTTGCCACAGAATTCCCCTCATTTATCATTTGCAATCCGGGAATGTTTAGTAAGAAAAGAGTTGAAGGTAATACCTGTAAAAGAAAATTTCGCAAAAAAATACAGAATTTATCTACCTGCTGAGTGCTGACTACGCAGAGTTAAACTTGACCCCGAGGTTGCTAACGTACCTTCAGACATCCGTGAATGAGCTAAGTGTTTTTGAGCATTACCAAGAGTTTATGGACAACTGGCAAATTATGGAGAAGGAATACCAAGCACACAATTTCTCATCAGATAACATGCTGAAAGATCTTTCAATCAAGTAAGTCTAGTTTTCATAATTTGACTAATTTTCTTTCTTGATTCCAAGATATACCCGTAACAGGTGCGAGGACTTTTTTATTCGCTGTTCTGAGCAGCTCGTAGACCTTCAATGTTGTGGTGATGTGATACAGCCAGAGCCGTATTTTTCAGCGACAGGAGTCTGTTTCAAATCCAAGAGGACTTTTGTGACTAGAAGAGTAGGTTTCTCTGGCCAGATTAGCCTTGTAGTCAATGCTTCAATGGAGTTGACAGCAAGTATTACTTAGTACAATATATCTGTGATACATTACTAATTTCCAGTTCCATTATTTTTTGAGGTTATGACCCAACGATCGTTAGTGGCAAAGCAGCATTTCAAGGAGCTATTGCTGCAATCTATAAGCTTGACCATCCCATATCAGCATTAAAATCAAGATCTATTCTCTTGGATGCTGGAACATCAACGACCATCTTGCTGGAACTCTCTGAAGTAAACATGATAACGCATTGCCTTCTATTGTACATACATAACCTAGTAACCTCTTTCAGATTGACAGAACTGCTCTTGCTTCACTGGCTGACTTCAATTCAGGACAATCAGATATAAATACAAGCCAGGATGAAGTGAATCATAATTCCTGTGTGAGCGAGTCGGCCTTAATATACCAATTTTTGGTGGGTCAAGGCTTTCCCCATTGGACATCTCTCAATTGCCACGATTTCTTCTCGACACAAATTATTGCTAATTGCTCTATGCTCAAGTCATTTGGAATTGTTTCACTCTATAACACTTGGGATGAAGAAGACTCCATTAATGGCGTCTCGAAAAATAAAACATGCACTCCCAATGACATATTGAGCTTTGCTCGTGCCATGATCACAAATGATGATATAATTTCAAGAAGGTTCCAGATATTGGAATATTACAGACAAAGTAAATCATTAGATATATGAAACTGACCTTGCGAAAAAATACTTTTTATGGTTAATTTTAGAAGTTTGCATCCCCGGTTGCAAGGAGACAAACTACAAAACGGTCAAGTCGACCATTAATTTGAGAAGCAAAGACTTACGGTAAGTAAGAAGGAGGTAAACAAAGTGCCTTCAATGACATAGGATTTCTTTTTTGCAGGGATGAAGTCCACTTTGCAATGTATTTCTCGAATATAAACAAGGTCATTCACATCATGAAGAATAAGGGCATGGCCGAAAGGATATGTAAAAATATTTTCTTCAATTGACAACGTTAACCAATGATGCCTATTTTGATTGATTTTCAGCTGAAACAGGTGGTCTTATGGGTATGATCATTGGAGCAAGTTTAATCAGTCTGGTTGAATTGGCGGCGTTCTACATGTGTTTCTGTCTGCAAATGGCCAATCTGCTACGACACAAACTTTTTAAATAAATAAAGATGTTGACAATGAGAATGTCACTCAAGAATGCTTCCCAGGATAAGAAAGTGCGTGTTCAAGTTGACAGCCGCCTTGAGACTCCTTAACTGACTCATCAAGGATTGTATCAGTTTTCTTTTGCTGGCTGGATCAAGATCATCCGCCTCAGTCACCAATCTGGTCAACGTTTCCAAGTCTGAGTTGAACATCTGGAAAATTTTTACTTGACACATTAACAAACTGCATCGCGTAATACTTAGAATCAGACCTTGAGCAACCGACTGTAGACATCAATCGAAGTCTTAGTGTCTCCAGGTCCAGGATCGGCTTGAACCTCTTGAACGTAGTCTACATCATCAGGAACAAGTGTCAGGGCGCTTTTTGCATGGATCTTGCAATAGGGAAGGTTCTGCTTCACAAATATGGTCTGCAAAATGATGTGCTCCTAAATCAGCATACTTATAAAGCTACGAATGATTAAAATACAGGCTCTTCCTGGTCAGCCTCCTCTTTTTCGTCATCCTCCTCCTCGGTGTCCGAGTCCTCAGTGGCAACACTTTCCATCCTCTGGAGCGTTTGCTGTTGGCACTAAAGTTTTTATATGTTAAGTCCTATCCTAATATATCAATGATATATAAAAATCGATTTCCATGGTTCTTACCTCTATGCAATATGGTTCCTCTATGTCGTCAACTCTGCTAAATACAAGTCGAATGAAAATGCTATTAATGAATAGAATATCTTTTCATTACCCCTCAAACTGCTTCTTCCATTTTCTCAGCACAATTTGATCTTTTTGCAGTTTCCCTAATACAAAATAAGTAACAAACAAAAATGGTGAAAAATACTGATAAATTCCATTTCTGGATATTTTCTTAGAAATATTTTCCCTGGTATCCACAGGCCATAGGGGATTTTGGTCTAATGGAAATGGCAGGCAAAAATATTTCTCATTTTCCCCTATTTTCACTAGACCAAAATTCCACGTCCACAGGATCCCCTAGGGCCTGTGAAAAATCTTTTCATGAATATTGGTTCACAAATGTGATGTAACTATCTATGTTTGTAACTCGGCCTGTCATGTCTGCAGATTTCCACATTTGTTATATCTTAATTTGTTTTGTTGACAATATTTTGACCTTAATGAGCCAAGAGCTCGTGTGTTATTTTAGAAAAATATGATAAAACTAAATACCGTCACTACCTTCGTAAATTTCATTGTGCCTCCTAGAAAAAAGTAGAAGGCAAAATGTTAACTTTTTCCTTTCTAATGGAATTTAGATATTGACCTGATGCTTTTCTTTTTATTGTGCTCCATATCTTCCCGGACAAAAGTGTATGAATTTTCTTTATGTTGAACTGCAAACAGATTAGAAAGGCTCCTCCTCCAAGAACTGCTTCGACGATTCGTTTTTTCCCCGTGGAATGACATACTTTTTCAGTAAAAAACTCACATCATTTGCACTTTTACAGACTTGATACTGTATGTCACTGGCATTGACTGCTAAACAAAGTGACTCAAATAACTGACATTGTCGCTCTTACTTAGTTTTTTTGTGCGATACAGTTTCATGTAAATGTTTTCTATTTGTTTGCCAGTAAAATACATTTTTTTGAAGAGTTCATTTTGATTGTATGATACATGTTTCCGGGGAAGCCTTATCAAGTTGGCTTGATTTCACGAGTTTTTTTGTATTTTTATAAAAATAAATTTACTGCGATGTAAATAATACTACTCAAAATCTACTTAATATTATTTCATGTTTAAAAAAGTTATAACAAAAAAACCCTATCTAATTTATTTCTTTTCGTGTATGATTATGTTTCGTACAAAATTCAGTATATTTTATGGGTCCTCGTTTTTCCAAGGGGCGAGCTCAGGTAAAAGTAAAATGTGTATTTTACATTCAGTACAATGGCAAATAGATTTTATACGAAGGCAAAGACCCAAACTGCAGAACGCTCAAGGCGGTGAGGCTCGACTATCTACCTGGCTCGAATCTTGGGCTTCTCTGCACTGCAGTAGCAAAGTAACTCTCTCTTTGCCTAAAAATCAAAAACAATTGTTTTTCCAGAAAAATAAATTCCTGAAACAAACCGGATATGTTGATGAACAATGGACCTTGGAGTCCGGAGCATATTTATCAGGAGATTGCAGGGTACAACACATCCAGACACAGAGGTAAAAGTGCAAGTCCATAATTATTTTTTACGCCAAAATCGTAACATAACTTTTCCGCTCGTTGAAGTCTCTGAAATTTAAGTGTAGTTTAGTAATTTTCATCTCTCCCCTCTTGCAGTCAATGTCGTCGAGGACCTCCAAGAGTTTTGGCAGATGAAACAGGCTCGAGGAGCCGAGATGAAAAATGGTGCTTTGGTTATTTACGAGTCTGTCCCGAGTTCGAGTCCTCCCTATGTCTGCTATGTCACACTGCCCGGGGGCTCTTGTTTTGCCAGCTATGGAGTGAGTTATTCAATTTGCCTACCCTCGGGCTAAGTGTATAAAATTGGTTTCATAATTTTCAGACATGCCCAACTAAAGCAGAGGCGAGACGTAGCGCAGCCAGAATCGCCCTTATGAACTCAATTTTCAACGAGCAACCCAGCCGAAAAATCACCGATGAGTTCATCGAAAAAGCCATCAATGAAGCTGCGGGAGCATATGGAGTAAGAGTAAAAAATATTTCATATTTTGTGGCATTTTAATGATTCGCCTATAACGCAGGTTTCTGGCGATCGGATCGACGACAGGAGCTCTGGGGTGGCCGCATTCAGGTTCATGCTTGAGTCGAACCGGGGCAAAACAATGTTGGAATTTCAAGAGTTGATGACCGTTTTCCAATTGCTCCATTGGAATGGCAGCCTCAAAGCAATGCGGGAACGACAATGTTCAAGACAAGAGGTTGTGGATCACTATTCGAGACGGCCTCTTGGTAAGCTAAGTCCTATTTTTTGTGGCCTGATTTCACGATTTTTTCAATTCAGACGACGACATGCGGTCACAAATGGCTCTCGATTGGATTGCAAGAGAGCAAGAAATTCCGGGAATAATTTCGCGGGAATTAAATCTTGCCGAACGTGAGCTCGAGGATGCGAGACTTGCCGGAAGAGAGTTGAGGTTCCCCAAAGAGAAGAAGGACATTCTCATGCTGGCGAACAGTCAGGTCGGCGACCCATATGACTAAATCACATCAGAGTAGCCCATATTTTTGTAAAGCCGATGAATTTCTTTCAAACTTAAGAATTTTGTTTTATAGTCTTCTCATTGGATAACTTGAAATATATATTGTAAGTACGTCTACTACTTTTAAATCTGAGAATTCATTAGTCTAATATCCAATATAACCAGTTTTCATTTTTCAAACAGATTCACAAGCTATTTTGTAGTTTTGAGGTCAATCACAGTTATGCATTTTCGTCGTTGTTCAAGCTCTCTCTCTCCTCTCCTGAATGAAACATCCTGATTCCTGACCATGCGTCAATAGTTTCAAGACTTTTCAAACGTCCAAGATGTGGAAGACAAACTCAAAAGAGGCATGATAAGTCGCTTGGCCGTGGATAATTGGGATCAGCTCGTTGTCTAAGCAGTTCATGAAATCCGGTGGCAGAGTTGTCCCTTTGCTTCCAGCTTCGTAACAAGCCTGAAAATATTGTTAAAAAAGACCAAATTAAATCAACTTCAATATCTTGGAAAAAAACAAGACTTACGCTCTCCGGGTCCAAGATCACCCTGACTGCCAATGGCGTCAACTCGGCCTCCTTAAGCTTCTTCAAGTTCGGCGACAACGCTTGCGTGACGGCTCTCGCCAGGTATCCGGCCACTCTGAAATATAAACGACAGAACCATTAACCCGCTCGCTTTTCGAGGTCAATGTCAAATCAGGACAAATGGAGAACAAAAAAAAACTATTTTATTACTCCGCAAACCTGGCGGGATCCTCGTCGCTTCGCTCATCCTTGGTCGGCAAAATGAAAACCTCGGTCCATCGGATAACGTGCTTGCCAGTGATGAAATCGGTCCCTCCATTGTTCATCTTCATGCTCAAGATCCCGTCCATGTCCTTGCCATCAACATGACTCTTGACCCTATCGAACGGAAAATTAAAAAAAATATAGCTTTTGATTTTGGTTTCTCTTGGTATTATTGCACAAATTGTTAGAATTGAAAACGTTATCAACTGCAAGGGTGTACTGTGTAAAACAGTCTTACGAACCCCTCGTGATCTTTTTGATGATCTCTGAAAGTTCACGATTTGCATTTTTTAATGTTTGAAAAAATCGTGAAACTGTTCTTACCCCGCGTTGATGGATTGGTAAGCTGACATCCACTTAAAGATCACGGTTTCGTCGGGAGTCTCCGCGCCAACAGGTCCACAGTCGATCTTGATCTCCTCCATGTTGTTCAGGCTCTTGCGGAGGTTGACCATCCGATCCTGGTTGACTTGGACCATAATGCCGTCCTCGACGATTGACGATTTGGCAGTCAAGCCCGAGGCACTCTTTAAGGCCCCGTTCAAGACAATAAAGCTGGCTCCAGTGACTAAAATGAAAATCCGTGAAAAAAAACCCTAGAATTGCACTTCAGACTTACCTTTTCTGGTCTTGTTCTGAATGTTGATGGCCTGAGTTTCGTAGTCGCTTTGATTCATCGGATTCCGCGATGGCTCGTCCTCGTCTCTTTGGACAGCGACCAGATGCGAATCAGCTTTCGGACTGAAATTCGCTCCCAATGCCAAGACGGGCGTGTTGCTGTTGGCCAAGGCCCTCTGGATGCTGGCGAAGCTGTTCTTGGGAATCATGACGGTCGTAACCTTGTCCTCCATGAGGATCACCATTCCCCTGATGATTGGTAACGTGTAGGAGAAGTTTCTAAAGTCCTGCATAATTTCGTAAAGTCAATATGAAGATCAGATCCAGGATGAAATTTCTGATCACTTACGCTCAAGAGCTTCATCATAGTGTTGCCGATCTCCTTGTACACGGTTGTCCTGTCTCGCCAAGACCAAAGTGGCGATGGATAATATCGGCTCTCGGCACCCAACCTAAGCAACAGCCTCAGCGGGAACACACGCGCCCATGGCATCTCCCACTTGGTCGTCAGCACAGCGAACAGGAACGGCTCCTTCGGCAAGTCAAGACCATCAAGACACTAAAACGAAACTGAGCCAGTTACATTAATTCTCTTTAATTTTTATCACTGTTTTACCTGGAAACTATGGCGGAAAAAGAGGAATCCTCCAAAGTCTGTGCTGCCCAAAAACTGGCTACCTGACAAGATGACCGTATGACCCATTTCGAAAACTTGATTGCCTGCAAAATGAAGGACAGAATTACGATTTTGTTTCAAGAGTTTCAAAGATTATTTTCTTTTCACCTTTGGAGGCTTGTTCGTACAAAGTCTGGAGATGTTCAAAGATGTCTCGTGGAGGAACGTCTTCATCAGGATTTTTGACAAGCAGAATTGCAACTTCATCCTGGCCAACGGCGTTCATCCCGTGGGTTTTGAAATTCCAAACGAACTCTGACACTGGGGCATCTAAACACCAAGTTGTCATTTGTCGGCTAATGCTAATGGTTTAAGATTGATATGCTTACAATGGACAAGTTTGACGAAGACGATGAGATTTCGGTTGACCAAAAAGGGGATCGACTCTTCTGACAGGAATTTCTTTTTCAAATCTTCAATATCGGGCGGTCCCTAAAATAGACCATTTTTACTTGAACTCGTTCTTAATGCTTTTTGGCAATTTCAGTTTTATTACCTGACCACTTATCAAGGGCAAGCCCTCGTGGGGCATTAAACTTTTGCCGATATCCGAGGCTGCGACCGGTCCACCCGAACCGGAAGTGGATGCTTTCTTTGACCTCCGGTTTCCTCCGCGCGATCTTCGTTGTGGCCTTCGGCCTTCTGGAGACTCGTCTAGTTCGGTAAGATCACCACCAGGTCGAATGCCATCAGAAAACATGACCTGAAGTGAAGGATAAACCAATCAAATCATGTTCGTAGCCTACAATTGTTTTCTTGTAATTGAAAGTGCGGTTGCATTTTTTGGGACTTTTTAATACATGCACTACATTATACTTTAATTTTAAAATAATTAATACGATGCAACTTATGCTGGAGACAAGTGATACTACTGTTGCTGAACACATGATCACAAACTCACTGCGGCTGCTACTTCGGCGGACAACTGGATCTCCGTCAAGGGTACAGAATCAGTTTCAGGTTGGGATTCCTGGTTTCGTTTTTGTAAAAAGCAATACGGTTTCGCAAAAAGAAATTATATGTCAATAGTATAATCAAGCATGCAAAAAAACTAAAACCCAAGCTGAATCTGGGAAAAGTAACGAAACTTAAAAAAGTCTATCTTACGGATTTTGGATCGGACGGCCTAGAACAATTGGCGGCCTCGGAGGTCATCGAAGAATCAGTTCGCTTCAGGACACCAACTGGCACATTTACCGATGGAGGCACCGCTGACGCTCCTGCAAAGTAAACTCAATTAACTCGGTCTTTTTTCTAACCTGTGAAATCTTTCCAAACCTGCGACTTGTTCATGAGGAGGAATGGTAGAACAGTATTCCATCGGGTTGGCCGGGTTCGGCCTCCTATTTGGAGGCCCCGTTGCTGTCGGCGTTGAAGCTGTTACTCCAGTGGTTGCTGTTGACGATTCTGGCGGTACCGAGGGATTCGACGACATTTCTTGCACTTTGGCAAGTCTAAAATATCTCAAAATTAAATAAATCTCACAAACATTTTTTTATGATTTTAGTTTGTCTAACCTGTCTAAAATGCTTTTGCAGGGCTTGCACACGCGTCCCTCCTTGCCCTCAAGATGCTCCAGGATCGATTTTTCGTTACAGCACATAGAACAAAGGACTTGTCCACAAGCCCGACAATGATGTCGTCGTCTTATCACCGTGAATTTGTTGTCGCAGATCATGCAATTGGCAGCCTCCGAATCAGGCACCCAGACAGGAGCCAGCTTCCCCAACATAAGCTGTTGCTCAGTTAATCCTTGAAGGAGCTCGTGGACTGGATTTTGATCAGAGGTTGCCGCTGTCGCTCCTCCGTCCTCACCTCCAATGGTAGGATTCAGGTTGGTAACTGCCGCCGGGGTGGACCCCGCAGGCCCGGGCTCACCGCCCGCGGGAACTTCGAGGCCGCCAGGCGTTTCATCGTCGGCTTCGCCAACATCGAGGCTGTTCGGCCTCAGTCTTTGCAAAGGTCGATGTGTGTTCTGCTGCTCGGTCTGCTTCATGGGATCAATTTCACTATATGGTGGAGGACTGTCGGCTGGTATCTCCTGAGATTGACCACTTGAATCGGACGGCCTCGAAGTCGCAGCCGAAGCCGAGGCTGTCGTCGCCGAGGCCGCCATGACAATATCCGGAATCTCATTGGATGTTGTCGTCGTATTGCTCGCAGTCACTTCTGTTTCTTGAAGATCGTTGTCAGTGGTATTAGTGGAGTCAATCTTGAACAGGCTTGAGTCTTTTGGAATAGCTCCCGTGTCAGGAGTCGGAACTACGTGGTGGTGAGCTCCAGAAGCCTGAGCAGACTTGGCGATTTCAAGGTCATCATCATGGCGCCCGGCCTCGGTTGTCACCGTCGTCGTCTCGCTCATGTCCAGTTCAGCGAGCATCTCGTCCAATTCGTCGTTGCTGACGTCTGCAGGCTCGAACGAAACAGGTTTTTGTAGCTCGTGTCTAGCCGACTCCTTGTCGACTTGTTTTTCATCACTTCTCGTCTCTGGGATGGCGGTTTTGTCGTCAATTTTGTTAGCAGAAGATTCCTGGGCAATGCCCTCGTCTTCCTCCTCTTCGGTGCTCTTGTCTCGGTACTTGTCGTAAATGGATTCGAATTCCGAGCTTTGAGACTTGCTCGAGCTGGACGACTCGTTTGACCTGTTTGACGTCGCCGAGTCGGGCCTCACATCATCATCCTCAAGACTTTGACTGAGATTTTGGTCAGGTTCCGGCTGCTGCTGTTTGACTTCCCCGACGGCCGCATTTTCTTCCGGCACCTCAATATGTTGACTAAGGTTGTCGTCGACATCGTCTTCGTGATCTGGAACAGCAATCACGTCTTCTAGTCCTGACAGGACATCAGGCTGTTGGCTGCTCAACGTTGAAATAAGGATGTTTCGTTCGGCTGTCTCAATTTCAGCATCACAGGAATTCTCGTTGTTGGTGCCGTCAAAGGTGGCATTTTCTTCACTCATGATTTTTGGATCGTCGCGAAAGGTCGACGACATCAAATCTGACGTTAAGAACGTCACATCTTCGTTCTGTGACACATTCGTTTCAACCTGCTTCGGCTCCAGAATGTTTGTCGAATTTGTTCCACCGCCAACAAGTGACTAGAAAAATCATTAGAACAAGTTGACATTTCACTCTGGTGGCTTTAATAATTTAATATTGTTACCTCGCTATTCGCTGGAAGTATATCGTCAAGAACAGGCTGTTTAAAGTTTGCGTAGGCCTCAAACGGATCTTGACTCTCTTGCTCAGATAACTCTGGTGTTTGTTCAGCATTGGCACTGCCATCCTGGATGGAAAATGACGACAAATCTTCGAGGGGCGGAGCACTCGGATTTGAGGTTGGGGGAGTTCTTGACATTGGAGGATCAGAGATTTGATCCTGGCTGGACTCGAACTCGTCGAGAATCGAGTCCAGATCAACCGCTTGAAAGTCTGTCATGATGCTGGCACTATGACAGAAGATTTGGGTTTGGTTTTCCTTGTTTTGATGATCCCTTTGGCCTTTGAGACTCTTGATCAATCAACTACGATACGAATCTGAAAACTTTTTTTAGTTCTTTTCTTAGTTTAAGTTTCGGTTTCCTTTCTCTCAGTCTCAGCTGAGATCAATTCAATGAGAATCCTTAGAAGTGCCATCCATTAAAATCACTTGTCATGTCACTTGTGAAACTCGCCTTTATCGAATTCGACTTGCTCACTTCTCAGTTTTACGCTTCTCAAGTGAGTCACATGGAGCACGTCATTTCAAAACAGAAGGCTTGGTTTTTACCTCTTGTTTTGAAGTTAACGCACCAAAAACAAACAACGTTGCAAAATGGCTTTGAAGGATTTTTTTAATGCGAGTTTTTGGCGCTTTTTTAACAAAATCTCAGTGATTTTCAGCGATTGAAAGGAAAACACACAATATGACCTTTTTACGACACAAATACTTGTGAAATTGAAACGAAGATATGGTTCCACAATCCTAATCGTCACTCACGAGACAATCCAAGTATCTAGCTTTTACAATAAGACTTCTTTCATGAAAATTATTTCTTTTTATTCTTCGGTATTTCACTTCGAGCGAAAATATTTGGAAATATATAGGGTAGGTATCTTATCATTATTCGGTTACGGTTACCTTCCGAAGTCTACAACAGTATATAGTGTACAAATTAAAAGAAGCGTAGATTGTATGAAATTCGAAATAAATGGGTGTAGTATAGATTTGTATATAGATACTTTTCTTCACGACGATTTCATTTCTTGGCTTGGCTCATCAACTGTTCTCTCAATTTCCGCAGCTCTTCCTCTTGGTTCTTCAGCCTCTCCATCATCTCATCCTCCCGCTGCTTGGCCTCCAATCTCAGTCGTTCCTTCTCGGCCTTTTCCGAGGCCGCCGCCTCCTCTGCCTCGGCGTACTTCTTCTTCCAGACCGCATCCTCGTTGGATTGGCCCCCGGAAGACCCCATGTTGTCGTCGGTGGTGCTGTGGACCGTCATCTCGGAGCTGTCGATGGCGGCCGGCTTCATCATGATGGTCTTCTTGGGCAGAGAAGTAGCGGTTGTCGCCGAGGCAGAGGCCTTGCCGACGCTCAAGATCTTGATGGTCTGGTTGGGCTTGGCCACCCCCGAGGCTGTCGTCGGGCTGACCAGCATGAGCTTCTTGTTGCCGCCGGCGCCGGAGCTGATCCCGGCTGGCGAGGCTGACTTGAGCTTGTTCAACTGTAGGGAAGACAATCGTATCACACGGGTGGCGGGACCGACGTTCTTGACCCCCGTGACAGCGGTCCCATTGTTGAGGGTGATGATCTTAGCCTTGTTGAGGTTGCTGGTGGCGATCGGGGTCGGCTCGGGCTTGATGTGGATCGTCTTCACTTTAGAGGCCAAGGGCTTCAACTTTGTCGGCGATGTGTCGCTCAAGACTCTTCGGCCGGCCTCTGTCAAGCTTAGACTTCCCGAACCAATTTCCATAGGCGTCGAGTCCTCTGGCAGCATTCTAATACCATAGTTGGAGAGCAATTTCATACCTAGATAGCAAATAATATTGTTTTAAACAAGCTTTTAGACTTTTGTAGGCGGTCAAAACCTAGGTTGTCATCAGAGGCAACCGTGACCTCCTGAGTGACAGATGGCGGAACTGTGATGGTTTCTGTCAGCTCATACTGTTGCTGATCATTCAGTTCTGTCGTTATCGTTCGCGTTGCCATCTCCTGTTCCTCGGTCTGCTCCATACGATAGCTGTCGGCATTCTAAAAAAATCGCAAAATAACTTTTGAAATCACTAGAGCTATATTGATCGACAAAAACCAAATTACCAAGAGCATGTCGTAGACCTCTGTAAACCCCTTGTCCGAGGCGATTTCCAAGGCCGTCTTTGTGAACTTGTTCTCGACGTTGATGTCAGCTCCGTACTGAAGGCAAAGCCTGACCGTATCCAGATCTCCACTCTCCACAGCCCACATGACCGGGGTCATTCTCAACTATTGAAAACAATTGCAATCAATCTTAAAATCTTAAAACTTCGAAAAGAAACGTACGGCATCGACGACGTTGACATCCGCTCCGGCCTTCAAGAGCATCTCGGTGATCTCGGAGTTGCCGGAGGTCGCGGCCAAATGCAGGGCAGTTTTGTCGACCTTTGTCCTCGCATCTCTTGAACAACCAGCATTGACGAGGATTTTGGCAATGTGGGCATGTCCGTTCAATGCGGCACAATGCAACGGAGAAGTTCCAAGCCAATCGGCCGTCATAGGAGCTCCTCTTTGAAGCAGGTCTTGGATCTGATTCTCGTCTCCGATACGTGCAGCCTCTAAGAGTTGTTTTCCCAGCTCGACGAGGAGGTTTTGGTTGGCCCCGAGGCCAGCAGCCATCGGGTTCGCAATCGTCCGCGTCGTGAGCGCTGGGGGCAGGGGTAGGGTGAACGCATTACCCTGTGGGACGCCATAGACGAAGCTGCTCGTCTGACCTCGAGAAGCTTCAGGTGGAATTTCAATCTGAAAAAAGTCATTCTCATCAACCATCTCTCTTTTGTGGTGTGCAATCAATAGCAAATATTGTATGGTTATATTAGGGCTGGCATACTCGTAGGAATAACCTGAGCTATCAAGCAAAATATTTTTTGACTTTTTCACATAAAACTGATAATTGGGTACTTTAAAATGACTGCAATAGTAACAGTATAGTATGATTCAAAATGGCCGGTCGAAAATTTGACCATATTTTCTTAAATCTAGCCTAATGAAGGCTTCATATGATCAAAATTGAGACATTTGGCTTCAACTTTTGTTTGTCCAAGTTAATCGCTAATTTTGTGAGCGTTGAAAAAAGGCCTAATCAAGGTTGTTTATTGCGAATTTCTCGCTATTATTGACAACCGGAAAGCATTGGACGGAAACGGACTTCAATGTTATGAAATCACTTTAAGCGAAAATTGGGGCCTCAAAAGCCTGGAAAACAGTACAAAACGGCGGACAATCGCTATGGAATCTTACGCAAATTCCTTCGGAGGATCGAGCGATGGCCGCCATGGCGTTGACGAGGTAAAACCGAGAAGATAATCGTGAAATTCAAAATGGCCGGAAGTCCCGCTGGAGAATGTGCTTGTGTTGATTCCAGGTAAAAAGGTCGAAGCCGACCACTTTAAATGATGGCTTCAAAGATGATCTGTTCAGATCAAAATTTCCGTTCGAAAAGTCCAGTTACTTTCTGGTTTTGGAGGCCAATATTGAGTGAAAATCTTGTAAAATCGAAGAACTATTTCTGATGAGTAGCCAGGATGCCGTGGAGGAATCTGACCGAAGGCAATTCAGCGCGGGAAATTCAAATCGTCTTACGGTCTTAGCTTGGAATCCGTTGAAATCCAGGATCGGAGCGGCGTCGAAATCGAGGAGGTTTTCTGTATCGAAGTCGTAAAAGTCGGAGGAAGACACAGACGACTCCATCTTAAATTGTCACGTCCAAGCTGTCAACCACATCCACGTTTTTAATGTTGTGTTGTTTGTTTTGATCTCAAAATTAAGCATAATTTTTACTCAGTTTCCCGAGTTTTTAAATCGAGACAGGAACGGTAACGCAAAAAGGATCAAACAGCATTGGGTTCTCTTTTGAACATGTAAAAACCAGCAACAATGTTTCGCTGAAAACTGGTTTTCCTTCGTTCTGAGTTGAGGCAAAAGTGGCGCTTTCGATAAGTTTTGGACCTTTCAAAATCTATGAAGCCTAGCAGCTTTTGACCTTTTTAAAAACAAAAGAGAAAGACTTGTCAAAGACATTTTTAAAGTCAAAAAGGCAGCTCAAACTCGAAATATTTAGTCATGGACGGGGCTAAGGCGACTACGGCTGATGCCAAAGATACTTCAGGTGATCAAGACGTCCAAAATCCTGCTGAAACAGTTCTTGAGTGCGCTGTGTGTCTCCAACCCTCAATTCATCCTGTCAAACTTCCCTGCGATCACATATTCTGTTTCCTGTGTGTCAAAGGCGTCACGATTCAAAGTCGCCGATGTCCGATGTGCCGACGTGAGATACCGCCGGGCTACCTCGATCACCCGACCCTGGTCAAGGACGACCCTCTTTTAGGAGGTGCTGCGGCTCTTGTCGAAGATTCAAACGGACCAGGAACCGAGACTTCTGAAGTTGATGACGAAGAGGAATATCAGTGGTTTTATCAGGGTCGCAATGGCTGGTGGAAGTATGACGAGCGAACTGCCGAAGAGCTCGAGAGCCATTTCAAAAAGGGCGAGCAGCATTGTGAACTTTTGATCGCTGGATTTCTATATTGCATCGATTTTGAGGGCATGTTCCAGTGTCGGAGGAATGAGCCTCAAAGGCGAAGGACAATCCGGCGAGATCTGGCTTCAAATGTCTCGGACAAGAAAGGTGTGGCCGGCCTTAGAATTGGCGGCGGAGGTGCTCGCGAAGAACCTCGTGATGCTCATCAAGCGCCTGATTCTTCCGTGAGGTTAGCAAATCAAATGCGTGATCTGAGTCTTGACAATTCTGACCGTTTAAGAGGTCCAAATCCAGCTCCTATCCAGAGACCTGCTCAAGTACAAGCTCAAAGAAGTCTTGAAGCAATGGCTCGAAACACTCTCGATAGATTATTAAATGACGACGAAGAAGAGGATGATACATGAACTCTGACCGACACAAAAAATAGCTAGAAATCATTCCCGTTTTTATTTCATTCTGAACTGTCCTGTGATTATTAGTATAATTGAATGAAGTGACGACAATAATATTTGAGATAATGAAATTAAATTAATAAGCTTTACAGACAGTGTTCACTGTGACACTCTTGATGACGTGGACTTTTAGATAACTGACGATCTTCTGTTTCTCTTCGTTTTGTGCAGGATAATCACCAGGTCAACTGCAGACAGCAGTGGCAAGACCGATAGAATCAGACAGCCGGAGCCGACGGTCTTCATAACGAACAAGGTTGCTTTCACTTCTGACGTTTGTCCAAGAATAAGCCATAGCCCGAGGAGGAACGACGTCACCGAGGACAGGACATTGGCCAAGATAAAAATTGTGAGTAGAATAATTCCTTTCGCCTTCATTTTGGATCTGTCCAATTACACGATTTTAGCTCTGCTCGATTTCACGGATTTTATTGTCTTAGATTTTTCGATAAAAAAATAATTATTTGCCGATATTGTTCACTGAAGATTATTCGACAATAAGTAATTATCAAACATATTTTTTCTTCCATAGATTTTTGAAACGAATCATGGATGCCGATAAATTAAACTCTCTCTCCGTCGCACTATTTCAAGAATATCTTGCTTGGCGACAAATCCGAAGCCCTGAATTCTCGTCGATGGTAATTTTAATAAATTTTTATCTTATTTAACATTTAATTACAATTATGATACGAACAACTTTCAGACTGGAAACGATGCGTACGACAGCATGCTGGAGACTTTCACAGTCGAACGATTCGAAGAGGACTTGGTTGCATGCAACTCCTTTGTTGACAGAGCCAAGGCCCTCTTGTCCGAGGACGCGATCACCGAAAATCAAAGGCTTAACCTGAACCTTTTCGTCTGCGAGGTGTCGACTTTTGTCGACGGTTTCAACTTCAAGGGATTTTACTTTCCCATCAACTTCCTCGAGGGAGTCCAGATCGATTTCCAGAGGTTGGCGGATTGGATGAGTTTCAAGTCAACCAAGGACTATACCAACTTGATCACACGCTATGAGAAATTCGCTGCTTATGCTGACCAGCTCATTGTCATGCTTGACCGTGGAGTCTCCGAGGGTTACGTAAACCATGCCATTTCCATGGTAGGCAACGATTTTTAAGTTAGAAATGGAAACATTGTGGAAGATTAATTTTCATTTCCAATTCTTGTTTTTAGGAAGGTGTAGTCGACCAGTTCAAGGGTCATGATAAGCCGGCAGAAGAGACGGCCTTCTGGGAGCCATTTTCCAACGAGCAGTTTTCCAAGATTGTCACCAATCCTGGAGAGCAAAAGTGTCTACAGGCCAGGGCCAAGACGGCGATCGAGACTAGCATCAGGTTCGGGATGACCAAGCTGGCCAACTACTTGAAGTCGGAGTATTTGAGGAAGACCAGACCCGAGATCGGTGCGACCAGTCTCCCCAACGGTGAGGAGTTTTACAATGCTTGCCTGAAGTTCCACACTTCGACCGACCTCTCGGCGAAAGAGATCCACGAAATTGGACTTCGCGAGGTCGACAGGATCGAGGCCAACATGAGGTCGGTGATCAAGGAGCTTGGCCACGACAACTTGAGCATCAAGGAATTTGGCGACATGCTCCGAAAGGACCCTAAATTCACGTACAAGACCCCTGAGGAGTTGATGGCCGCGTTCACCAACATGTGCGCTGACAAGATCAACCCCCAGCTCAAAAAGTTGTTCTGGAATCCACCTAATCTTGAATACAAGTAAGATTTATTGTTTCAATTCAATTTTCCAAACATGTTGACAAAAACTTTTTCTACCAGGATCATCGAGACTCCCAAGACGTCTCCCAACGCACCGGCAGCCTATTACATTCTTGGAACTGCTGACGGTAGCCGACCCGGGACTTTTTTCGTGAACACGAACAAATACGAGAGCCAGTGAGTTTCACGAATTTTCTTTCGTTTTTGTTATTTTCAGATAAATAATTTGCGACTAATTGTAGACCTAATTATGAGGTGGTGACCTTATCGCTTCACGAGCTGAATCCGGGACATCATTTGGAGGGCTCCTATGGTCTTGTACAGGCTGATCGTCCCAGCTTCCGTCGCCACATGGAGGACCGCATTTACAGTCAAACTCCGACCAGGTTCCCGATCAACACGGCCTTCGTTGAAGGCTGGGGCCTCTACAGCGAAAAGCTCGGCTTTGACCTCGGACTCTACGACAACCTGTACGACAGGTATGGCCACTACTCGTTCGAAATCTTTCGAGCCTGTCGCCTGGTCGTCGATACTGGAATCCATGCTCTGGGCTGGAGCCAAGATCAGGCTGTCAACTTTATGCTCGAACACACAGCCATTTCCAAAGAACATGTTTCCGATGAGGTCAAACGCTACATCACATGGCCTGGACAGGCTTGCGGCTACAAAATGGGCGAGATCAAGATTTCTGAGCTGAGAAAGAAAGCGGAACAATCACTCGGCGATAGCTTCGACATTCGCGACTTTCACGACATTGTCCTTCGATCGGCTGGACCCCTTTTCGTCCTCGAGGAAGAGGTCAACCGTTACATCAAGAACAAAACTAAGTGATGCAATTAACCTCTGGTGCATACTACTGCGATAACAATATATTTTTCAAGTTTTTATGCTCTTTTGAACACAGCTCGGTTTGTACATAATTTTTCTTCACCACCTGTCCTTGTACCAACCTCGAATCTCCTCCTTGCCAACATTACCAACGGCTTCTTCCTCTGAATCGGAGCCGCTTTCGAGATCAACTTCGGCAAGAACTTTGTTCCTACGTTTCTGTTCGGCCGACACCTCCTCAACGACCTCTGCTTCGGCGGATTCCTCTTGAGAACTGTCCTTTTTCGATCGCTTTATTTGAGGTTGTTCATCCTCCTCTTCTTTGTCCTCGAGATCGACCAGTTCGACTACGCCGTCCTTCTTTTCATGAACCTCCATCACATTGGTGGGATTATTGTCCGCATCCATGGCTTCATCTTCGATAGGAGGTTGAGTATTTTCGGTGAGCTTGTCAATGTCGATGACCTCGGGATGGCGCTCGTTGGCTAGAATGCTCTCCCGCTTCATGGATTGAAGGAGGCCGACATCCTCTCCCTTCGACCTCGCGTCCTCGTCTCTCTTGAGAGCGTTCTTTATCATGTCAACTGAGGTCTTGGCAAAGTCCGAGGCAGAATTGGTCAGTCTCATCACGACGGCTTGATCGATCAGCATCTTACCGGCCAAATGCAAGGTGCAAATTTCCCTGTAGGGATTCATTCCAATGACAAGTTTGCCCGCCATCACAGACTCTTCAGTGTGCGAGGGATCGGCGACAACGACTCGATCACTCCGATCAGAAGTTTCAGGGCGAGTGAAAAAAGCGAACGTGCAACAAACCGGGTAATGGTGAATTGCCAGCTTGACGGGATCTCGTTCGCTCACGGCATGAACACGAACAATGTCGCCATCCAAGGTCACGTCTGGTCTTCGATAGTGAGCCAAGGCCGAAAGGCCGGCGATGCTGGCGCAATCAGCAACATTGCCTTCATGATTGAGAACACGGAGATCAAGTCGAATGCACCAGACTTTCTCCTCGGAAACAATGCACAACGATTCTGTATCGACACATCGGGACTCTTTCAAGCATCGCTCTACCAGCCTTGTAACTTCTGTGATCTCCTCTTCAACGGTTCCGTAAGATTTGTTGGTGAACCTGGAATTAAAAACATCAATATCATGAAATCTAATTGAAAAATCATCCTACAGAAAAAAATCGCACCTTTGAGAGCACATGGCTGGAAATTCGACGTAGATCACAATAACGCCCTCGTTTGGCCTCGTCGGCCTCGGTTCCATAATCATGCTTGAAACTTGAGCGGCAACACGGGTCTGGCCCAAGGTCGCAATACACGATCCGTAATCGGATCCAAAGTGAATTTCTACACCGCGCCTCTCCATCAAATGACGGCCGTCCACTCGTTTGCTATCGTTGAGGGCCTCGCCGATAAAGGCTTTCTCTAGCGTCGACGTCGGCGTCTCCTTCATTGCAAAGTCAGCACTAACTCTGCTCTTCAGAAAAACAGCAAACACTGGAAAATGGAACTTCGAAAATTAAATGTGAAGACAAAA
>JAAUYL010083069.1_pt1 | contig 21434 bp, 19 predicted proteins | sample 7278011 | NCBI WGS metagenome assembly JAAUYL01 (sample SAMN14350225, study PRJNA611818) | marine sediment metagenome | isolation source: surface marine sediment (1.8m) | place: French Polynesia: Moorea | collected 2018-08
ATTGAATAAACGTAAACTTCGTAAAGGGCCTGGACGCATTAAATACAGTGCGGCCGCATTTTTTGATAAGTTCGTACAAATAATATAATAACGCCTCAGCGTTACGGCGCGCGGCTGAGAGTAAACATATCAGTTCATTGAAAAAAGCGGCCGCGCTGAAATTAATACGACCAGGTCTTTTTTGTACAAGCAGTGATGAGATTCTAATCAGAACGACAAATAATAAAACTGGGTGAATGCAAATAATGAGTAATAACAGTTTACAAAACAGAATAAAAACTTACCAGAGTGCCATATTATGGATGTGAGGATTTGTTCTGACAATGTCAGTAAACGACTTTGTCAGTTAATATGTCTGCTCGCAGTCATTTTGGCAAATGTTTTCCTCAGCATACACTTGTTGATCCAGGGTAGTGGAACAACTATTTTTAAAGTCCAACAAGAGTCCTATAGTCCACCATTATGGAGCTTCGGTGGATTTGACCGTAAGCTGACAATTGACAAGTCCATTGACAAAAACCTGTCCTTCGTCCAATTGTTGTGCCCAACAAAAACATGCTTCCAACAACAAATTGGAGACGGTGTTTGTCATTTAGAGTCTGACAACACAGAATGCTGCTTTGATGGAGGCGATTGTTCCAAAGGATCTGGCTCTTTTATCCATAAATATGGCTTATTCTTGGATTTTCATCATCTTTGCCCAGAATGCGAAAGAACTGTCAATGTTATCAAGGTTGGAAACCATGCCTGTGACAGTGACATTGAAGTCAGTCTTGACTGCTGTTTTGATGCAGGGGACTGTCAAATATCTAATGATACCAAACGATCCAACACTGACATCTGGTGTAACAACAGCCAGGAATGGTTTCAGATGGACACTGGTTGTGAGGTTGGCAATAAATTGGAATCACTATGTGCAACTTGTCCTGCGACCAAAAATCAAACTCTTCTGGACGGATTTTGCAGCCACGACCTTGCCAATGATCCAGCATGCTGTTTCGAAGCCCTGGATTGTAATGAATGCACTACCTGCTACAAACCAGACTTTGTATCTGACAGCTATTGTGACAACGATCTCTTGACAGCCGCTTGTTGTCTGGATGGTGGTGACTGTGATTCCAATCACCAAATTGTAATGCAGTCATCAATGTTGTGCCATGATTGCAACTTTCCAAAGTACCTTCCACTAGTGTCAGATGGAGCCTGCAACATAGAGTTAGCTAACCAGGAATGCTGTTTTGATGGAGGAGATTGCTTGCCAACAAACATCAATAGTTTTATCTGGTGCTCTAGCTGCATCTCAAAAGCTGATGCAATCTTCTATGATGTCTATTTAAACAATGGCATTTGCGAAACCCAATACAACACACCCCACTGCTGCTTTGATGGTGGTGACTGCGATACACAGATTCAAGATCAACTATGTCCTCAATGTCATCTTGACCATTATCAGGATTATGTCACCAATAAAAGGTGTGACACACACTTCAACAATCCTGATTGTTGTTATGATGGTGGATCCTGTCAATTGGACACCTGCTCGACATGTATATGTGAAGAGCTCAAGCTTTTGATCAACAATGGGGTCTGTGACTCTGTCTTGATCCATAATCCAACATGTTGTCACGATGGAGATGATTGCATGAATGACATTGGCAAGATTGACAGAGCCTGTCCAACTTGTCAGGTGAGTGGATCTTTTGCCTTTCTTGGCACGGGACAATGTGACCAGTTTATGGACAATCAACAATGTTGTTATGATGGTGGAGACTGTTTAACCAACTTGTGTGACAGTTGTGACGATCAAGTTTTTTATTTCTTGACTTCAGGTCTGAAGACATGCATCCATCCTTATTAGAATTATTCGTAAATATATCAATTTAGGCGATGGTGTGTGTGATCTGACATCTGATATCCATCAGATCTGCTGTTATGATGGAGGTGATTGTTTAAAATGGGGCCTGATGACTCTGGACTCGATGTCAGTTTTAAACTACTTGTGCTCTCACTGCCCTCAAGGTAAGTAAGAGCATTTATCTAATACCAGTAAATGTTTATTTGATATGATTTGACAGATCCAGAAAGAATATCAGATGGGAATTGTGATAGTGATCACAACAATCCCCTGTGTTGTTATGATGGAATGGATTGTATTGTGGGCGAGAAAACATGCTCCACATCATTTGGTAATGGCACCAATTTTAAGTAAAGAAGTGAGTTTACAATCTTTTGATTGTTTAGTAACAACTGTCATTGCTGGCGACGGTTTCTGTGACTCTATCCTTAACATTCCTGAGTGTAACTTTGACGAGGGTGATTGTACATTGGCCAATATCTGCAACAGAGACTGCAGCCAACATTTCAATGGTGGAATGGAAAATGTAGATCAACTAATACAAGACAGTGTTTGTCAATCAGAGCTTTCAATTGAAGAGTGCTGCTATGATGGAGGTGATTGTGGTTGCCCACGTTGCAAGTGCCCAACATGTCCAGACTTGTTGCAGAGCATTCACAACTGGCTGGGGGATGGTGTGTGCGATTCTGTGCTTGATAGCAGGGATTGTTGTTACGACCTAGGTGATTGTTGGTGCACTTCTTGCCTGGCAACCTCAGGTGATCGTTACAATCGCAGTCACAACAGGATTGGGGATCTGAACTGTGACCAGGTTCTGAACCATGATGACTGCTGTTTTGACTTTGGAGATTGCGACATTGACAGGTGTATGACATGTCCAATCTGGCATGAAGGACTTCTGGACGATGGACTTTGCGATAAGCACCTCTTTAATCAGGCCTGTTGTTTTGATGGATCTGACTGTGATGGCATGGATCTGGCTTGTCCGACTTGTCAGCTTGGCAATTATGCCAGAAGGTCTCAACGCATCGGCAATCGCCAATGCGACGAAAATGCCAACAATGAAGAATGTTGCTTTGACCAAGGAGATTGCACTGTGTTTGATAATCTCTGTTCTGAATGTGTCCATCTTCTTGATACAGAGTACTTTTTGACTGTTTCAAAGTTTCTTTGATGAAAGACCCTCCTCTGCTTAGATTTGGAGACGGTATTTGCGATTCTAAATACAACAATATGGACTGCTGTTTCGACAACAATGACTGCTATTTGCCCGCTGTTTGTCCGACTTGTCCACTCTTTTACAACAATACTTTGGGCGTACGCTCTCCATTCAGTGGTGTTTGTAACTTAGAGGTGAAATAAAACCACCAACACAGCAATTAAATACTTGAGAACTGCTAAGTATTTCTATCTACAGTTCAACACTTCAGCATGCTGCTTCGATGGAGGCGACTGTTATGTGAGAAATGCTAAAGATGAAGGCTGCATTCAAAATTGCATGGCGGTGCGAGCACTTAATGTAGGTCCCACAGTTGGTATAGTGAAAGAGGACAAAGATGCTTCTACTATCCTTGGGAATTTCGTTTGTGAACCCAGTTTTAACAAAGCAGAATGCTGCTACGATCTTGGTGATTGTATCACAAGCCATGGTTCAATTTGTCCCACTTGTGAACGCTCGGAAAACTCGGGCCTGAGAAACTCCTACTGCAATCCTGAGCTAAATGACATCCAATGTTGCTTCGATGCCGGTGATTGTTTCCAAGACAGATTTCAATGTCTTTCTTGTCCAGAAGAAATGTCATGGTTCCGTGATAATGTCTGTGATGACTCCTTAAACAATCTGAACTGCTGCTTTGATGGAGGCGATTGTCCTTGTCCATCCTGTCCACATGTCTTGGATTTCAATGTCAACAGGCTAACAAAGAACATGGAGCTTGGAATCCCATTGTATTCCATGTCTTTGGGCAATCTGCAGTGTGACCGGTTGCTTAACACTCCAGAGTGTTGTTTTGACAATTTCGACTGCCACTTGAAAAATAACAGGTAAGACAAATCTTATCAATGTTAGTGGGTCTTTTCAAAAAATTGGTTTGCAGGATCTGTCCAACTTGTCACAAACCGAACGGTATCGTTCATTCCTTGCTAGGTGACGGAGTTTGCCAGTCAGAACTGTTGTACAATATGGGTTGCTGTTTTGATGCTGGTGACTGTGATATACCAAGAAATGGGCGCTGCAACACTTGTCAAAACCCGAATGTTGACTGGCTGGGCGACGCCTATTGTGATCCGATTTTAGTGAATGAAGGAATCAGTTGTTGTTGGGACCTTGGTGATTGTCGACATTGCTCCCCAGAAGTCTTTGTAGGCGAGAAAAGTTTCGGCATCCAGGTTATGTCAGTGTGCATGGATTCGGCCCACTTGTCAATTACAGCAATGGGCCCCATGGAGGACTTTTTTGATCGGACAGGATTTTGTCAAGCCTGTCCATCCTTGATGTTGTTGGACAATTGTCCAATGCTAGGAGATGGCAACTGTGATCAGGACTTTCTAAATGCCAACAGTTGCTTCGATCTTGGCGACTGCTGGTGCCCTGGTTGTCAGAAACACAAGGATTGGATCAGGAGAGTTGGTGGGATAATGTCTTCCTATTTAAATGTATATGCTTATGATTGCTAGGCTTGTGATTTATAATTGTTAGGAGATGGAATCTGTAACAAAGAGCTGTTGACTGAAAAGTGCTGCTATGACATGGAGGATTGCAGCCACACGTCCAACTCGTCCAGACTTTGTCCATCTTGTGGACAAAAAGATAGTGACACGTTGATATTCAATGGACAGTGTGATGGTTTTCTGCTACACATCTCTTGTTGCTTTGATGGAGGTGATTGTGGTTGTCCAACTTGTCCAATTGAACAAATGAACATTGGCGACGGAAGGTGTGACCAGCAATTGCATACGGCTGAATGTTGTCATGATGGCGGCGACTGTCACTGTCTTCAAGTCATTTTTAACTCGGATGAATGCTGTCCGGAGTCCAATTCCGAATGGTGTTTCCCACCGTCCAGCATTTGTCCAACTTGCAGCTTGGACTTGGCCGATCTTCTATTCAACGGCCATTGTGACATTGACATTGACAGCGATCCAGAATGTTGCTTTGATGCCTGGGACTGTAAACAGGAAGTGCACCACAGAGATATCTTTAGAAACAGCCTAAAATTACGCGTGTCCTTTAACGACCTTCAATATCCGATTGTGAATCAGAGCTACAGGATAATATAAATTCTACAGAATTTGTGAGTTTTTTTTCTGTCGATCTTTTTTATTTGAGTCGAAGGCATTAATTAAAATTGACATTTGCTCAATTGAAATGGTTACAAAGGGCCAGATAATCTGGAACCCACAAGGTCACAGCAAATGATCTTGCCACTTGAAGCTCCGCAAGCAATGTTGTCCACTGACAGGAGCCACCTTGACATTCCATTCTAAAAATGGACCTCGTCACTGCCAGAATGCCAGTTGTCAGTACGTGATTGCCTCCGACAAGCAGGAATTGGGTTCGATCCATCGTCGTGATGCCAGAGCCGCCACTTATTGCCATTGGCAAGGTTGGACCGATGGACCACGTCATGCTGTCAATGACATTGTCAGCAAATGTCAGCAGTTCCACCGAGGCCAGTACGTACTGATCCTGTCCGTCGCTGTAGAGGCCACCTACCACAATTGCCATTGACAATTGGCTGTCAGCCTTGTCCTGAATATAGCCACAGGCATGGGTGTAGCGTCCTATTAGAAGTGGACCATGGAGGGTCCATTTTTCGACAACATTGTCATACAAATAGGTATTGGCAGTTTCCAGGACTTGAGATGTCGATGTCATGTAAAAGCCACCGGTCAAGAGAGCCCTGGACTCGTCCAGCTTGACCAGACAATGACTGGCCAGTTTTGTTGGAAATAGTGGGCCAAACTCGCTGGTTTTCAGATCGACAAGTTCGGTAGAATCCAGAAAGTCAGTGGCTGACATCCCACCAGTAACCCACAATTTTCTGTTGATGTCTCCTCCTCTTTCCCACAGAATGGCAGCAGCGGAACTCCTTCCACCGGCCAAAAGTTTGATCTTGTGAGTGCGATTTGCTAAGTTATAGCAGTGGTCAACAAACTCATTGGTTAATGAATTGGTCACACCACCACAAGTCAATGGAAACTGGTGGTCCAACAATCCACCTGAGGCCATGATTTGTGGAACTGGAGCCAGTAGATCCAACGGTGTACACTCAAGATATGGATTTAGTGGAACGATTTCGGTGTGGGTAAGGCCATCGTCATTCCCCATTTCAGCTCCTGTTGACACCAACAGTTTCGTAAATTCTCCAGCTCTAGCTGAGGTTGAATCTTTGACTTTGTCATTCTTTACTGGCAGATAGTAAAACTTTTACCTGGGACACTGTTGCAATCGCTGGATCCAGAGAGCCATCCTGGTAAATTAGTTTCTTGATACAGGTCCGAAGTGTTTGAAAACAGCAAGCAATTGGCAGTTACTACTGATTTGCAAACATTGAAAAAATGTCAAATGCTGATCTAGTCAATTGGTTACCTAATGTTTGCTTAAAAGAATAGAAGGTGCAATTGTCAGATGCTTGAAGGCACAAATCCAGACAAGCTGAAGCTGATTTTGTTTTAACATCATTACGGACATAGTTTGAACTCCAGTATTTCACTCCCAAGTTGATACAATCTGTATACAAAACGATCGAGGTTTGAGAACGACTTTTGAAAATGAATCCTCTAGCTTACTGCATGAGAGGAGATTCTGTGACATTACAAATCCAACAGTTTCAGTCTTTGGAACATTGGTTTTCTCAACCTCTATTCCCGCAATCGGGAGAAGAGAGATTGATTTTTCTTTACAGTTATGGTCTGCCCAAGCACAAGTGCACGATTTGCTGTCAAATTCAAACTTCCAAGAATTTGATTCCTCCTCGCCATTAGAATCTTGGCAGACCAAAAAGCAAACAAATTGGTCTTGGACGTCAATGACTCTCTTGACTTGATATGTAATCAAACTCTCAAAATCCACAGATTTCTTGAGCTGTTTGACTCCCAGATTTGAGAAATCCTGTTCCAGCTGGACTAGATCGACCTTCTTTTGACAAGTGCAAAACCTACAGAGCGAGGTCTGTTTCACTTCTAAGCAGCAGTCCCCTCCATCATACAGACACTGCTCTGTATTTGTTAACTCATCGCAAACTGAAAACAAGAATTCGTAAATCAATTTTTGCTTCAGATTGCTCAACCTACCCCCATCGTTAATCATGAAACTGTTTGCCGAGCAACCTTTCTGGGGCCCATTGGATTCTGTGGCCTTGGTCAAGAATACTACTTCTAAATTAAAATTCCGGAACAATGTCAATGTTTTGTCATTTTGATTTAGTGTCTTTTACCAACTTCCTTTGCGTTTAGAGCTATTATCAGACCGAGAATGGTGAAAACAGCAATCACAACCGCCAGACAGGAACAGAATTGCTTGCAATAACTTGAATTAACTCGTCTCAGAAAAGATTTCCGCCCCTTGTCATCATCTCGATTGCTTTCTCTTTTGACGTTTCCAGACTTGATTTCAGAGTGTTCCGTCACGGTGACTTGCATCTTTCTCCTGGATCTGCTGGACTTTTTCTGGCTGATTTTAAAGCTTAAGCTCAACAAACCTGTTAGTCCAGATACGGATACGGATCGAGCTGAGATTGGCTTCCTGTTTTTATTTGCAGCCGCCATGATTTCACGACTTTTTTCTGTGCAGCAAACTAAGAATATGAAATGCCATCGTTAGCTCTTGGGGCAATTAAGTCATCAACTTTAATGGGCCATCATTAAATAAATGTGACCTTGAGGTAACAAAAAAAATCTGTGAAAAGTACACTTTTCTTATTTTTCTGTGAAACGCAACAATTTATTTTACGATTATCGCGAAACCTTTTCACATGTATTCGATTAGAGACTTTAAAGCACTGACTGTCTCAGATGCTTCTTCCAACAATTGCTTTTCTTGCGTTCCATCCAGCTCGTATTTAAGGTGATCCAACGAGTCCATCAGTGGAATCATTGCCTGTTGGAACCTCTCCTTGGCTTCGGCATTTTCGATCGCTCCGGAATTCCGGTCCAGCTTCGCTCCATTGTAAATGGCGATGTACTTTTCATAGAGCATCATACCTTTGAGTGAACTCAAACCAGGCTGGAGCTTATTTAGGAGAACCAAGCAATCGTTGGACAATTTGAATTTTCGCGCCATGCTGACACGCACGTATTCGAGCAAGCTGAGCGTTTGACCCATCATCTGAGGCGAGCTGAGTCGGCCGTAAAACTTTGTGAGTTTGATCTTGATTTTCAGCAGGCACAAATTTTCCGGATGTAAAATTTTTCCATAATTAACCAAATATGCTTCGTAGAGTTCCACTCTCCATAATGCTGTAAAATATGACTTTTTAGTGTGATAAATAAAAAAAAGTTGTGAAAATCAAGCTTACAGGGATTGTTTAGTAGTTTTACAGCGTCTTGGTTTGCCGTAAACAGAATTGTTTCTGCTTCCGGTTTCAAAGTCACTTTGTCACATTTTGTGCATTTCCATTCCGGAGGATTCAAAAATCCGGCTTCGGCACACTTTTGACAAATCAGGGCATCTTCGAAGTTTTCACGATCATTTCTATCCGTGCACCTGCTACATTTACATTCAAAGAACTTTTCCTGAAAACAAAACATTTGAAAATACGAGTGTTGAAGAATGTTAAAAGGATTTACCTTGCTGAGGTAATCTTGTCTGACAGTTACAGGTGTCAGCTGATCAATGTAAGAAATGGACAGCTTCTCTCCCTTTAAAATCGCCTTTGAAACTCTGCATTCGACTTTGTTGCCATTTGGAATATCACTGTTATTAAAGATAATTAATTAATAGTAATAATATTATCATTAAGTACCTATAGTATTTGACGACATTTGGGAAGCAGTCGTGAGACAAAATGGATGTTAACGGATGAAAAAGTTGAACGTTGACTTGATTAAAGTTTCCGAAGTGACCATTGACTTCAATAATGGCTAGGATGAGTTTAATCTTTTCCTCAGTGATGTCCAGCTTGAGCGTATCACGGATATAATTCCAAACATGTGCATGCCTTTCAATCCAATCCTATAAATAATATTTTTAGTGTATTTTACCTTTTTAGTAAGATACTTACCTGATTTTGTGAATACTTGTGCCAGTGAGACATGAGCTTCCAGAAGCTGGACATTTTGGTTTTGTTGTCATTGTCAAAGACTCTGAGAACGGCAATGATGTCATAAAGTGGTTCAAAGCTGGTATAATTGAATTTATCGGAGTCGACTTGGACATTTTGTCCCTGGAAAATCCGGCACTCCGGATCGTGTTCACTTTGATTTTCTTGAGCGCAGGTTACACTACAGAGTGGCCAGTTGCATTTTGAGCAGTAGTAGCAATCCTGGATTGTAATAGTTTCTAGATTAAATTTTTTTAAAGCTCACCCAAAAATTGTACCGTCCAGTCGATGAGTTTGTAGCAGCACAGACAAACGGGCAGAGTTGATTTCACAGGAGTTCGGAAGAGAAGCTCCTCTTCGATGATTAACTCTCCTTGGTCGATGTCTCTGTCTGCTTTCAAGAACCTAAGATTTCAAAACTTTTTCCAATAAAAAGTCATGAATTTGGACAAGTATTTCTTACCTTCCTTCAGTGTCGTCAAACTCTATTTTATAAGCGGTGGATTTGCTAAGATCCCTTTTTATTAAGCAATCAAGTTCCACTTTCGGTTTGCAATCTGGGTGAAACATTGTCATTCTCTGAAGAAATTGACATTGAGACAGTTCTTGTTTACTTTTTTGCATAATATTTGGCATTGTTTCAACTAAAGCTTTCCTTCGTATGTAAATATTTAGAAGATGAAAACACATCCAAAAAATACTATGACCTTTTGATTACATATTTTACTACAAATCTCTTGCTTTAACGCGCCTCCATTTCTTTCCGTAACCAGAGCGTATTTTTGGTTCGGTTTTACTTTACTTCAGTGGCGCTCTAGCTTTCGAACCGCCAAGACGTTTTTTAGAATAAAGTGCACTAAATAAGAATTCTTTTAACCTAAAACAGTGATTACACAATAACCGGAAGTTAATGTAAGTAAAGGATTTTTGGAGGATTTTGCCTAAAAACAGGAAATTCTAGGCATTTTTGGGCACCATATTTTGTCCTTTCACTTCCTGAAAATAACTGCTACATAAACACAAGTGATACGCAAGACTCTTTGCCCTCGCCATCTTTTGGGGAAGATTCTAGAGTATTCTAATCTCATTTGGTTAGGATTGCTATGAGAAAATCTGAGTATACTCAAGAAATGGACTGGGCAAGGGCTGTGTGAGAATCTTTCTTTTTGGGGGAAGCCATAAATCAAATGGCATGTTGTTGTGCATTATGTAAAACGTGTTGAATATTGGATTTCCTAGGCTCTTTTTTCCCTCAGAAACTCTTTGATACCCACAAAATCAAGAGTATCCACCAACCATCAGCTTTTTGTGAGTCCAAGTGAAAGTGTGTTTCAAAGAAAGACAGGGCAATATAAAGGAGGTAGCTAACTTTAAACTATCTCCGTGCATAATTTTCTCATTAGCAACGAGTTTATAACGAGAGCCATCACCACTTCATATAGATTCTTAACTGCCTTGCAGCTGATTTTGGGTTTTCTCAAGATTAATCAGTGATAATAATTAAGCAATTAATTTAAAATTAACGAAAATATGTCAAACGCAATAGATGCAGTTTCATCACAAATATAAGATTGGTTGGTATGCTATATTTTTACGCAGCGACTCTGTACAAGTGAGATCTTCACTGAAGTTTACTCAGGCAAAATGCATCTATAATCTTGAGTCGTTGGATCCATGTCGGTCGGATATTTTTTCCAGAGGCATTTTAAGTATCTTACCCTACGAATTCCCAGTCCTTTGACAAAAAGTGTTCAAAAAAGCTTGTCTTTTATGGCAAAAGCAGCAAAATCCCTTTTGATATCGTGGCTTTTCTCAGCCGTCAAAGTAGCCACAAAGACAGCATAAAAACGCCAATTTTTGCGACTTTCTGCTTTTTCGTGCCTTTGGCCAAATATTCGCAAGCTGCAAATGAACTTCTTTCATTGAGATTTTTCGCAATTTTCCCTCGGGAAAAACCTGGCCATTGTAACCATTTCTTGAAAGCATGAGAAATCGCCAATTTTAAGGTAAATTGCGAAGATAAATATGCGTATATTTAGGTTTCGGGCACCCTATGTAAGCAAATGACATTTATTTGTTAAAGGGAAGAAGCGTAGGGGTGGGGATAACCTAATCGACCTAGTTTTTCAAAACCTACAGAAACTCATTTTTTTGACAAAATACCCGAGGAAAATTAATTTTTATCTGCCCCAAAAACCCCTTTTATGTTTGTGAAACGCCAGTTTTCAGGCATAATTTTCCAGATCCCCTTTGATCAATCTTTAATTTGATTTTACAGGTAATACCGGATAAAACCCCGTGAAATGAAAATATGAGGCCACTAAGAATATCCTCCCTGCCTGTCTTGCTACTCTTAGCAAACAGTGGTAAGTACATTTTAATGGGATAATTATTGTCATTTTGAAACAAAGTCTGTCGTTACGCAAAATTGCGGGCAATTTCAAACCTCAGCAAGGCCGCCAAAAAGTTGGGGGGTTGACTCAGCAATCGACCGATTTTAAATTGCAAATTTCAGTAGGGTGAAACGTGATAGAAATTGGCTTTCTAAAATTCCCTTGAGACTTATGAAAAATGTGAAAGCCGTTTAACCACATCTTTCAAATTAGACCACAAGTAATCAGATTTGTGGTCTCATTTGTGGATTAAAACCTAATGTTTGGGACATTGACAGAGTTTTGGTCACTTTTTGCAGCCTTTTACGATATCAAATAATTTTGATCCTAGCTGTAACTATCTAAGTAGTTGATGCTTCTAACAGTCTACAATGCCAGATCAACTTTTCGACTCAATAAAAACAAGAGTAATCGGGTCTGTAGGTAACACAATTTATTATTTCCCGTCCAATATAAAAAGCTCACATTGTGAAGCTAATGTGATTTTGGTGCACCAGAGGCAAGTACAATAATACTGCCTTGCTAAAAACACTGCCACTATATGTGGTAGAAATATTATCGGAGAAAACCTACAGGGTGTTCAGAAAATCCTGCAAAAACAAAAGTAACAAGATATTTTCGTACACAATTCTTACACTCGATAAATGGCGAAAACCGTAGTGCAGTTGTAAGCAACACCTAGAGTCTAAGGACATTAATTTCAGGCATAATAAAAAAAATCCTGTTCATCTTTAGAGCTGTTTTAAAAATGCGAGTATTTTATCCAAAGATAAGCAGGACAGAAAAAAAGGATTTTTAAAACGCAGGCATAAATCTGGTGATCAAAGACCAGGCTTTTAGGAGGCACCCAGTCCAATAAATTCAACTTATGTCATATTTTTCATGGCTTACAAAATCCAGATCTTTCTTTGTAATAATAGTTTTTGATGTCCAAAGTATTTAATTCTCCGCTCTCTCCGCCAACGGAAGCTTGGGCAATGCAGTTGTAATGTTATAATATTCTGTAAATATTATATTACGATATTAATAACTGAGGAAATAAGTCTGGAATTAATCCTGCCCAAAAAATAACCGTAAAAGAGAAAAGAAGCATAAAAGAAGCAACATTTTGCTCCAAAATTAATTTGCAAAAAATTCTTGAAGGAACTACTGGCTTTCATTGTCTGACCTAATGCCCTCCTAAAGATCCCTAGTGCATTTGTTTGTTTAGTTTCAGAAGAAACACAGAGAAAACCGGTGTTTAACAGCTGACATAAAACAGGCCCAAGCATAAAATACATGAAAATGAAACTTTCTTCCACATTCGCGTTTTTATAGCGGGTAATTTCGCAATGGTCAAGAAAGACATGGTTAAAACTGAAAAAAATAGACTTCTATTCCAAAATTGGTGACCTAAATAAACTATTGGAGAAACTTTCAAATGGCTTCAGGCATTGGAGATGGAGGCAGAAGAGTGGAATTTAAAGTGCTATGCTAAAACCATTGTCTACATGGACATTTTTCACACTTTTCTGTCATTTCTTGATGTCTCATTACAAATTCCTTTGTTTCTTGCCTCAAACTTTGACACGTGAAAAAGATCTACTGGTCTTTACAATTAGCATATGCTAGAAGGTCATGTTAATTCATAGGATCAGTAATAACCAAATATCTTGCGGGAATCTAGAGAGTACGAGGATATTTAACCACAAGCAATATTCTAATAGGCTGGGATCTTTGTCGGTGGGTTAATTATCTTTTGATAGGGAAATCTGTCTGACAGCTTAGATTCTAGAGACTAGAGATAGTACTACAACTACAAAGAAAGTTAAGGCTAGCATGCAACTGGGAAACCATGGAAGCTAAGCACAAACTAATTGAAATTGATGTTTACTTGCTATAGGGGGCAAATCTGGTGGTGTATAATGGCTTTTTTCAAGAAAAAATAAACGGGAAAAGATGCTTAATATCAAAATTCCTCAAAGACAGATCACATCGTCGAGTATGAAAAATGATGGTTCACTTCAGTGAAAAAGCGAGCTTGACCCAAAAAACGTGCAATTTCGGTCACGAAAAAAATAGCCTGCCATTGTGTTATGGATCCATCTAAGTCTGCAAAATTGTCCTACCAAACGGGATCCCCGTCTTTTGTTGGGTGTCAAAAGCATTGAATTTTTCATAAGCCTGTAAGGAACTTTATGTAGTGAAATGGGGGCAAGATAGATGGCGCTAGTATCGGAAAATGTATACAGCACATCACCTTTAAAATCCAATACTTTCATTTTCGACGCCACCAAAAAAGCGAGTTCGAAATCAGGGCATGTCTTTGAATTTTTTGGCACCAAAAAAGGTCTCATGGGAAGAAATGTAACAAATATTTTTGCTAAATTATAGAATTTTTTCTGTAGATTTTTTGACTTTTAAAGTAAAAGTTATGAGACTGACAGAAGCCCACTTGAATTTTTTTTGGGGAAAACTTTAGAAACGATTAAACTTTTTGTCGTCCCATTGTAAAAAAGTTTCATCCTTATCTTCAACACGTTCAAAAAGATTTTTAAACATTTTTTCAGGCTCACCACTGGAAACCTCGACCGTAGACAGCAATTTAACAGCAGTGAAACACGTGAAAAATGTTTCGAAAAACTGGGAAAAATCAGACGACGAAGTCGACAAATTGCTTCAAAAACTGCCACCCTACAAACCACCTCACACGAAAATCCTCCAGGCTGCAGCCAAGATTCAGGTAATTAAAAGTCAATTATGTACCTAATAAAAAAATAGTTATTTTCATGCCTCTAATTGCAGGACGCAGATTTACTCACCTCCTTAGTAGACCCTATCAGTTATGACCCGAGGGAAGATTTCTACAACAAGCCCGAGGGCGACGGACCTTATTTTGATTTGCATCGAACCAGAAACGTGACTGCATTACAGGGTGTTACCACAAATTTAGTTTGTAGGGTCCGGAGACTCGGAAATCACACTGTAAGCTGCTTAGAATTTATTCACCTCTTTTCCCCAAACGGGGACAATCATTTTCCTCTGCACTTGCACCACAAAAAAACCTGCAGCGTTTGCACTTTTTTGACAGTTGATAGCTAGAACTTTATGGACACTTCTGAAAAGCCAGAAAAAATATTTCGGAACCTAAAAATTCCATTCAAAATGGCCCCCATTCAAGCTTCCGGTTTCTCCGCATGCTTAACTGTTATAAAGGCTATTGACTGTGAAATAATGGCAAAAAATATTTACATGCAAACTACCATATATTTCAGAACCAATGGCGCGCAATGACCTCTAAAATAGAGCACGGCTATTAGCGTTTCCGTTTTGAAGTAATGCGCTAGCTAGCTTTTTCAGATGATTCCCGGCTTTTTGCAATTTTCTACGAGATGATGTTTTTTCCTCTTTTGATCAAAAAACAAAAAGGTGTCGCGAAATTGCCGCAGCCTTTTTGACAGCAAAGGCCAGAAAATCCCACCAAAGGAACCTTCATTTGAAGGCTCTCCTGTCAAGTCCACCTCGGCACCTTTTTTACCCCCAGAAAATAACCTAAATAAATAGTTATTTTATGTTTAGGTTTCCTGGATACGGTTGCGCGATACCAGTCTGCTCACTGTTGGAAGATACACCTACACTACCGATTTGAGATTTGAAGCATTCCATTCCCCTCACACTGACGACTGGATTATCCGGTTAAAATCACCCCGGCCATCGGATTCCGGACAATATGGCTGCCAAATAAGCACTACCCCTCATATGACAAGAATCATACACGTCAAAGTTCACGGTAAGAAAGTCAATGTTTATTGCTTCAAGTTCAAGTTGGGGAACAGCTTAAGGAACTTTGCCAGAGTCTTGGAATTAAAGTAGAATCCACAACCGGAAGTGTAGAGGGTTTTCAGCGCGGTGAATCCATGCAGGGAGTGCAGGATTTCCGGTCTGATTTGGGGATTGTTTGAAATGTTGAGTAGTGTCAGGCTTTTGCCAGTCATGGGACTCAACCAGAACAGGTCCTTTGTTTTGAGCCAGTTGCATCTGAAAATGAGGCATATTTATTATTAGAGACTCTTACTTGTGATTTTGATTGCTTACCCAGAAATGTCCAACTCTTGAAGGACATGGTTTTCGCTTCGCTTTGTTTCCCTCACGTCTTTGATGGAAATGGTGACTGTTCGGCTGTAAAAATAAACATTTACGTAAACAAATCATGATGACGCATCATTCTAGTATTTTAGTACTTACATTTCATTGTGATTTGGATCTTTGCTGTTGGCCATGCTCAGCTTCTTGATAGTTCTCTTGTCAATGGCATGGTACAGAACCATGTGTGCCAAACTCACGGTGGATCCTGAAATGTCCAACACTGTCAGATTCTTGAACTGCGAGAACAGCAGCATGTAGTAGGCAGAGTTGGCTCCCGTTCTGTCCAGATTTGAGCACCTCGCCAAGGACAGCTGTTCTAGATCCGTTGTAATTGGACTTCTCCAGTGAAATAACCTCACAAAATCTTCCAGAGTCAAGTTGGCATTGTCAGACCAGTCCAAGGAAACAGTTCCAAGACTCCATCGCTGGTCTCCAATTAGGACTTTCAGCCTAAAAAAGCATGGTGATTGCATGATCCATTCTCATCAATGCCATTGACATTACCAATCTCCGTCGTCTTGGTGGTTTCCCTTGATCTTGAACCTCTTGATTTGCCTGGTCTTGAGATTGTAGAGGATCGGGTAGAACTTCCGGATGGCCTCGTTGGCGGATTCATTTTCAATCGTGGTCCAAAAGTTGAGGAAGTCTTCAGCAGTGTGCCTGTTTTTACCAGCCACAAAGTCAACCTCAATCCCCTTCCAGTATTTGGGGTTCTCCAGCTCTTCATGCCAGGCGCTGCAGACCTGGAAAAACGTAAACAAGAATATAAACAAACCACCTTTTCAAGTTAAGTAAGGACTTACCGTTGACGCTATCGCCTTGGTACGATAGTCGCACTTTGCCAAAATTGCAAACTGGATTTCCAGGGGAACCGAATTCATTTTCGAAAAAAATGCGAAATACAATTGATGCTCCACGACCAAAACTGAACTGAATAAGCTGAGATAGAACGTCAAAGAAACGCAAAAATGTGGGCGGGGCAGCATCAGTGTTCAGGTGAATTTTAATATCACTTAATTAACGCGTGATCAGGTTAGCGTTTCCTGAAACCCAATTTTGCTGCGAAAAAATCCTGATAAATATGCGATTTTGTAAACAGAAATCATCCTTTAACTAGTGTTTAAAGCATTTTTTTTGGATCAGATCCGTTTCTTAATTCCGAATTTTGGAATGTGATTTGCATGCAGCTATTTTGATATCGTCCAGAGAATGCACTGTTTGTTTTTGTCGACTCCAGGCATTTTTGGTATATTGTTAGGCCTTAAAATATTCACTACATTACATTTTTTATTTGTTAGGTCAATAACAAAAACCAATATGTCTTTTATGCAGGATCTAGAGGAAAGGCACTGAAAAACTTCCATTCATTCCAATTCTCAATTCGTCTAATTTTCAAGAGCGAGACGACGTCTGTCTGCTTAAAACTTTTTATCATTCTCGTCAAATTGAATTCCCATTTTTTCCCGTCTGGATCAGTCAGGCTATGGGATTGGAACAAAGTTGAAGGTTTTCAGCCTGGCTTCTAGGAGTTTTTTGCCGCAGCAAAACCAAAATAAGAAAGTGCATCATCCATGGGGGTTTTGTTTGCCTGCCAATGTATCTGAGGTCATTGCAGGTAATGGGACTTGTCACGCAATAAACAAGCGCTCTGTCACGCAACCTCGTCATTTGGCGGTGGACGATGGTGGTCAAAACTTTTGTTGTGACAGCATATTCCTTATTCAATTTGTGTGACCCTTTCCTATTGGATTTTTGGTACTTACAGCAAAAGAAAAATAATGCAATTTCACCTGTGGGAATAAAAACAACCACAACTTTGATGAGAACAAATTGGCCACTTAAGTAAGTGTTGACATCCTGAAAAATATCACTGGTCCTAGACCTTGATGACCCTGGAGGTTGGTTCTCTGAGCGCGGGACATTTTGAAGTTCCCAAGAAGTGGTAACCATCTTCGAATTCAAATGTAGAAGGATAGAGTAAAGATAGATGGGTAGCGTCCTTACCGTCAAAACTGCTGGTGCACGACAAACTTTTTACTTTGCGCTAGAGTCGACAAACAAAGGCTAGTGAGCTGTGCGAGAGCCTCCCAAGACCAAAAAAGGCCGAAAAGACCAGGTCATCTTTTGTTGGAGGAAAAAATTCGACCTTGGCTTCACACCTTAGATCCTCTTTTGGGGGTACCCAACCATGTCACTTGCTGGACTCAAGATCCAACTATGGTGGACTAAAACCTTCTTAATAAGTCCAGGAACAAGGCAGGCTTTGGTTAGTCAAACAAATGGTGACATTGACATTTCCTGAATGTTTTTCTTACTTAAAAATATAGAGATGTTGTTTTAATTGCAAGGATTTTGCCGCATTGAGGAAGTTAATTCTGCATGTACCACTTCTTTTTGTCCCTCTGTTGTAATGGGACTTCTTGACCTAAAACAAGCAGAGTAATTTATAGCCTAGATCCAGTGATCCTTAGTTAAGTCATAGCTGTGTAGAAGAAACTATGTTCTCAAAGCTAAGCATTTACATTTATTTTTCAATAGCTCCCCGCGACCATGAGCTTGGGAACCCCAAGAAATTAAAGTTAAACAGTGAGTACGTTTCTCTTTATAGACTGTAGCCATTTTGGCAAAAAACTGGAGTGTGCCCTGCCAATCTGAAGAAGCAAAACACGACAAATTCATTCGACCATACTCTCAAATTGGCTCCTGAAACTCGAAATCGAGTTGTCAAATGGACAGGAAGCTTCTTGGAATAGGCGATTTTTTTGGCTGAGTCAAACCCGAAAAAACGAGTCTTAAAGCAAGCTAATCCGCTTCTGCGAATTTTAAACTTGCCTTTTTGCCAACTTCCATGAAACAGAGAAGATGCCGGATCCGTACTTTTAATGGTAGATTAGATTATGTAAAACATTCTGTTCATTCAAGGAAGGATTTTGGAGTGAATACTCAGAAATAAATGAGCGGGGGAATACGAGTGAGCAGGTGTTTCCAAGGTGAAAGGGGCAATCAGGCCAAATTATCTGAGATGGAGAATCTACAATTAGGACAGAGGTGAGCAAGGTCACACAAAATACTCATAAAATACTCAAAAGCACTGGGGAGAGAAACATCAATTGGCTAGGTAATGAAGGCTTATACCTAAATAGAAGAAAAGTTTGTGGTGTAATCAGATTTGCTGTGCTAGATCTCCTGAAGTGTTTGCCGCTACTGTCAGGATGTAAACAATTAAAACTGATGCCTGCATTCTAGGTTATATTTACAGGTAATTTCTGCCACGAAATTGCAGCCTGTTTTTGCACTATTTATCTTACTACCCAAACTTGCAGTCTCCTGGGAAAAATGTGACTAACTTTTTTGATTGCCCTTGTAGGTATATGTAATAACTTTTATGTTTCTACCATAAACAGTCATGATTGAAATGGACTTTTATTTTGGATTCTTCAAGAAGGCCAGTCACATGATTCAGGCTGAGAGTCAACAGCGTTTGGCAAACTTTTTGAGGCTATTTGTCCCCTATAGATGGAGGATGGTATGGCAGATCCCATCATCCTGTTGGTGGAAAAAAGTTCTTAATACACCATATCCAATATGAAGGCATTCCATCGTAGAGGACATTGACAGCATGATTGGTACTTAAGGTTTTCCAAGGGATCCTGAATACCATTGAAGTTTAGTCACTGTCTTGTCCCATTCTCACAAAATACTGCGTTGTTGTAATGCTTACTGTGCACAACGGTTGAAATAACACCACCCTCTTTGCAACTGCCTTTAGAAATTGGTAGTGCATTGTAGGCTTTTTTTAAAAGATTTGTCCTACAAACAGTCGTCTTAGCCAGTAAGAAAGTTGTAAAAGACACATGGCTTTGTCCATCTTAAGAGAGAATTTGTGAGTCTAGACTGTATGGAATCCTGAGTATTTCATGCATTAATAGACAGGGCTCATATAATGCTTATGCGCGTCTGGCACACGATATGAATACCAAAATGATACTTTTCTCAGTTTCTCACACACATCCTCCATCTTCCGGCTGAGAAAGTAAGCAAGGAAAAGCTGTAAACCTCTATAAAGAAACATAATACTTCCTTAGATGCAAGGAATTTAATGAAAAAGTCCTTCCTTTCAGTAGATTTTAAGGTTAAACTAAGGCTCTGCCTTTTGAGTAAGAGATCCCCTTGCTTTAACCTATCATAACTTGCGGTCCAGTGGTTAGGTTAGGCTCTCTCTTTATTCTTAAAGTCTACTACTGGAAAGCCAAGCTTGGTGTTAGACGCTAGCTGAAGCACAAGTTTTTGTTGGTCATCAGTAAAATTCGATTCCTCGCGCTTCATTTTTAACCATTCTGTTTTGTGATCCCAGAAAAAAATGCTAAAAGTAGATGACGTTGACCAAGAACGAGCATAGAGCGTGCAAGAGCACGCGTTTGTGATTTATAGAAGGTATATGAGACGTGCGGTGTTTTCCTTCACTTTATGTGCGAAAGACAAAAGTCCTGCCACCCCGAAGACAATTGACTTCACAAAGTTACGAAGGAAACTAAGCAAAAAATCACCCTCCTTTGTTGTGAATTCACTGTGACACAATTTTTACAATGGGAGAGCTGTTTTTTCAAAGCTAGCTTAGTCGGCTTACACTCAGGTACTTATGGTAAGTCTTGAAAGAAGCCGGTATTTGCGCAAATGTTGACAGGTTCCTCTAACAAGGACCAGATTCCCCTGGATGGATGATTTTGAATTATTGGCTCCCACATTTTGGGCTCCATATGGGTCTCCCCGATATTTTCGAGCATTTTTCTTTTGCAAATGCTGCAATTTAAGGCTTTTTCTCTTACATGAGGGGAGGGTCTGAATGTTTTATTTGCCTAAATGACATATCCTTGTTTCAGCCCCAGCTCCCCTAGTTTACATTGTGCAACTTGGGGTGCTCATGTATGTTTTTCATATATGAGATCCATGTATGTTTGATTGTCAGTGACAATGGTTAGCAGATGATAAAAGCCTCCAAAAAGCTGGGGAAAGAAGTGTCACTTTGTGCAATTAAGAAATGCAAAGTTTTGAGCTTCTCTAGAGGGTGTTCCACTTTTCCTTACAAGTGAAAAGTTGGTGGCGTGAAACAGCGAAGGCCTTTTCCATTTACATCAATATTTCAAAAATGCTAGTTCATGATTAAGGTCTGCAGCTTATACAGAAAGTGTGCTGTTGAGATATTTAAAGGCTTTGACCCTGCAGGCTGTTATGACATAAATTAGACAGTATTTTCCCTTGTACTATCAGCCAAAGTCATCTAATATCTACCAATCCAAATACCAAGTTTGAACTTAGATGACCATGGTACAACCATATGGTCCCACACACCCAACATAGCCTCAAGAAAGGCATCAATTTTAAGCCTCTAGCTTCTTTATTACAGAGAGGGGAAGCCAAAGGCACAGGCCCATTTTTTCCTATGACTTAATACAACTGCAGCCCATGTATTGGTCCATTTGTTTCAATTAAAGGCAAAACACTGTATATTAACAAAACTAAGCTTGTTAGGACCTCCATGCCAACAAATCTGATGGTGCTGCTTCTGTTATCCAATTTGCAGTATGTCAACAATGTGGTCTACTTTCCAAATTAATTTATAATCCATGGCGCGTTTGTTTACATTTTTCAGAGCCCAAGACGCACATTATTGGTGGACCGGACATGTATGTGGATATTGGAAGTATGGTTAATCTCAGCTGTGTGGTGTCCTACACTGAGAGGCCCCCAATCAGGGTTACATGGTTGCACAACGGCATCGAGATTTCATTCCGCGGCCCG
>JAAUYL010047454.1_pt1 | contig 21411 bp, 17 predicted proteins | sample 7278011 | NCBI WGS metagenome assembly JAAUYL01 (sample SAMN14350225, study PRJNA611818) | marine sediment metagenome | isolation source: surface marine sediment (1.8m) | place: French Polynesia: Moorea | collected 2018-08
CTCCAACTTGCCAGAAAGCAGCTCGGGGTTGAAGGCGGCGTTCTCCTCGCCGCCACCGAACATCCTGCTCACATTGCTGATCAGGGGCGCGAACTGGTTCTTCAGACGGAGCAATTTACCGAGGCCTTTTTCGACGACAGCGGGGAAACTGAGCAGCCTCAGGGTGTGGCCCGTGGGCGCCGTGTCGAACACAACCGTAGAGAAGTCCATTCTCTTGACCAACTTCATCACTTCGGCATAGCTCATGGCCTCGTCAATGCCGGGAAAAGCTCCAAGAATTTCCTAAAAACAGAATATTTTAATTTTGAAAAAGTATGTAACTGTCTTGAAAGTGGGCTCACTTGAATCACGCCTCGCGACATCCGCCAAGCATCTGCGTTCTCGCCCTCAAAGTACTCCTCTGGCAACTCGTAGAACCCGGCATTCGGGTCCACCTCCATCGCGTACAAGTTGTCGAAGCCTCTAACTTTAGTCGGGACTTTGCTGAACTTTTGGTCGAAGGCGTCGGAGATGTTGTGGGCGGGATCGGTCGAGATGATGAGCACTGTCGACCTGACTTTGGCGAGTTGGACCGCGATCGAACAACTACACGTCGTCTTACCAACGCCACCCTTGCCACCGACGAAAATCCATCTAAGGGACTCCTGGTCGATCAGATTCTTCACTGTTGGATCCAACGGCTCGAGGTCGTCAAGGTCTTCTTCGTGAGAGGCCATGCTAGGCTTTGATAAGGACACGTCACGATAAATTCTCCTTTTTTCCGATTTCACGAGTTTTTCATCACATTTATTTCTCAGCAGAAAATAAAATGTCAAAACAAAATTAAAAGGGACCAATTTTAAACCAGCTCAAAAAATTAAAACCTGGTTGCCGAACAGAACTTACTCAAACCAATTTTTAGCCTTAATAACTTCTTAAAATGTAAACCAATTTCAAATCAGTTAGTGATTTTTTTTCAAATTGATCGTTTTCAATGCAAAAATCTTGCCACTTGTTCTTTTTAATTTGCCCCATTTTACTGTCAAAGGCTGACATTTTTTGAAACGTAGCTGAGAAACGTAAACAAAGAAAGCCCAAAAGGCCAGAAAAAAGTTGAGCAATCTGTTGGAAAAAGGCAACTGCGAAAAAATCGAAACTTTTTTGCCCTCGTCTGTGGCCCTGCACTGTCAACTACGTTGTTTGCTGGCTCAAGTAAGAAGGATACTGGATCGCATTTTCAAGCAGAGGACTCGGCGGTTGATGGCTGCAAGCCATGGTATCCCTGTGTGCCCTTCAGTTCGAGATCGCTGAAGATAGCCACGGCCTTTCCGACGACCTCGCCTTCAACTGCGCCCGCTCGATCGACGACATCTTCGAGAACGTCAGCCTGACCACCCCGCTCCCGCCGAGGCCCGAGCGGACACAGGAAATCCGTGATAAGAACAAGGGCAACAGGAACCTAAGTGATATTGTCATCGAGACCTACACCGACTTCAAGGAGCCGAAGATGTCCTCGTCCTCGTCGAGGTCCTCGAGGAAGGGCTCTAAGGAGGCCTCGCCGTTGGCGGCAGCCTCAGCGGACAACTCCAGCACGGCCTCCAGCTCAAAGCGGTCGACCAAAGACAACACCCCGATCGACGGGGCCACGAGCTCGTCGGACGGGACGATCAGCTTCTCCTCAGGCAACCCGTTTGTCGAGGTCACCAAGGGCATCCTCCACTTTTACAAAGAGAACTCTGTCACAAGCCTAGAAGAGGGAGTTCTTAGAAGCCAAATGATATGTAAGATTGAACATAACAATGAATCCAAAAATCTAACAATGACTTGATTTTCAGGCATGCTGGGAGTCCCAGCCAAGCACAAAACCCAGGATCTACTTCAGTTTACTGCTCCTTGCCATACAGAGTTGGAGATGATGCGTGTGATCCAGTACATGGACGTGCCAAATCAATACATGGTGTTGCTCAGGTTCAGGTGCCAGGCCGCGGCCGACGAGTTCTACCAGGCCTTCAACGGATTGCCATACAACTCTCTCGAGCCCGAGGTCTGCTCCCTCGTCTACATCTCCAAAGTTGAAACCTGCAAAGAGTCCGAATATTACCCTCTGACAAATCACACCGAGCTGCCAGTCTGCAGCATCTGCCTAGAACGTAAGTCAGTCCAGTTTCACGACTTTTTTCAAATCAAAAATATTTATTTATTTATTAGGAATGGACGAGTCGATATCAACAGTGTTGACGATCCTCTGCAATCATGCTTTCCATAGTTCCTGCCTAGCCCAGTGGGAGGACGCGACCTGTCCAGTCTGTCGCTACGTTCAGACTCCTGAACAAGTTGCCGAACAGAGATGCTCGGAGTGCCAAAGTTCGGACGATCTCTGGATCTGCCTGATATGCGGATACGTCGGTTGCGGTCGTTATGTCGGAGGCCACTCCCATGCCCATTTTGTCGAGACCTCGCACAGTTACACGATGGAGCTCGGCCAGAACAGGGTCTGGGATTACGTCGGCGACAACTTTGTCCACCGCCTGATGCAGACCGACGCGGCCGACGGCAAACTCGTCGAGGCCGAGGGCCGCCCAGATCATAGTCACGAATGTTGCAAGGGGGTTGACGGGGTGACGGTCAACAACGAGGAGAAGATGGACTCGATCCAGTTGGAGTACACGTACCTGTTGACCTCGCAGCTCGAATCACAACGGCGATATTTCGAAGAGAAAATCGCGAGGGTAGAGATGAATGCTCAACGTGAAATCGACGACATGATGGCGAGCACCAAGACCAAGGCCGAGGAGGCCGCTGCCCTCGAGGAGAAGCTTGCCAACATCGCCAAGGAGAAGGCCAAGAGCGAGAGCAAGTTGTCCAGCATCCTGGCCAAGAGCGTCAAGCTCGGCAACGAGCTCAAGGAGGAGAAGCAGATAAACCACAACCTCGTGCAAAACCAGTCCGAGTGGCAGAAGAAGTTCGGCGACCTCGAAAAGCAGATGGAGACCATGAAGTTGCAAAAGGACGCGGAAATCACAGACCTAAAAGTAAACATTTAATTTTCACGACTTTTTTCCTAAAATAAGATTTTTTTCGTGAAATGATTCCAGGAACAAATCCGTGATGTCATGTTCTATATGGAGGCCCAGAGCAAGGTGGCCAACTCCCCGCTCAAGGACGAGATCAAAGATGGTGATGTCTACGTGCCTCCTGAAAATTCAGAACTATCCAAACCAAACAGTCGATCGGCAGGAGCCAAGAAAAAGCGCGGACGTTAGTACTTATGGCCTTGTCATGTGAACGATAGACTTTCTCGATCAAACGGTAAAAAGTCTCGTCCAGAAGGATAAAATTCTCGCACAGGCTGAGAGAAAATGCTCGGCTATGACCCTTTAAATAGCTCCCAGATATGGCTTTTTCTAACACAACTGTCGCTCAAAAGTGGCCTTTTTTGAAGTAATTTGTCTGTTTTTGATCAGCAAAATTGAAAAATCTTAAAATTCACCTTTGATCTTCTTCTTTCTGTCTCTGGTATGTACTGGATGCACATGACGAGCAAGCAATTTTACGTACAGACGTTAAAAGTATCCTTCCAGAAGTAGAATTTTTCCGTATCTTTCTGTACGAGAATTTCTTACGATCACATGACAAGGGTATTAGACTCTTTTCCCAAAAAATCTCTCTGTGAACAGCATGAAAATCCCGATCAAATTATGAAGAGGTTGTATTCAAAAGTCAAATAATTTAATCAAATTGTATTAGCCCCCAGAATAAATACTATTTATCGACATAAATATTTAATGTCGGGGCATCGAGTTAATTGATTTTTTATGAGATCCGAGAATATGCACAGCCAGTCTTGTCTTAGACGTTGCTCATGTTCAGGCTCTTCTTGGCACGGGTCTTACGTGGACCGCGACCCCGCCCCCGGGCTGGCGAGGGCGTAGCGGCCTTCAAGTGGTTGTTGTCCTTGTTGCTGCACTCAACCAACGGCGACTTCGGTTTCTTTTGACGGCTTAGTGATGTTAACCAATCGACAGTTGTCCTTTTCTTTGCACTACTGCTGTTGCTCAAGCCCTTGCCGCCCGAGTTCAGGCTGTCCAGGACCAAGTTGGGCAAGTTGGCCGTGGGCGACATGAACAACTCGGGCTGCTTCCTGTTGGACATGACGAACAGTTTCCGTGGCGACCTCGCCAAGATCGACCCATTTTGCATTTTACCCGCTGCTGGAAACTCTGCCAACCTCTTGGACGGACTCGCCGTCGGCGACAACAACCGTCTCCGTTTGCTCGCAGGCTCTGTAATGTTCGGGCTGGTGTTCTCTTTCGAGGGCATGGTAGAGTCACTTCTTGACGAGGAGGCCAACTTGGGGTCGATCTTGAAGTCCTCTGCCGTCGGGTAGTCGACGTCGATCATGGGGTCGGCGTGGCCGACGATCTCGTTGTCGTCGGCCTGGTTGTTCGCCTGGATCCGCCAGATCCTGTGCTTCATGTCGTCCGAGCACGTGGCCAGCCTCCAGTCGGTCTTGCTCCAGTCGACGCAGGTGACCTCGTTGTCCTGGCCATCGAGACGGTAGATCGGTTTTGTCGGAGCGTAGGGCGAAGTGTTCCATATGTAAGCGTAATTGTCGCTAGACCCGCACGCCAAGTACTTGTCGTCGCAGCTCAGCGACATCTTGATGAAGAACTTGCAGCCGTTCTCGTACCCGCTGTAGGCGGCCAACGGCTTCTCGCTGTACGAGGCCAGGTCGAAGAGGTAGATGTGGTTGTCCTTGCAGCTGGCGTACACGTGGGTCTTGGCCGAGTTGAGCACCAGGGACGAGTAGCCGTGGAGTGAGCTGTTCCCGGGATACGGGATGGTGAACTTGGGGATCGGGTTCCCCTTGAAGAGGTCGTAGCTTCGACGCAGGTCCCAGACTTTGATCAGGCCGTCCGTGTCGCTCGCCGACACCAGGGTATGCTCATCCTGGAACTGGACGGCCGTCACGCTGCTCGTGAAGCCCACCTCGGCGCCTCCACTCGGTTTCACGGATTTTCTCCTCTTGGTTGCCGATCGCATTCCCGATGCTCCCCCGGCGGAAGTATGCGTATGCGCCCCGCGAATTGCCATGGCCGGCTTCGTCTCCGACGGCTCGTTCATGTCCCAGAAGATTATGGCGTTCTCTCGCGATCCTGAGGCCAGGACGTTTGGCTTTCCTGGATTGAACTCGACGCACTTGACGCTTCTTGTGTAGCCTCGAAATCGTCTCAGAGCAGCGACATGTTCACGGTTTTCAGCATCGGCTTCCCAGACGCAAACTGTCTGATCGCCCGAGGCTGTAGCTAGGTGACCTCGATGGTGAGGCCGCCAGGCTACATCAAATATGGCGTTGTTGTGCGCTTCAAAGTCGATCAGGAGCGACTCTTGACAGGTTCTGTTCGTATCCTGGATCATCAGGACTCCCTCCTCGTCGGCGAGAGCCAGCAAGTGCTCGTCGCCCGGCAAGGGGCAGAAGTTGACGGCGTAGACGAAGGTCGGGCCGGCCAACCCGGCCAAGTCCTCGTGCTCGTCTCGCTCATGGCACTGTAGCTTCCCAATGTATTGTGTGTCCCAGAACTGCTCCACTTGAGTCTTGTACAAGACGCTTTCTTTGCGTCGACATTTTGTTTGCAACTCAAAGTCCAACGCTGTCGGTAAATGCTGTTTTCTAACACCGCCATGGATGGCTTCCCAGTAAATTGGAGGACCAGACGACTCCATTCCAACTCTTTCTTGATTTGAAACTTCACTTCACCGATCAATTCATGGAAAAAATGCCAACCATCATTTTCACTTTTTCTGCGTCATTTCATTCATTGAAAAATTTCGCTTCCCGCCGAATATTTGTTTTGATTTTCTCGACGTTACCAGACGCTCTCAATAAAAACAACGGAAAACGCCAGAATTAAACGAAAACGTTGAATTTTCATAATTCTCAAGATATATTTTTCTATTTTCTTAAAATATGGTTTCATTCTAAACATTTATGAATCTGTAATGTGATATTGCATAATAATATAGATATTGGTTGGTGGTTGTTTTTGCTTTACGCTCGAAGACTAACATGATGTTCCAATACTTTTGCTACTCGGTTTTGGAGACTTCTGTAGTCTCAGGATCACACAAAAATCAATCAAATATTCTTCAATCCTCATTCTACTAGAGTCACCAGGATCTTCTTTCAGGATTTTGTAAGCTACTACTTGGTTGCCTCCTCGGCATTGAAGAAGTCCTTGATGGTCTTCTGGATTTTCAGGTCGATCAGGGTCGTCGGTGGCAGTGACTCTTTCGACGGCAATTTGATGGGCGGCGGCTTCGTCACCATGTTGTTGGCCTTCTTCCTGATCTTGAACGGGAGCCCGGCCGCGGCCTCCTGAGCGCTCTCGTAGTCCGAGTCCCCGGGGCTGCCCTGCTCGGTGTCGACGGAGTTGTGACGCTTGTCCCCAGCATTGGGATGGATCTTGACGCAGCTGCTCTTCTGGGTCGACGTCATCAATGGCGGGTGGCTGAAGAAGTCTTCCTTCTCGAGACTCGCCTCGATGATGGACTCGAAGCTCAAGCGTGGTTGCTGTTGTTGTGGCTTGACATTATTGACAAGGGGTGGGGGCTTGCTGTTTGTACTGTTGTTGATGGGCACAATCATCCTGATCTCCACCGAGTTGGACGTCGGCGCCAAGACGGTCGGGGCCGGCCTCTCGTTCACGATCGCCGAGGCCGCGGTTGGCGGCTTTGGTACAATCCTGGCATGGTTTTTGGGAATAGGGGTGATGGTCACCGTGTTGGAGAAGTCGATAGACTTGCTGTTGTTGGAGGCTGCTGCCGGTGCAGGTTGTATCAGATCAAATGGTTGCTGTTGCTGTTTGGGCAAAACCTCGGGAGTTTTCAAAATTGTCCTGAAAAAATTGAAAATTGAAAAAAGTCGTGAAATTCAATAAAACCAGTTTACGTACCTCTCCTCCTTCTTGCCAGAGGCCGTGCCCCAGGTCTCGTTGATGGGCCGGCTCCGCCGCCGTTTCAGCTCTTCATCGTCTTCGTCTCTGACAACACGACGGCAGGTGTAGCAATACCACTCTGGATCGATGAATTTGTCGAGGCCGCCACACTTGGCATGAATGGCCCTGGATCCGCAGGTGTAACAGGGTAGCAGCTCCCAGAGGCCGTCGGCCTTGTTGTACTCGCGCCCGCCAACCTTGTCACAGAAGCACAACTTGCCGCCGCACTCGAACTTCCTCTCGCCGTTGTCAAAGTAGTTGCCGCCCTCGGCGGTCTCCCAGGCTGCATCCTGTTGGGGCAGGTAGACCCCGAAGTTGAGCATCTCCTTGCCGAAGCGTTTGACGTCGTTGCACAGGGGACAGCGGAAGTGGTGGCCGCCCGCATTCAAGGCCATGCTCTGGATGCAGTCACGATGGAACCAGCTCGAGCAGCAGGGTGCATAGAGCGACTTGGGGTGGGACTCGGCCTTGACGGGCTCCTGGCAGATGCTGCAGGTGACGACGTTGTTACTGTTCAGGTTGCCGTTGGTCTTGGCGACTTTCTGTCCCGGTCGGTGGGTTGAGCAAAAGGACTTGAACTACAACAAGCAAGAAGTCGATGTAGGGGGTCCAGAAAGAAGGATGACTCATAATAATTAAAATCTTACCTGGTCAAAAAATTGCTGCAAGGATCCATTCTCAACACCACAAGGCAGGTGGTAACTCTTTTTGCATTGCTGTTTTGCGCACCCGACAGTGGCACCCTTGGCCTTACAGTAGACGCATTTCAGCCTGGCACCCCGTTTAAGCTCTCGTCTGACGTCGCTGGGCATGAACCCCTGGAGGCCCTCCTCCTCCTGACCGCTCTGCCCGAGGCCCGAGCTGAACAACAGGCAGAAGTAGTGCGATCTGATCGAGTCGTACTCTAGAAGGGTGGCATGTGCCCGATCCAGGCCCGGGATGGCTGACCGTCGACACAGGTTGCACGTCTTGGCCGTCGTGATCTTCTTAGTGCTGCTGGTTGTGGGCGGCGGCGAGGGGAACCCCGAGCCCACCTTCATGTTCTGGAAGGACGAGGTTCTCGGTCTCTTGCTGCGCCCCTTGGAGACGACCTTGGTCTTGAAGTCGTCGTCGCTGGACGACATGATGGCGTAGCACAGATTTCTTCTTATCAAGGACGGTTCGTTCACCTTTCGATTTTTTCGCAGCACTCACTCGCAAACGGGAGTACCATCTAAATACCACTATGCCAAACCAGAACTCTTCTTGTCTTGGTAACAGTCCGTGTTTACTCCATAAGCAGGACGATGATGACGAGGGCGACGCTGAGGAACGCGTAAGCAACAAGCACTCCAAAAGGCAGGCACTGTGCACGAACGCTCGTCGCGATCGTAACTCGTAACGCAAAACTGTTTCTCTCCGCTATTCGAAACTCGATCTCAGATCCAGTCTTGTAGTTGATTCACAAGCAGACTTGGTCTTGAGGAACAGGATCTTCTTGGTCTTCAGGTTTTGCCGAAGGGTAGCGTTGCTTCCTTCTGCGTAACAAAGGTTGCAAAGGCCACTGGCCACATGGGAAAGTAAAGTACACACACGCACCGAAAAAAAACACCACTCGAACGGCGGCACGGCGGTCGTCCTGTTGTCGTACAAGCTCTCGTCTTGCTTCAGCGTCGAGTCGAGCGCTCTCGCGATCGCGTTGAAAGCGTAGAAGTAGAAGCTTAGCTCGCACGAAAGAACGACGAGAACAAGGGCGATCCTCCCGCCTTGTCGTCGATGTACTCTCCCTCCACAAGAACTACACAGAAGCTTAAGGGCGCAGAGCAAGTACTGCAACTTGTTCTTCTTATAAGCTCACATGCAGTTGTCGTCGATGGCGTTGGCGATGGTGGTGGTCGAAGCAGAAGAGGAGTTAATGAACGAACGAGGACTCGCACACATGAATATGAGATAGGGGCCGTCGAAACGAAGCGATTCCGATTTGGCGAATAAAATGGCGATTTTGTTGCTTTCGATTTCGCGAATTTTCGGCATTTTTCAGGGAATTTCCAGCGTTTTGATTGGTCGAAACAGAGGTCACGTGATTAAAATAGAAAATCTTCACCCTCTAGATTTCTGCATCTTGCGAGATGAAGAAGTCACTTTTTAATGAATTACGGGCGGGTTTTAAAATCTTGTCATGGTGACTTTGTCACAGGTTTGACAATAAAATCAGATTGCATGCCTCAATAATTCAAGCGATTGGCTTTTACATCATAAATTTAACTTGCTTACTTCTAAAAATCTATGGCAATAAAATTCACAACAAAAGTAGTCACCTGTCACTGCATTGATTAAAGAGCATTTTGACCTTTTTTCAGACAAGAGCTACTTTAAAATAAATTACAATCGCAAGACAACGCCATGTCTAAAGCAAATAACTTTAATTTTAGCCATAGCTTGCACCATTTTAGGTTGACCTTATTCGATCAAAAATGACAAAATGTAAACAAAACAAAATTTTCCGAAAGCAAGGCGTGTTGAAGTCCCAACTCCCAATTTTAGCAGTTTTGACCTGTGAAACGACTGAATCATGAATCCAGACCAAGTCATGGTCAAGTCAGAGTTCAATCAGAACCACTCGTCGCGAGGCATGATGCCATCCAGCCAGTTTGGCGGCTCCTCGGGCTCGTTACCGCCGCCCATTCCATCCACCCCGCAAGACACCCCGAACGTCAGGGACCCGCGTCGCCAACAGATGAGTAACTACAACGGCGGCGGCGGGGGAGGTGGAGGAGGCGGAGGAGGAGTGCAGAGTCAAACATTAAACCAGAGTGGCGGCAGCGAGCCTCAAAACCAAAACCAGGGCCGTCCGATCGACCTGAGAATCCTGCTCAACCGGGACGAGGTCGCGTTCCTCTTCGGCTTCGACGGAGTGCTCATCAACCAGCTCCGTCAGCAAACGGGTGCTTCGATCCAGTTGACCACGGGCGAGTGCTACGAGTACGTCCTACAAATCAGCGGCAAGATCGATGTCATCTTCAAGGCCTTCAGCCTGGTGTGCCGCAAACTCTGGGACCTCCTGACAAACATCGCCGGCCCCGGGCACAACCGTCCCTTGAAGATCAGGATCGCCGTCGCGGCCTCGCAGTGCGGCTCGATCATCGGCAAGGCCGGCGTCAAGGTCAAGGAGATCAGGGACTTGACAGGAGCACAGATTCAAGTGTCGCACGAACCTCTACCCGACTCGACAGAGCGCTGCGTCGAAATCTCGGGATCGGGGGAATCGTGTCTCCAATGCACCTATCACATTTGCATCGTCATGCAAGACCATCCCGTCCGTGGCGAGTACAGACCCTACGTGCCTAGGAGCAACGCCGCCGGGGGCCACCCCATGGGCGGAGGCGGGGGGCCGAACGAAGACTGGAGGCCGGTGTTTTTGTGCGGTGATAAAGCCTACATCATTGAAGGACAATACGCGACCCCGGCACCCCCTGAACTCCTTCGTCGAGAACTCGCCAAGACCCCCCTGGGCAACGACGTCGCCGAGAGCCTCATGAACAACCCGATGGCTCGAAACAGAATAAAGCATCAAAACCCAAGTTTTCCTATGTAAAGTGTGCACAAATAAAGAACTATTTTTATTTAGTCAATAATTCTGGCCATAACTTGTTGACTTGCTCGTGATGCTCTTCCTTAATCCAGAGAAGGTATTCTTTCTTGAGGAACTTGCTGTTCTCGCTCAAGGCCTTGATGAGCTTGGCCTTGGTGTCGACCTGGTTCATAACTAACGTCTCGAACAAGGGCTTCGTACGTTTGGCGTGAAGCGAGCCCCAGGTCTTGATCATGCTCACCGGCGGCGACAGGAGGTCGTTCGTGAACTCCTCGAGAGGCTTGAGGACCTTGCCCTCCAGGATGAACTTGGCGAAGAAACGGTACCTCTCGCTGGCCACAGGATGCGTGACCGGGATCAGGGGCAGGGTCCACCCCCGTTCGCCAAAGGTGCCAGTGCAAATCGTTATGACCTCGCCGCGCTCTTCGTCGAGATACGGTTCTCGATCGGCCAGAGGCTTGCTCAAATTGCAATCGACTGGGCAGAAGTCCGGCAGCCAGTTGGCCTCGATGGCGGTGACGCCCCTCATGTACATCTTGTCCTGGACTTCGTAGACCTCCTGGAAGACCACCCACTCGGGGAGCTGCGACCTCAACACGCTCGTCTGGTTCAAGAACACCGGCTCCTCCATCGTCCGCGTCATGTAGGCGAACCGCATCTTCTTCTTGTCCTGACTGTTGGCAATCTCGTCTAGGCTCACTTTTCGGGCAACGTTGTCCGAGAGTCCGGAGAGCAGGATCTGGCGCAACAAAAACGCCTCCGTCTGCTCTGGAGGTTGGGTCGACGGGTTCAGCACCACGTTCAAGCTGGAGATCTCGTTGGCCAGTTGTCGTCGCAGCTTTCGGATTTCTTGCATCGCCTTGAATCTGAGTCCGACACTATCACAAAATGATCGCGAGCAGCCGGCGAACTCCGTCGCGTAGATGGCCGACAACAGGACCATCGGGTCGCCCAGGAGCCTGGTGTGCCCCGATCCCGACCACTTGGACCTGATCTGTCCAATCTCCTGCTTGTTGAACGTGTCCTCGTGATTGCCGACGGGGTTCTCCAGCAAGACCTCCTGCATGGACAACGCCGCCACCATGGTGATGGTGTGCTCGGTGAGGTTGTGCTGGTGGCTCAACGCCAACATCTTGCCGTACCTCGGCGCCACGGGGAACATCGAGATCGTCCGCCCGAGCGGGGTGATCTTCTTCGAGTCGGGGTCCAGGGCGCCCAATTTAACCAGATGTCTCTCGGCCGTCTTGATCTGTTGCTCCTCTGGCGGCGATGGAAACGGAAACTTGTCGATATTATTCTGAAAGAAAAAAAGTCGTGAAATCAGGTTGTTCAATTATGATTCTTTCATTACTGACCTTGCCCATTGCCTTGAGCTGGAGGACTACATCGTCGACAGGTCGGCATCGAATGTCTGGACGAGCGTGGTCATCAAACAGCTGGAACACTGCTGACGAGTAAAGTCTGTAACAATGCCCAGATCCTTGACGGCCAGCTCGGCCGGCTCTCTGATCGGCCTGTGCCTTGGATGTCCACATCACCTGGTACGTGGACACCCCGGTGACCTTGTCGTACAACCTGACCTTCATCTTGCCAGTGTCGACGACATACTTGATCCCGGGAATAGTCAGTGAAGTCTCGGCCACATTTGTTGCAATCACGCACAGCCTGTGTCCTCCCGGAGTCGGTCGAAATATCCTTGCCTGCTCTCCAGGATCCAACTTGGAATAGAGCGGCAAGACCCAAAGAGGTTCAGACAATGAGGCAGCTCCTTCGCCATCAACGATCGAGTCATCCAGAACAGCATCATCCTCGTTCTCAAGCTCCTCGCCATCATCACCTCTAAAATCAATGTCGTTGCCCTCGTCCAGGTCGGGTCGCACTTGATAGGAATCCAGGTTGACTTTGGGAAGCCCGGCAGGTTTTTGCTTTTGTCTCTTGTTCTTCTTTTTCATGCCAACCATGACCTTGTCGAGATTCTTCTCATCATCGTCGACAGTGTTGTCAATCTTTGTGGGAAAAGACTGTCTCAAACGTTTGACCAACTTGCGCACCTCGTCTTGGCCGGTGACAAAGACCAGGATTCCGCCCTCGGGTAGCGTCCGGTGGATCTTAGAAACTTTTCTGAAGGCTTCATTCAGGTACTCTCCCTCCTCGGCCGGTGTCTTGCGATTGAAGTGAACCTGAACATCAAACTGACGGCCGTCGACGCTGATGAGGGGCGGAGGTTTGGCAAACAGCTGGATCTTTCTTTCGGGACTCGGCATGAAGTCCTCGACTCTCAACGTGGCGGACATGATGATCAACTTGAGCCGGCCAAACTCGGCCACCTTGGACGACTTGTTCCTCTTGAAGACGTAGCGTGACAGATGGCCAATCAGGATGTCGGTGGACACGGAGCGTTCGTGAGCCTCGTCTATTATGATGGCAGAATATTTTCGCAGGTAGGGATCCCGCTCGACCTCCCGCAACAGGACTCCGTCGGTCATAAACTTCATCCTGGTCGAGTCCTTGGTCTTGTCGTCGAATCGGATCTGATAGCTCACGACGTTGTTCCTAGGCATGTTCATCTCGTCGGCCACGCGGTTCGCCATGGCGATGGCCGCCACCCTCCTCGGCTCCGTGATGCCGATCATCTTGTCGCCGGCGGCGAAGCCGGCCTCGTAGAGGAACTGCGGCACCTGGGTCGTCTTGCCCGACCCCGTCTCGCCCGCGATGATGACCACGTCGTTGTGGCGAATCGCGTCCATGATGGTGTGCTCCTCGGCGACGATCGGGAGCTTGGACCTGGCCTCGTTGACTTCGGCCGTCCGATTGACAGGAACATGAACGGTTTCTTCAATCAGAATCGGTTCTTCGCTTTTCACAGGCTTTTCTACTTTTGACACATCTTTTTCCGATTTGATTTCGTTGACCTCGTCAATTTTGGACTCACTTTCTTCCTGTTTTGTCTCCTCTACTGCATTATTTTCAGACTCAATTTCACTGTCGTCATCCTCCTCCTCGCTTGAAGAAGATTCTGCACCAAAGCCAAGAACATTGGGATCGTCATTTTTCAAGTCAATGGCGGGATCTGGTTTCATCGGTTTCTTGAGTCGAACCTTTTTCGCTATTTCTGGCACATCCTCTGACGCCGCCATCACAACTCGCTCCAAGGCGACGTTGTCCTCCTTCATCTTGTCGAGCCACTCGTCCTCGGCAAACTGACGCTTCAAACCTTTCGTCTGAACAGATGACAACGAGGTCATGTGCTGCAAGACTTTGTCGTCGACCTGGACTTGCTCAAGCTTGGCCAGGAGATCGCCGCGCTCCTCTTTCTTCTTCTTCCTGTCGATGATTTTCTCCAAATGCTTGCGACGCTTCTTGCTCAGGATCCTGCCCACGGGGCCGCTGTTGGGGTCGGCCTTGAACTTCCTCTTCTTTGAAGGCAACACCAAGGCGTTCGACCCCGAGTTGTCCGCATTGCTGTCGTTGAGAGAACTTGGAATTTCGACTTTTCCAGCCAGTTTCTTCGACTCAGTGTCGTCGATCTTGCCCGATTGGTTGCTTCTGGCCTTCCAGTTGTAGCCTTTCTTGTTTCTCCCCATGTTGAACGAGCTCTTGAGTCTTGATCAAGAAATTAAAAATTCACAGTTTTTCACGATTTTCACATGTGTTTGTTTATGTTTTTGTTTTGATTTTGCATTGAGCGCCCGATTTCTAAGTCGATCAAAACGCGCGCTCGCTCGTTCGGGCTCGAATTTTCAAACGAGCCCATTTTTTAGAAATTCAACTTTTTTAGGTTATTTATTTCTCCTTTGCAGTAGATGATTTTGGAAAAATGCCGGCTTGTTCCGTGTGTCTGTTGTGGTGTTTGATTGGCCAGCGCATCATCCAGGGCCCGCTGATCCTGGTGTCAAACTCGTCCTCGACCTCCCCCTTGGCCTCGTCGTTGAACATGGTGACGTCGTTCCTGTGGCGGTCGATCATGACCGACCAGTCGACGTTATTGATGTGCTCGCCATTCTTGCGGAATATCGGCATCACCTCATTTGGCTCGGGCCTGCCATTGGGCAGCTCTGGGTCCTGACGATTTAAAATTGAACAACCAGTCAAAGAATTCCCAGATTTGAACCATACCTGCCAGCGGAGATCCATGGACCAACGGATGTGGTCCGACGTGTTCGGGTAGCTGCAGTGGACAATGGCGTTGCTGAACAGGAGGACCCCTCCAAATGGCACCTTGCACTCTACCTCATCCTGGGACATTTTGCAATCAAATGTCTTCTCAATCACATCATCGTCGATTTCGATGTACCAAGTGCCTCCAGAACAACAATGGTGATCACCTGATCCAATATAAATGTCAGTGACTAAAACAATTATTAATTGAAAATGTTTACCAACTACTCCGCTTTGATGGGTCCTTTTGACCACGGCCATGCCGCCGTTGGACCTGTCCGTGTCGAGCAAGGGGATCCAGGCGGTGCAGATCATGGTGCCGAAGGCGTCGTCGTTCATGTACGCGTTGTCCTGGTGCCATGGTACCAGCTCGGGTTCGTTCCTGGGCAGCTTGATCCTGAGATTCCAAATCGGGTGGCCAGCAATATTAGGGCCTGCATAATTAATTGTTATTTCATTTTGGACAATAAAAAAAACTCGTGAAATCGTACCGACGATTTGCTCAACGGCATCCAGAAGTTTCTCGTCGTGCCAGAGCTCCCGAATGGTTGGGGCCATCTCGTCCGACTTGTGGTGGAGGATCGACACCCCCGGGAACTCCTTGTTCAAGTGGATCATCCTGGTCCAGAGGTCCTTGTCGGAGTGCTTGTTCTTGATCTTGCCGGCGGCCACCAGTTTGTTGGCGATGTCCTCGACCTGGTCCTCCAACTCCTTCTTGACTTGCTCCAGCATTTTCGTGTCGATGAAGTTCTCCAGGACGACGTAGCCCTCGCGGAAAAAGTGGTCCAACTGCTCCTTGGTCATGTAACCAGGCTTGGCCACCCGGGGTTCGGGTAGCTCGGGGGCCTTTGTGTACACTTCCGGGAAGGCCGCCGGCTGTTGCTGTGGCACTTCCGGTTGTGGTGGCGCCATGTCTGGTGTTGACAAAATGGATTTTGTTTAGGGGGAAAACCTGTTTCAAGCTCAATGCAACAAGCAAAGCAAAGCCATACAATGCAACGGGGAGACCAAGTGCGTCGATATCAAGCTGTTGTCGCTAAGGGGACACGGACACCAGACACAACACACAATCAACTTGCTTTCTGTACAAATATTTGCAACTAAAATACATATATTGCACATCACTGACATCAGACTCTGACTGACATGAATAGAATAATTAATGAAAATTACGATTTTGTGAAATTGCGCAAGTTCGAATTGGTTCATATGTTACTTTGTTATTCTTTTCATTCTAATCAAAAGAAGGGCGAATCCCGCTCTTGTTTGAGCAAGCATAAATTCCTCTTTGCAAGTCACGGACTTCATTCATTTTATCTCATTTTAATATTGCCACTTGTTTTCGACGAGTTTCATAACAGAACGCAAGTGCAAGTGGGCTAGTGTCGCACTTGACTTCACAGGTAAATTGCCCAGCCCGTCTGCCATTGGTCGCGCTGCCTCGTCCGTGATCGTGCGCTAGGCTCTGCTCAGGTTGGACACTCGCCAAGACAAGTAGAAGAAGGAGAGCCCCAAAGAAGGAATCAAAGAGCGAACGGCTTGAGTCATTGTGTCATTGATTGCAGTCCGTGATAAAAATTCCGAATTCCGTCTTTCTTCGCCTGGAGACACCTGTTCAGTGATAAAGTGCGATCGGTGAAAAGAGAGTGCATTTCAGAGGCCGCGAGGACAGAGTCGACGGAATCCGACAGGTAAGGCTTTCCCGACTTTCTTGGTCAGTTTTTAGAACATGTGTGTTTCTTTCGCTCGTAATCGTGCGTGTCAAAAAGTCCTCGCGTCAAAATTTTAGGTACAAAAATTGAAGGCCCTTGGGGGAAATGTCAAAACTGGTTTTAGAAATGGACGAATGTTGTGAGCCAGAGGTTAACTTCACCCTGAACTCATAAAGTCCAAGTGTTCAGAGCTGTGCAAGGCCATATTTGGCATAAGTGGTAGATGAAGAGTGCTGCAAAAACTCAAGACTGAACAGATTTCTCCTGACTGGTGTCTGGTGGTTATCACTTTGAATTGCTCAGGTTGAAAATTATAGACACGAATGACATCATTGTGCTCGAGCGAGAAGAATTTTGTGTCCGAGGATAATATTTTTTCTGAAAATTTCCTTTTAGAAAGAAATCCGTGAAATTGGACAAACTTTCACTTTCTTAATATTTTTGCTCAATTTAACGATTTTATTTTAAATATTTTTTCTTTTTAAAAAAATAATGGATTTTTTCAAAAAAAAACAATTTCAAGTATTTTTACAATTTTTCTGCCAAAAATTATTTTGGAGAGATTTCACGATTTTTTTTATTGAAAACAAAAATATTGAAGTGACGCATTATCAATTTCTGCAGTTGGCGTTTCATTATCGTGGAATTTCCTGTAAGTTGACACACCTCAGAATGCATTTTTGAGATTTTTTCGCAATTTGAAGGGATTGGCCAAAAAACTGCATCCCACTCCTCCACACTGTGATTACTGATTTTCGTCAAGTTGTAGCCGACATGTCTACGAAGGAGATGATCCTTACTTAGAAGCGATTCTGATTGCATTTTTTGCGTATGACAAAGTTGATCAGGTTACTTATAAGCCCCACGTGGCCTCGAAAAATCTTGGCCAACGTGAGACCAGGACGTCTGCAGGTCATCAAGCATAGTACGATCCTAATTTGATGACAAGATCAACATCCTTTGTAAGATCTTTATCAATCAGGTCCAAGTTTCACAGAAAAATGAATTAATTTTGGCAATATATGATCTATTTAGTTTTAATCTTTTGCGGTTTAATTTCAATTTTTGACCCAAATCGTGCTTCTACGCATGAATTTAAAAGATTAGACAACAAAGATCAGGCTTGGCCGAGGTCACTACGTAAAAGAGGGGATTGTCAGAATATCATAAGAGAATCGCTCGCGCGGCAAAAGTTGCAGAGATCAGTTGCAAAGAGACCTTTGACCGAGCTAGACGTCACTGAAAAATTGAGTCACAATGCTGTCATTCGCGTACAAGAAGGCGACCATGCCGAACCACCACCACCACTCGGCCAAGTTGTCCGTGAACAAGGCCGTCGAGGAGACCGACCTCAACTTCGACAACATCTTGTCGTTGTGCGACCAGCAGCAAGATTCTGGAGGTCCACAAGCTGTACAACCTGTTCAAGTTAATAACAAAGGAGTCAATGTCCGTCTGGCCAAGGTGGTCTCCAGTCTGATTGAGAAGCTAGAAACTTACAATGCCCAACTTAAACGGATCGCCGAGTTCGCGCCAAAATATGATTCCAGGTACATTATTAGTAAAGATTAGATGGGTTAGAATCGTAACTTTGACAAAATAATATATAGGCTGGGCGTGAAGGCCAACGGGTACAGGACCTTCATCCGGTTGGCCAAGGTCTTGATCGGCATCATCTCGGACGTCATGAACAAGATCCAGGTCAAGAACAAAACGACCAAGAACGGCGCGAGCGAGGACGACTTCAAGGAGCTGTCCTACTGGGTCCTCTGCTTCGACCACATGACCGTGATCAACGGCTTCCTCATCGAGATGCAGAACCACGGCGTGGAAGGCAAACTGCTGCCGGAACAGCCCGACCTCCGGTGCGACTCGCAAATGGAGAGCCTCAGCCTCAGGATCGCCACCCAGGACTGCTCCGTGATGTACGGACGGGGCCGGGGGTTCCACTACTGCGACCCCGACCTGATCAGGTTCACCGGCGCCATCACCCTCGGCCTCGTGATGTACGCCGACCTCCACGAGTTGAGCTTCACGCGGATGCTGGAGAGCAGGGTCGGGCTCAAGTACATGTATGATTCAGAGTACCAGGCGGCCAGGATCTCGGAGGCCATCAGGGAGATGCCGGTCGAGTTCTGCCAGGCGTTTTACGGCATGAGCGAGAGCGACCTCCTGGGCAGGCCTCTTCGCGCCAAGATGGGCTCGATCAAGACCAGCCACCTGATTAAGATCAACCCCGAGCCGATGAAGGCCAGGCTCGAGGACGGGACGATGTTGGACGTCCCCATCCCGAGCTGCTACATCGGGGTGAAACCGATCCACGCGCGCCTAATCAGCCCCTACCGCACGGTGGACATGATGGGCGACTGCATGTCCTGCATTCGGCGATGCCAGTGCGAAGTCCAACCGAAATCACGAGCCATTTTCTTCCATCTCCACGGAGGAGGCTTCATCGCGCAGACCTCCAAGTCGCACGAGACCTACTTGAGGAAGTGGAGCAGAGACAACGGGGTGCCCATCTTGAGCGTCGACTACAGCCTGGCCCCCGAGGCACCCTACCCCCGGGCCCTGGAGGAGATCTTCTACGCGTACTGCTGGATGCAACGCAACCTCGACGTCCTCGGCACCACCGGCGAGTTCGTCCTCATCGGCGGCGACTCGGCGGGCGGCAACTTCTCGGCCGGCATCACGATCAAGTGCTTGACCCTGGGGCTCCGGGCTCCCGACGCAATGCTGCTCATGTACCCCTCGCTCCTCTGCCAGATGTACCCATCCCCGTCCAGGATGGTGTGCCTGTTCGACCCGATGGTCATGTTCCCCTTCTTGCTGAGATGCCTGAACGCCTACTCCGATCCCGACTACAAGAAGACCTGCCCGAGGACGTTCGTCCAGGAGCTTGACTATTGCGGGGTCAACTACGACCCGCTCCTGTCGCCGTTGTTCGCGCCGAAGGAGATCTTGAAGCGGTTCCCTCCGTGCCACCTGATCAGCACCGACATCGACCCCTGCTTGGACGAGGTGATCACTTTCTCCAACCACCTCGTGGAGGCCGGCACCGCCAAAGTCACGCTGAACGTGATCAACGGCTTGCCCCACGGGTTCCTCAGCCTCAACTCTGTGTCGGCCGAGAGCCAGCAGGCCGTCGATTTCATCTCCGCCAAGATCGGCAACATCATTGGATGATCCATGCCATGCATTTAGTTATTAAGAAACAACCAATATTATTGTCTTTCTACATTTATAAGCCCATTAGTTTTAGCTGCCATATTAAAATATAGAATATATTTTTACTTATTGTGTAACGAAATTTTCGGCCTCCATGATTGTTTGATCAGGTGCTGCGTACGAATTTTGCATATTTCCTCACCTGCTGCAGTTTCACAAGAAAAGTCCAAGAGGGCAAAGTCCAAAAAATTGATTCTCCAACAAGGGCCTTCTTTTTTGTTCTTCTGTGTTTTCACGAGTTTTTTACCATGTTTTTTTTTTATTTTTTCAGGATTCCGACTTTTGACCGTCTGAATTTCACGGATTTTTCTGCTGGGCAAAATGACGTAATTCAAAACGAACTAAAATGATGAAGAATCACGCGATATTCTTTGTACTCGCCGTTGTTGCCGGGGTTGTTCTTGACTTCGCCTACGGGTTCGATGGCGAGACCCGGGACGAGACTGGCTGCCCGGCCGCCTTCAGGAAGAAGTGCACGTGTAAGGAGCAGTCCTACGCCTACTGGCACCCCGAGCGCAACAACACGTTCGTCGTGAACTGCACCAACACCCGGTTCCACCAGGCCGACATGCTGGAGATGCTCCCCGACGAGACCGAGGTCCTGATCTTCAACGGGAACAACATCCCGTACCTCAAGCACAACCTCCTCGGCATCACCCAGGAGCACGAGCTGCTCAAGGTCATCGACCTGAGCAACAACAACATCACGGAGATCGCCGGCAAGGCCTTCCACAAGGTGGCCTCCGTGGAGGTCCTGATCCTGAATCACAACAACCTGCGCATCACGGGCGAGGAGCATCACCGGCGCATCCTGACCAACTTCTACAGCCTCCGGGAGTTGCGGTTGACCAACGCATTCACCGAGATCATCGACAGCAAGTACTACTTGGACGACTTGCAAGACATCTTCCTGGCCTCGAACATGACGACATTGTACAAGCTCCACCTCGGCCAGAACGAGATCTGGAGCATCTCGGACCGGTTGTTCTGCAGCCTGCCGGCCTTGTCCGACCTATACCTGGAGAACAACCAGATCTACGACATCAACTTCGGCTTCGCCTGCATCAAGAAGTTGAGGTTCTTGGACCTCTCCTACAACAAGATCAAGCGGCTGAGGTCGTCCACGCTCAAGAGGATCGACGAAACATTCCACCAGCCTCAACGATCGACAGATCCGATTCGAAAATTGAATCTGCTCGGGAACCCGTTCGTCTGCGACTGCAATCTGATCCCGTTCCAGAGGTGGCTGAGTGAGTCCACGGCCAACCTGTACAAGAAAGATCAGTTGAGGTAATAGTTACTGTTTTGTCCAATTTCACGACTTTTTTATTGATTTTAAAATTCTAGGTGCAATACTGGAACTCCGGAGAGAAATGCCGGAAGGCGAATCATGGTGGCCAAGGAGTTGATCTGTGAACATCAGCCCGCCCGCCATGCATCGGGGTCCGGGATCACGCACGCCCTCCTCGTCATTCTCATCATCCTGGTCGCGGTCCTCTTGTCGGTGCTACTCTACATCAACCGAGAACGGGTTCATGCTAACGTCCAGCCACTGGTAAATCGCAAAAAAGAAAACCAAATTCGAATTTGATTCCCATTTTTTTCGTTCAGGTCGACAACTTCCAAAGGTCCATGCAGTACAAGACGATAGAGAAGGACCTGCAGGAGAGCAACGTCGTCGGCGCCAACGCGGCCTCGTCCTCGAACCAGCCGCCCCCGGAGGTCAACGTATAGGTAAACCCGATCTCCGTCAGTTACTCCTCTTGCCAGA